>Ga0194057_10000040_pt1 | contig 47836 bp, 35 predicted proteins | sample SepL4415m_MetaG_FD_155474 | JGI IMG/M metagenome (GOLD analysis project Ga0194057, IMG submission 155474) | Anoxic zone freshwater microbial communities from boreal shield lake in IISD Experimental Lakes Area, Ontario, Canada - Sep2016-L442-15m | ecosystem: Environmental > Aquatic > Freshwater... | reverse complement strand
ACTCTGCGCCGACGATTTCCAAGTGTGAGTCGCTTTACGATGCATCGTCACGCATCCCCCCCGACGGCAACACATCGCCGTAACTCCTTACACAACAAGCGACAGTGCCATTCGTGGATGCCACACTTCTTCCTCCGCCACGCTTCGGGAAGCAGTTGGTGGCGGAAACTAGGCGAAGATTCATCCGGCACGCCTAAAGACCGCATCAGGCAGCGGGTTATAGATTCCGGTAACGATTCGTCAAAAGCGGAAATCCAAGCCGCCCAGAACGCCGTGGTAGAACGCGGTTCCGCCAGTATCCACGCTTGGGCTGCCGAAGTCCTCTACATCGTGGGCGGGATCGAGACAAGGTTGCTGCTTCGATGCCAACGCCACGCCGTCGAGCCACATCACTTGATATCCGATGCGGGCGGCAAGCCGTGGGGTAATCTGATAACTGCCATTCAAACCGATCTCACCCACGAATGCCGCATGGCTTGTCGAAGCGAAGTCCGTGAAATCAGGATCGCCGTTCCCTCCAGCCCGGTTGCGGGCGGAGTTGGCATAAATGCCCGCCTTGCCTGTCGCCAATAATTGAAATGGCCCCCGATCCAAAACCGTTATGTCCGAGCCGATTTGAAAACCATAAAGATTGTTGAAACTCTGCGCGTTCAAGGGAACCGGATGATTGTCTCCGACTGGGGTTGCTGAGTACGAGAGGAGTTCGTCGAACTCGACATAGCGAAAGCCGCCAAAAACGGTAATCCGATCCGTGATGGGCCGCTTGAGATTCAACTCAAAGCTAGTCAGTTGTGATATATACCGGGCGGAGAGGTCAACGCCATCGGGGCCTGTCACCCCCAAGAGCCATCGAAAAGGGAATCCAAATCCCATCGACTCGGAGTTGATAGTCGGGGTTTCGGCAGTCGAGTCATGCACCTGAAACCATCGGAACTCGATATCGGCGGCGTCCCCGTGGTGAACAATCGTCAGGTCAGGCCCGCCCTCAAAGCCAAAACCGAACTGATCGGCATCTACAACCGGATTGGGTGCAGAACCCAAGCCCCTTGCAAGGTCTTGCGACGGCAAACCGCCTCGCTGTAGGAACAGGATGCCAGCCTTCACCTTCCAGGCGCAAGATTGGTCAAGGACCATCTCGCCCCCGCAAGTACCGCTGGCGTCAGTTCCACAGGAAACGACCGGCTCGACGCTTGATTCCTCTGCTGTAAGCGTGGCCGGAATCGACCCGGCAAGCAGAAGACTACCAACGACCCACCCCAAGAATTGTTTGGACATTTAGGATTCCTTTCCAAAGAGACGCCCCAGACAGTAACGCTTTCGTGCCCATCGACCGATTCCCGACGATATATTACGGCGAGACTCCGTGCATGGCAGATACCTCCCTGCCCGCAAACTCGACGACGGCGGATGGGCCGATTAACCAATGGCGTTGCTGGGGGGCTCGGCGTTCCCTACCTCGGCCAGCGGCGTTCCCTACTCGTTTTAACTACGTTAGGAACGGTTCTGATCGATCCGTCAATGCAACGTCGTTCATGGAAAAGCCATCAACCCGCCGAATGCACTGTGCAATTATACCCCATTGGTTACACAGCGAGTGGTCGCTATGCTGATTTATTGGGCTAGGGTGGCATTTCCTTGACCGCAGCTTCCGGGAGTCCGACGAGGATTTGTTTTGGCAGCCCACTGGGAGATACATCGACCTCGACCTCAACAGGCAGGGCCTCGATGCCGACGAGCGTGAAGGTTTTGAGTTTGGCGAGCATACCTTGTCGCACAAGCCGGCATTGGAGAATATCAAAGAAGCGATCACGCTTGGCTTTGGGCCGAAGATCAGAAAGCAGTCGCTAACATCCACGCGCAACATGTGCTGTGCGGCGTTTGATATCTTGCAGCGGTCTTACTCCGGGATGACTGTTGAGGGTGGATACCCCCATTTTCTTCCCCCCGAATCCTATCCGTCACAAAGTTACCCCTTGCCTGCGGTGCCATCACTGCAATAATTGACAAGGCAGGGCATTTGCGTCCCCTACGGCGTTAGAAATTCCAAGCCCCAGGAACCGACGATGAGTACACAAAAATATTTTGGATTGTTGGTGGTTGCAGCCTTGGCTGCCACCCTCGGGTTGGTGGCTTTCTCGGCGACCCTAACCGTAACTAGAAAGGAGGCGCCTGTGACCGAACGCAAGGCCAATAAGGAGGAACTGAAACATAAGTTAAGTCCTTTACAATATCGGGTGACCCAGGAGTCCGCCACGGAACCCGCCTTTCACAACGAATATTGGAACGAACACCGGGAAGGCCTCTACGTCGACATCGTCAGCGGCAAAATCCTATTTTCGTCCGAGGACAAGTTTGACTCCGGTTGCGGCTGGCCCAGTTTCACGAAACCCGTGGATGGTACTCAGGTCGTCGAGAAGCGGGACACTAAACTCGGCATGGTCCGCACCGAAGTCCGCTCCAAGGGTGCGGATTCCCACCTTGGGCATGTGTTTAGTGACGGTCCCCCAGACAAGGGCGGGATGCGCTACTGCATCAACTCAGCATCTCTCCGATTCATCCCGGTCGATGATCTGGAGAAAGAAGGCTATGGCAGCTTCCTCCCCTTGTTAGGTCGCCCGGCTCCCAAGACAGTCGAGGAAATCGCCACCTTCGCGGGGGGGTGTTTCTGGGGCATGGAAGAACTTCTGCGTCACGAGCCGGGCGTAATCGCCACCGAAGTGGGATACACCGGCGGCACAGTGTCGCATGCCACGTACGAAAACCACAAAGGTCATGCCGAGGCCATCCAGATCCGGTTCAACCCGGCAAAGACCAGCTTTGAGACGCTGCTGCGATTGTTCTTCCGCATTCACGATCCTACCACCCTGAACCGCCAGGGCAATGACAAGGGCAGTTCGTACCGCAGTGCCATCTTTTTCAACAGTCCGGAGCAGAAGCGCATTGCGGAAAAGGTGAAAGCTGAAGTCGATGCATCCGGCAAGTGGAAGAAGCCCATCGTCACCGAGATCACCCCCGCCGGTCCCTGGTGGAAGGCCGAGGATTACCACCAGGACTACCTTCAGAAACATCCGGGCGGATACACCTGCCACTTCCTCAGGGACTAATCAGCCAGCCCTGACAACACGGGACGCGGCGGTCGAACCACGATGATTCCCTCTCTCCCGTTCACCGGGAGACCTACGGTCGAGCGTTTCGGCGGGGTCAGGAGACCCGCGACGAACTCGATTACCCGCCGAACTCGTGTAATCCATTTTCTTCGTTAATTCACCGCGAAAGACCGCAAAGTGCGCAATAGAAAGATGCTTGTTCTTTTGCGTTCCCTGCGTTCTTTCGCGGATAATTCATTTTTCCAACGTCGCGTGGATTCCTCGAAAGACTTGTAAGGCCAGTGACTTTGCAGTTCCCCTCGCCGTACCTGACATTGTGGCAGGTGGTTGATAAAATAGGTTCAGCGTGCCGTTTCCGTGCCTTCGGGAATAGTTTTGTTTCCCAGGGCCGAATAACCTTTTAATCAGAGATCCGCATCACGAAAACAGCGTGAAGCGGGGCCAAGGAGAGATCACTGTGGCGATTACCATTGCAGAATTCGATGGCATGGTCGCCGACTATGGTCCCGCGATGTACCGTTTGGCATACCGCCTTGTGGGGGATCGCCACGAGGCCGAAGATTTGATTCAGGAGGCTTTCCGATCGGCCTGGAAGAGCCGCAATCTCTTCCGGTCGGACGGTGGCAGCCGAGCATGGCTGGCATCGATCCTCAGGCGTCGGGTGGCCGACCACTGGCGACGCCCCCGCCCACCGGCCCTCGTGGCCGACGATCAATGCCTGGAGGTCGAACTCCCTGCCGACGATCCTTGCCGCGACGAACTGACCGACGAGATGCAGCGTGCCTTGAACCGACTCCCCCTGGAACTTAAAGAGACCTTGCTCCTCGTGGTGGTTGCTGAACTAACCCACCAAGAGGCATCCGAAATGCTTGGTGTACCCTTGGGTACGGTATTGTCGCGAGTCAGCCGGGCACGCAAGCGATTGCGCGAGTACTTGACTCCGACGCAGAACACCGATCCCAAGGATCGATCCCAAAATAATATGAATACGACAAAGTAATCGTTCCCATCCATGTCCACTGCCGATTTCAAACTCGATGCCCAGCTTCAGAACGTCCCATTGCCGGACGGCCTGCTGGATCGGCTCATGGCCTTGCCGCTGGCTGACGATGAGGATATCGACGAACTCCTGCGCGATGTGGCCCTTCCGCCTGGTTTCTTGCCGCGGCTGCAAGCAGTTCCATTGACCGACGACGACGGGCTTGACGAAGCCTTGCGCAATGTATCGGTCCCGGACGACCTGGTTTCTTCTTGTCGCCATCATACCCGCCGGCATCCGGCTCGCCAACAGTTCACCCGTCTTGGGGACCGGCGTCCGATGGACCGCGCATTGCGGATCAGCCGCATCGCCACGGCAGCGTCGTTGATTCTGGCGGTTTCGCTGAGCCTCGGCAGCGCGATGTTGCTCTTGTTGGTTTTGAACGGTTCCGGCGGTGGGTTGCCAGTGCCGCAACTGGCCCAACAACAAACTCCCACTCCTCCCACCCCAGTCGAAAAGCCCCTAGAGGCATCCTGGGGCATGTTGGCTGACGATTCCTCGGGAGTCGCCGCGTGGCCCGCGCAACTGATGGATTACCATCGTGAGATCAAACTGGCCCAGATCGAGCCGGCTGCGGCATTGGCAGCCCGTGACTCGCTGGCGTCGGCCATGTTACCCGGCGGTGCCGACCCGCTGGCACAGTCAGCCGGGGGGGTATTGGGGTCGAATAGCTGGGATGACCTTCCAGAACTGCCGACGCGGCCGTTCGGTCTGGTTCCTCACGGGCTCGATTGGCCGTTGGTGCCGGGGGCGAATCGGCCATTCCTGACGCATTTCAATTTCCATCCGTTTGTTTCGCCCGGTGCCAGTCCGCGTTTACAGACATGCCCGGTGCCGCTGGCAGTCGAACCGTCGAGCTATGAGTTGGCACATCGCTACCTCGAGCGGAACGAGTGGCCACCCGCCGATCGCGTTCACACCGAAGAGTTCCTGGCGGCTGTGGATTACCACTTCCCCAAGCCGACGAATCAAAGTCTCGGGCTGATCGTGGCAGGCGGCCCCTCCCCCATCAGCGGCGAAGGTTTCTGTCTCTTGCAGGTCGGCGTGCAGGCACGGCAGACCGACGATGCCAAGCACGCGCCACTGCACTTGGTACTGCTGATTGATACTTCGACGAGCATGCGTTGGGGTAGCCGCATGGAGATTGTCCGCCGCGCCCTGCGCAATTTCCCGGGGATCATTAGTGCGGAAGATCGGCTGTCGCTGGTGACCTTCAATCAGGCCGCGCATGTGCTTGTGGAGAATTCGAGTCGCGATGCCTTACTTCCGTTCGCGGCAGCCGCCGATTTTCTCTCCGCCGAGGGGGCGACCAATATCCTCGGCGGGCTGCGCGAGGCTTATGGCGTGGCGCGGCCGACGCTCGGTCCCGGGCGGCCCGCAGTGCGGGTCGTGCTGTTGACCGATGGCCTGCTGGATCTCGAACCGGCAACCGCGCAAAAGATCGAGCAGCAAGTGGCCCAGGCTGCCAGAGAGAATGTTCCGTTGGATGTGATCGATCTGAGGCAGCAGAAAGAGGCCGATCCACAATTGGCGGCCCTATCCCAGGCCGGCCGTGGTACGGTCCATCGCGCCCTCAGTGCCGAGCAGGTTCAGTGGGCGTTTCGCGAGATAGTCACCGGTCGCTCGCAACTCGTGGCCCGCGCGGCCCGCTTGCAAGTCACTTTCAATCCGAAGTCGGTGCTGGAGTATCGCCTGCTGGGCCACGAGTCGGGCGATTGGGGAGGGTTGTTGCCTGGCCCGCTCGATGCCGACTTCCGTGAAGGCCAGACCGCCACGGCCTTGTTCGAGGTCCGACTCGCCGCCGAGGGGCCAGGCGATCTCGCCTCCGTCGACCTCGCCTGGTATACGCCTGACGGCGAGAAGCCCCTGGCGGGCAAAACCGCGCAGAAGGCCCACACGACAATCGAGCGCAAACACTTCGCCCCATTGCTGACCAGTTCCGCACCATCGCTGCAAGAGGCGGCCGTGGTTGCCTACACAGCCGAAGTTTTGCGCCACTCACCCTTCATTTTCCAACGCCGCCCCGTACCAAGCATACCGGCTGCCTTGCTCCGGGCCGTTGAACTTTCCGGCCAAGTCGACAGTCAATTGCGGCAACTGCCTTCGTTCGAGGAGTTTATTGTTTTGATCCGGCAGGAAGCGAAGGCCCATTCCGCCAAACGCGCGGCGAAGGATTGAGGGAGGGAGAACAGCCATCCAGTCGGTCTCGTTCGGCGCGGGTCTCCTGACCCCGCCGAAACGTCCGACCGAAGGTCTCCTAGCGAATGGGAAACTTTCGGTCGGAGACCGGCCACAACAGGCGACCGGCCACAACGGTATAATTGGAGAAACACCCAATCGCTCGGGTCATTACTCAACCCTTAACACATTCGTTCACATTATTCTCGACACTATGGCACGTCGTGTCCTGCGCCAACCCAAACTCGTTCTCTCCGTCCTGCTGGCCGTGATTCTGCTCAGCGCGATTGCGGTACGCGCACTGGCTGCGGACCCACGGAAAGAAATCCTCAACGGACTGCGGGCCAAGGGCCATTACGACGAGGCGATCGATTACCTCCAACATGCCCAGGCGAATTCCAGCACTCAGAAGACCTTCCTGGAAACGATCGACTATGAACTGGCAGTCACCCGGATTGATTCGGCTGCGAGCATGGCTGAGACTCAGCGCGACCAACCGTTGCAACTGGCCCAGGAATCGCTGATAAAATTCCTGGCCGACCACCCCCAGCATACACTGACCACCGCAGCCCGCGCGCAACTCGGCAATCTGCTATTCGACCGCGGGCGATTGCAGCGAATGTTGGCCGGGCAGTACGAAGGTCAAGCACGGCAAAAGTATCTGAAGGCAGCTCGAGGGCTATTGAGTCAGGCTGAGGAGCATTGGGCCGGCATCGACCAAACAGCCGAAGTGGAACTGAAGCAGATCGTTTTCGTTCGTGGTGACGACATCAAGCGAAGTGAAGCCCGCGACCAGATCCACCGCCGGCAATTGCAGGCTCGCCTGGCTCGGGCGTGGGTACAGTATGAATTGGGGCAAACCTACTCGGCCGGCAGTGCCGAGCGAACTTCCACCTTACAAGATGCCGGCCATCGTTTCGACGCGATCTACGATCAACAGCGTGAGCGGTTGGCCGGATTTTATGCCCGACTGGGCCGCGGCCTTTGTTGGAAGGATCTCGGCGAGAGCGAAAAAGCGTTTGCCATCTTTGAGGAGTTGTTCGGATTGCCCGATGATCCGGCCGATTTCCATACGTTGCGTGGGAAGGCCGCCATGCAAGCCCTGGAGATCTCGCTTCGGCCCGAGGTGAAGAAATACAAACAAGGGCTGGACATCGCCCAGCGGTGGATCGGCAGCAACCATTCGCAGGCCACCCCCGGCGAGGTGAAAACCACTTCGGCGGAGGTTGATTTGGCCATCCGTTTTCTCGGCGGCGAAGTGGCACTGGCTTATACAAAGACCCAGTCGGCCGCATCGATCGAGCAAAGCGGATTGCAAACCCAGCAGATCGACTGGGCGCGGCAGCAGTTCAACATCGTGGCCGCTGCGGTGGGGCCGTATCAGGCGAAGGCCAAAATCCATCTGCTCAATCCGGCGTTAGGTGCTGCCGAAACAAGCGAACCGGGAACCTTTGCCGACGCCCGCAATCATGCCAAGGCGGCCTTGGACCGTTTCATCGTCGCTCAGGCCGAGCTAAAAGAGGCCGCTCGCAGCGGCGCAGGCAATGATCGCGATTCGCAACGCCAACGTAAACAACAGATTATCACCGCTCAAAACGAGGCATTGAAATACTGCCGGCTGGCATTGGACCTTCACACGGCTGTAGTTGCCGCGGAAGAGTATGACACGCTGCGCTATTATTTAACCTATCTCCATTACGCATTGGGCGAACTGGACGAAGCCGCCACCTTGGGGGAAGCACTGGCCCAGGCATCCAGCGATTCTTCCGCCGCCCGTCAGGCGGCAAGGATCGGTCTTGCAGCCCGCGAAGCCTTGTTTCGTCGTGCGACCGATCCGTCGCGACCGACGGCGGTAGACCGATTACAGGCCCAGGCCGAAAAGATCATCGAGCGGTGGGGAAATCGTGCGGAGGCCGATGACGCCCGCGGGATTCTCCTGGATCTGGCCCTGGGCGACGGCCAACTGGAAAAAGCTGAGCAGTATCTACAGCAGATGTCCGATACGTCGCCTCGCCGCGGTGAGGCCGAGTTGAACCTCGGTCAGGCACGGTGGCACCAGGCACAACAACTTTTGCGAACCTCCACCCTAGAACGCGACCATACGGCGGAAGCGGAGAAGACCATCGCTCACGCAACGAGCTTGCTCGGCGACGGCATCGCGCGATGCCGCGCGGCTGCAAAGGCACCGCTCTCCGCAGCAATGCTTGCCCTGGCCCAAATCCATTTGATCGAGGGCCGACCTACCGAGGCGATTGTCTTGCTGGAAGACCCGAGCATCGTCGCGGCCGGAGATTCCTACTCCCTGACCCTGCTAGCCTACGTCGCAACCGGCCAGTTGGACAAAGCCAAAATCTGCTTGCAGACACTCTGTGACGTAGGCGTCTCGCCCGCGTCGGCTCAAACGTCGCTTCCATCTGCCGGCAATGCCCATGCTCCGCGGCAAATGCTTCAGACTTGCGTTGGTTTTCATCGCCTCTTGAAGCAACACCTTACACGATTTCGTGATCGGCGGCAGAACGATCTGGTGAAGAAACTCGTGCAGGAGTTCGACGCCTTCTTGGCCTCTCTTGCTCAGAGGCAAGCCGTCAGTTTCTTCATGCTGGCTTGGCGGGCGGAAGCATACGCCGGTTTGGCGGCGGGGTTGGACGTCGGCGGCCCGGCCGTGCTGCCGGAAGCCGAAAAGCACTATCGGCAAGCGGTTGCCGCTTTCCAGGAGATTCTGCACCGTACCGCAAAGGAAGCTGAATTCTCGTCGTCGGCCGAGGTCATCCTCGCCTTGCGGATCGAGTTGGCCCGCTGCCTACGCCGGTTGTCGGACAATTCCCAGGCGCTCAGCCAACTTCTGGAGGTTTTGAAGGATCATCCTCGGATGGTTGACGCCCAGGTTGAAGCGGCGTATACCTATCAATCTTGGGGCGATGAGAAGCCCGAATACCTGGAAATGGCCATTCAGGGTGGCAAGCGATACCAAGAAGTGTGGGGTTGGGGAGAATTGGCCCGGCGGGTGCAGTCAGAAGCCCGTTTTCGCCACGTATTCCACGAAGCCCGCTACAATTTGGCTCTGTGCCGTCTGCGCCAGGCCCAGATTGCGACCGATCGGCCGCACCGGGCCAAGTTGGCAGAAGCTGCCGAAAACGATATCCTTGCCACAAGACGATTGTTTCCAGACATGGGCGGCGGAATTTGGTATGATAGATATGATGAGTTGCTCAAGCGGATCCAACGGCTGGCCGACCGGCCGGCGGTGGGTTTGACCGCTCCGTAAAACTACATAGGTAGAGGATTTGTTTTTCGATTTAGTCGAAAGATGCCCTCCGACTCCGTTGGCCCAGGTTCGGCGCGGGTCTCCTGACCCCGCCGAAACGCCCGACCGAAGGTCTCCCGGTAAATTGGAGACCTTCGGTCGACGGCGCGGCTCGGTCAGAGACCGGCCACAACAGTAATTGTGGCTCTCCGCCGGGTTTGCGGATAATTGTGGTGCGGGCGTCCCGCCTGCCCAAGATGTTGTGGTTGAACTAGGCAGGCGAGACGCCCGCACCACAAACTTGGCAGAGAGACGCCATTGTTTAGAGCCTTTGGATTTTCGCATTTGAATTTGTTTCGGATTTCGACATTCGGATTTCGGATTTATCCTAGTTGAGGAGTATTCGCAGATGAAACGTGCAATATTGATTGTGGCAGCAATCTGGACGATCAGCACCGGGACTGCCTGGCCAATCGATCAGATCTATACCAACACTTCCGATAGAGTCTATCGTGGCAAGATCGTCAGCATGACGGCTACGGTGATCACTTTTGAGCCGCAAAAGACCGGGCCAACTGAAATCCCAGCCAACGAGATCACTCGCATCATCTTTGAGAACTCGCCCGACAGTTTGCTCGCAGCCCAAAAGGCAATCCTCGACAACGAATATGAGAAAGCCATCGAAGTCTTGAAAAAAGAGACTACGGAGAGCAATCGGCGGGAATTGGCTGAGGAGATTGCTTTTTGCCGCGCGTATAGCACGACCCAGTTGGCGATTTCCGGATCGGCCGACCCGACGGAAGCCGGCAGACAGATGAACACATTCATCACCAACAGCACCAACAGCTTTCACTACCTGAAGGCATGTGAACTGATGGGCGACATCTATGTGACGCTCGGCAAATTCGCCGACGCGCAGAAGTACTACGCGAAGCTAGGCCAGGCACCGTGGCCCGATTACAAGATTCGTGCCCAGGTTGCCCTGGGGCGATCCTACTTGGCACAAAATAACGCTTCTGCCGCCGACAGTGCTTACGACGAGGCTCTGAACATTAATACCCCCGGCGAACTGGCGGATGCCCAGCGGACGGCTGCCCGCATCGGCAAGGCTCGCTGCATGGTCCTCACCGGCAAAATAGACATGGCCCTGCGCAGTCTGAACGAGATCCTCGATCAGGCCGAAGAGAAGCCGCCCGAGATCAACGCCATGGCCTACAACGCCTTGGGCACCGCCCTGCGAAAGGCCGGCAAGCCCAAGGAGGCGATTCTCGCCTTTCTGCACGTCCATCTGGTTTACACCACGCAGTCCGAACTCGATGCCGAGGCGGTCGCTAATCTTGAGAAGTTGTTCACCGAAACCCATAAGCAGAATCATGCGCGCGACATGCGGGATACACTCAATGAGAAGTACAAAAACAGCCGCTGGGCCAAAGGCGTGAAGTAGTCATGGTAGAAGAGAATCTAATGGCTTGGCTGGTTCGTTCGCTCGGCACGCCCTTTGTAGTCATCTTCCTCTTTCTCACCGTCGCACTCGTGGCCTTGATGGTGATCAATGTCCTGGCCGTCCGTCGCGATAGCATTGTTCCGTCGGCCTTGATCCAAGGCATGGAACTTCGCTTGGGCGAAGACCGCTTCCAGGAAGCCTGCGATCTGGTCCGCGCCGACAGTTCCATCCTTGCCCACGTACTGGCTGCCGGACTGCCTCAATTGGCGGCCGGCGACGAGAAAGCGGCGGCCGCGATGGAAGAGTTCGGGTCGCTGGAAAGCATCAAGATGCACGCCCGGCTGGGTTATGTCTGGCTGATTGCCCAGTTGGCGCCGCTGTTCGGATTATTGGGAACCGTCAACGGCCTGATGGTGGCCTTCGAGACGATCGTCCGCAAGGACACAACTCTCCGGCCCATCGACCTAGCCGGCGGAATTGGCACGGCATTGGTCGCGACGGCCGTTGGCCTCTGGATCGCCATCCTGGCCGTCGCCTTCCACCAGATCGTGCTTGGCCGCATCAATCGTCTTCTGGCCGAGGCCGGCATTCTCGCCGAGCACTTCGCAGAACGCTTCGCAGTAGCCAGAAAACCCTAATGCAGTTTATCGCTTGATCGAAAAGGCGCAGGAGGCCGGCTTCTCCCGATGCGTACTCCGAGGGACTGAACCATGAAATTCTCTTCAAACCAACGGCACTGGTGGACTCACGGGGCCAAGGCCCACGAGTATTCGTTGGCAGGGCACGGGTTGCCGCTGCTGGGGCTAGGCGGTGTGGTGATGGCGTTGATCTTTTCGGCATGGCACTTAGGTCCTGTTGTGGAAAAAGCTATGGGCGAAACTTTGGGGGTGCCCAACGACGCAGGCCCCGCCGACTTCCATCAATTGCCGGCGATCCAGATTCGCCTTCGCGCCGACGCCGCAGGCCATCTTGCATCCATCGCCCTCAACGGCCGACCTGTCAAGGACTCGGACGACCTGCGAGCACAGATCAGGGCCTTTCTCGGCACGGCCGCCAAGGCAACCGTCGAGGCGGAACTGGACTGCGACGGCCATTTGCGGTACGAACATGCGCAGCAGATCATCGCCGCGATATCTGCCTACCCGGCGACCGATGGCCAGAAGATAGTCCCCTTGGTTGATCGGGTCAAATTCGCACGAAGGCGAAGCGAGAATCAATGATGTTGTTTCAAAGTAGAATTGCTCCGCCGCGACCCCAAATTCCCCGGGCCGACACCCTGCTGGAAAGCCTGAAGAAAAAACCCTAGAATGTAGGGGAGAATTGAAAATTGCTAACACTAACTTTTTCTATGTGTTGACTAAATTGATGCAAAATTGGATACCAGTTCTTCGCAGTCAGCCCAATCTAACGGAAGAGCAGGTAGTCTGCAACAGTTGCATGCGACGGTCTAGCCAAGAAACCTCGTAATAACAGACCAACACATAGAATCCGATAGTGTCAGGAAAATTGAAATCAGGAGTTTTCGGATGATAGCCTGTAATGTTTTTTCGTGTTTTTTCGTGTGTTTCGTGGTTCCAAGAAAATTAGGTGAGAACGATGTCCGCAACGATAACCGTTGAAGAAGCCCACGATTCCCCCCATCCAAAACAAGTCTCCCTTTCCGACTTCCAGCTTCTCATCCGCCGCATGTATCATGAAAAAGACGTCGCCCGCGGCGTCGAGGGCACTTTCATGTGGCTGATGGAAGAAGTCGGCGAGTTGGCAACCGCGTTGCGCAGCGGTTCGCATGAAGAGCGCGTGGGCGAGTTCGCCGACGTACTGGCCTGGCTGACCACGATCGCCAATGTCGTCGGCGTCGATTTGACCGAGGCCGTCTTGCAGAAGTATGGTGCCGGATGCCCCGGCTGCGGCCTTCTGGTTTGCACTTGTCCCAACGCCGAAAAACCATGATACGAGCCACATTTCAACGCCTAATCCTTGCCCTGCTGCTGGCTCGATCACTCGTTGCCGCGGTGCAGGCCCAGGAAGTGAGACCGCCGGAATTCGTCGCGGTTCGTGTTGGCTTCGCCGATCGTTACAAGGTAGGACTCTGGACCCCGATTGAGGTAACGCTTCGTGGAGGTAGCACTACCGCCATTGGCCGCGTCCGCGCCAACCTGAGCGACAGCGACGGGCTAAACTGCTCGTTCGACGCGCCGGAACCGTGTCAACTGCTTCCCGGACGGGAAACGAAGGTCTTGCTCTACGTCCGCTTCGGCCATGAAGCCAGCACGCTCGCGCTGGAGTTGCTCGACGGACGCACGATACTTGCCGCGAAAACGATCGATTCCACGGGGGCTCCCACGAACGACCAATTTGCCGATGCGCTACGCCCCGGCCAACGGCTCATCGTTTCGGTAGGAAAAAGCTCGTCGGGATTAGAAAAGGCATTGCCGGGCACGCAAGGTCAATCGGCGCAGAACGTCGTCGCGGCGGTGGATAGTCTTGCGAGGCTGCCCACGCGATGGCAAGGCTACGAAGGCGTCGATATCGTCGTGATCTCGACCAGCAAGCCGGAAGTTTTTGAAAAAATTTCGCCGCAGAACGCACGCATCGAGGCCCTGGATCAATGGATCCGCATGGGCGGCATGTTGGTGCTTTGTGCCGGATCGCACGCCGAGGAGGCCCTGCATGTAGGCTCGCCGCTAGCCAAATTCACCCCAGGACACTTTGAAAAGACCGTGCTTCTGCGGCAGACAAGTGGCTGGGAGACCTTCGCGAAGAGTATCAATCCGATTCCTCCGCCCAAGCCTGGCGAGAAAGTGGAGTTGCCCACGGCCAAACTCATGGAAGTGCAGGGGAAGATTGTCGCCCGAGAGGCCGATATCCCGCTGGTAATCCGCAAACCGCAGGGGCTAGGCCAGGTGGTCTTCGTGGCCACGGATCTCGATCGCGGGCCAATCCGCGACTGGACCGATCGCTCGCTGCTGATCGCCGCGATTCTCAACCTGCCCGTCAACGAGCAGGCCGGCGCGGCGGACGATCCCGTGCAGAACTACGGTTACAACGACCTAGCCGGCCAGTTGCGCAGTGCCCTGGATCTGCCTCGTGATGTGCATCTCGTGCCGTTTTTCGTGGTGGCCCTGCTAGTGATTATCTACATCCTTTTGATTGGACCGGGCGACTACTTTCTGCTCCGTCGCCTGGGCCGCGGCATGCAATGGACCTGGATCACCTTTCCGACAATCGTTGTCCTCTTTGCCGTTGGGGCCTATCTGGCCGCCTATTGGCTGAAAGGTGACCAACTGCGGATCAGCCAGATTGATCTGGTCGATATCGACGCCGAGGGTACGGCCCGCGGTGCCAGTTGGTTCAGTATCTTCAGTCCGCGAGGCGAATCGTTCGACCTCTCCATGCGGCCCCGCTTGCCCGACGGCCAACCGCCCAAGGAGACCAGCGCATCGCTGGCATGGTTGGGCAAGGCGGGCAATGAATTCAACGGCATGTATAGCCGCGACAAGCAAAACTCGGCACCGCTCTGGACCCAGGGCTACTCCATCGCGTCTTCGTTGGACGTAATCCGAGGCGCGCCGATTCAGGTATGGGCTTCCAAGAGTTTTACGCATCGCTGGTTGGGACACTCGCCCGATTTGGGGCTGGATGTATCGCTCAAGGATGACGAAAAGCAACTTTCCGGCACAATCACCAACCGCCTGAAAGGGAGCGATCCGCAAGCCAACGGCAGCATCGCGCTGTCTCACTGTTTTCTGGCCTACGACGGTTGGGCCTACGTGATCGGCACGCTTCGGCCAGGCGAGTCGGTCGAGATCGGCCCGACCACGCGGCGAGTCAGCCTGAATACCTTCATGAGCGGCGCGCCGCTGGACTTCGCGGAAAGCCCGACCGCGAAAGCAGAAAAAGGCCCTTACGACCGCGGTAGTCGCGACATGGCTTACGTGCTGCAAAACATGATGTTCTACGACGCTGCCGGCGGGCGGAAGCGTACCGGCATGGCCAACGACTACCAAGGGTTCGCGGATCTCAGCGGTTTACTCAAGACCGGTCGCGCGATTCTGGTAGCCATGCCGCCGCAAGACGGCTCCTGCCGCGGCGACGACTTGCTCCGTGGCCCCGTGCCCAAGCCCGGCGAATCCGACAGTCGCCAGCCGCTAGGCAATGCCCTGGACCGCCACGCCACCCTCTACCGCTTCATCCTCCCCGTCACCCCGGCCGGCCCCGCTAACTGACTACGAACAAGGAACAAGGCTCAATGTTCAATGAACAATGAAAAGCAGCAAAACGGCATTTCCCTTGAACCTTGAACCTTGAACCTTGCCCTCCCCCCATGATCAAAACTCAAGACCTGACCAAAGTCTACGGCGAATTGCACGCATTGAACAATCTGACCCTTGAACTCGACGAGGGCGACCTCTTCGGCTACATCGGCCCCAACGGTTCCGGCAAGACAACGACCATGCGAATACTGGCCACGCTCCTACAGCCGACCTGGGGCGAGGCGAGCGTCTGTGGCTACTCGATCTACACGCATCCCAAGGAAATCCGGCGGATCATCGGCTACATGCCCGACTTCTTCGGTGTTTATGACGACATGAAGGTCATCGAGTACCTGGAGTTCTTTGCTGCGGCCTACCGCATCAAGGGCCATGGTCGGAAGAAGATCTGCAACGAGGTGCTCGATCTGGTCGATTTGGGCTACAAGCGCGATGCCTTCGTCACCAGCCTTTCCCGCGGCATGACGCAGCGGCTCGGCCTAGCCCGTGTGCTTTTGCACGATCCCAAGGTTCTGATTCTCGACGAGCCAGCCAGCGGATTGGACCCTCGCGCTCGGATCGAGATCCGCAGCCTGCTCAAGGAACTTCGCAAGATGGGCAAGACGATCATGGTTTCCAGCCATATCCTGCCCGAGTTGTCCGACGTCTGCAATAAGGTCGGCATGATCGAGAAGGGCGTGCTGCTGGTTAGCGATAATGTGCCGGACGTGATGCGACTGGTTCGTCCGCGAACGGTCTTGCAGATTGGCCTGCAGGGCGATCTCGAAGCGGCCGGCAAGGTCTTGGAGCAGAGCAATCTCTTGGAGAAGATCGAAGTCCGCCCAGGCCACTTGCTGATCACGCTCTGCGAAGGCGTGATCGACTACAGCGACCTGCCCACGCTCCTGATTCAAGCGGGCCACAAGCTGACGATGTTCAAGGAGGACGAAATCAACCTGGAGACGGCGTTCATGGCACTGACCAAGGGAATTACGGCATGAGAACGAGACCGAGTTCTGGTGCGGAATGCGCATAATTGTAGGGTGAGACGAGTGAAACGAGCCAACCTACGAAGAAAGAGCATTTGCTGTCAGGAGCCGCTTCGATAATATGGTGAGGCTGTCGGCTCTCGAAGCGTATCCGAGCGGAACCTACATGGGAAGTCCAGGATTTGGAAACAAATACGCGGGAAATGGGCGATTAGCATAAAGGGCTCTCCGCCGGGTTTGCGGATAATTGTGGTGCGGGCGTCCCGCCTGCCCAAGATGTTGTGGTTGAACCGGACAGGCGAGACGCCCGCATCACAAACTTGGCGGAAAGCCGCATAAAGCTGAACATTCGCAGATTTCAAGCCGGTCAAGTAGCGAGATATAGGTAGTTTTTCAGATCGTCGAGTAATTGATATAGGTCGGCCTTTGTGGCCAACTTAGGGTTAATGGAAACTGCTTGCCCCCATCAATCAATTTGGGCGGGCCATGCTTCTTAACGATGTCCAGGTGTTGTCCCCGCTCCCCCGCCCCGTGCAGAAAAAGCATCACGGGCCACGATTCCTTTTGGTCGTATTCCTTCGGCAGATAGATCAGGCGCACCGCCTCCGCAAAGTCTGCTTCTGCTTTGCTTTTTTCACCCTTTTTCTCGTAGGCAGAAGCTCGGTTGCTGCTTGCTCACATCTGCTGGCCCAGTAGAACCGGCATCCGATCGTGTCGGGTCATGATTTGGTAGTAGTGCGATGCCGGTTGCGTGAGCATGTAAACGTGCGGTAGTTCACGTTCATCCCGAACGAGAATACCGCGAATGCCCTCGGGAATCAAGAACCAGACGCCTTTTTCGAGACCCATGATAGCCGGAATATCCACCGGCTCTGGATGAAGATATTGCCAACGCCCCGCTTCCAGGGACTCTTGGCGACACCATCCCGTGCGTGGTAGACGCGAACCCTTGTCGTCGCGATTGCCCCAAGAGTAAATGGCCAACTGGTTTCCATGCCAGGTAGGGAGTTCTGCTTGCGGGTCGCGGAAGAGAAAACGCAGTTCGCGTGCAGTACCTGGCTCGCGAAGCACCACTCGCTGTTGGTGCTGAAGCACCAGGTTCTCCGGCAAAGCATCCATCGGCAGTGCAATACCAAAACACATGGCTATTATAAATGTCAGGTTAGAAGCAGGTTTTCCCGTACACATCGCAAACATCATAGGAGTTGGTCACGTCTCGGTAGATGTCGTCCAGCGGCAAGGTGGCACCGCTGCGGATTGCGAACCGCCCGTGCCATTGGTTAATCAATTGCTTGACTCGGTCGCTTGCTAGCTGCCGTGGGTCCGATTCTCCAAATAGGCTGCGTTGAACATTTTGACGGGTGGTAAGTTTTCCGGCAATCAAGTGCATGTACGAAACCAACCGTCCCGCTGGCCAGCAGGCTGCCAGCAACCGAAGGCTCGCAAGGTATAAACTCTGAAAACCCGCCGTGGCAGTGAGGCTTGTTTGCTGCGATGCACTGCGACCGTCCTTGAAGCCCAGGCTCATGGTAAGTTGTTCACAGTAGACGCAATGATGGTCCAGGGCCTCAACCAAACGCTCCGTGTTCCGTGCAATCCAGCCCGTCAGCCGCTCTGGGGCAGCAGTGGCTATCCCCAGGCTACCACCACGGCTGAGATTCGTGTGGGCAGTGCGAGTGGTGTTCAGTGGCAGAGCCGGCGTGCCATTCAGTTCCCACCAGAGGTCTTCGCCGCGTTTGGTCAGAAGACGCCGGATCAGTCTCCGGTCGGCCTGAGCGAAGTCTTCGCACGTGTGGATGCCGTAGGATTCCAACTTCAAGCGGCTACCTCGGCCTACTCCGGTAATCTTATCTACCGGGCGATCGTGAAGCAACTGTCGCACAACAGCTTCCTCCACGGCGTATACGCAACCAAACGGCTTGCCCGAACTGGACGCCAACTTTGCCAATATCTTGGAGGCGGCCACACCCACACTGACTGGAACTGCCGTTTGATTCAAGAGACGCTGCTGCAACGCCTTGGCATCGTCCGGCGACATTCCCTGGGCGTCAAAAAACATTTCGTCGATCGAGTAGTATTCCACGGCCGGGCTAAACGAGCGAACGATCTCCAATATCCGCCGCGAAAGAACCTCATACCACTCGATATCGCGTTTGATGAAAATGCCATCGGGGCAGAGTGGCAAGGCATCCCAGATGGGCATGCCGGTCGTGACGCCTCGGGCCTTCATCTCGTAACTTTTGGCGATGATGCAGGCTCCCTGATTGCCGAGCACACCCACTGCCTGTCCTTGCAGGGAGCGATACCGCACCCGTTCGCAGGAGACGTAGAAACAATCCGCATCGAGATGTCCGATATGCCGGCCCATGCAGAGAGTATACGTGTACGGGAGTATATATTCAAGGCCGGTTGCCAGGAATACTGTCAGATCTTCGTACTTTCCAAAAACAGAGAATGTTGCAAAACCCCCATGCCAAGTGGTCATGCCGGGTTGATTTACCCAAACTCTCTGCCGCTCTGGGCAACGCGGCCGAATCGTTTAACACACCCGTTGGGTTGGTGTCCGTCAAGTGATCGGGCCGCGAACCTGAATTCTCCCTTTTTCAATGGGTGGGGGGCTGCCGGACTCAGGCAGTCTCGAGACTTCGTCGGGCTGGCGCAGCGGGTGAGTGTGATTTCGTCCATCGGAATAATTATTTTTCCGAACTCTTTACAACCCCCCCAGCCCCATCTACACTAGGATCCATCTCGCGGAGACTACTCGTGGTGCGTTGGTGACCTTCCGCGATGCGTGGGCTGCAATCTTGGTTCTGCAGTCTTCGCTGCAGACCTCCTGCAAGCAGGCAAAGTTACAATGAGGCAGAGTTCGTTCGCACCCTGAAGCCCTTGGCTCGTCACAATCGCCCCTAATCGTGGCGGTTGCTGCGCACCTCTCTTGGCTTCAGTACTTCCCTCACCGTACTCCTCTCTCGCCGCGCGATGGTTTTACCCTTTCGCGGCGAGAGAGGAATACTTTGTTCCCAGTGCATTGGCTTACTTACCCGAGGAAAGCGACTTTTTTTGCTCCAGCACCCATAGTGCGCCCACAGAGCGACTATTGTGCGCCCGCAATTCGGTATTTTAGAATTAGGGAACTATCGCGAAGTGGTAACGAAACCATTTTTTTGAAAAGGGTGCTTCATGTCGAGGAAACTTGAGCTTGTTCGTGAGTTTTACAAGGCAAGCAGATTCAATGGGACGGCTTATTGCCGCAACGCCGGATCTCGGGCAAGCCGTTGGCTCCTGGCCCACGCACTCGCGGTGGTTGCTGTCGCGGTAGCCGCCGCCCTTTGGGCGTTCCCCACAAACGCTGCACCCGTCTTGACCTGAAATGTCCCGGCAAACGGTACCTGGAATAGCGCAAACTGGCCCCCCGCCACGCCCTCTTTGGTGGCGATGCTGCGGGCAATCTGCTCAAGCTGCGACGCGGCCGAATCCCCTACCATAAAGGCGATCTCTTTGGTGGCGATGCTGCGGGCAATCTGCTCAAGCTGTTCGCGGCCGGGCAGATCGTGGTCCAGCACAACGAATGCCTTCTCTGGCTCGGGGGGAATTTGGACAAGCGGAGACAGGACGATAATGAACGTGCGGTTGGCTTTTCCAGTGATCGACCGGATGGCTGCCAGCGGATCGCTTCCGCCAGCATCGGGGGTTGTTCCGGCCCGGAATCTGCAAGCCGCTGGCGATGTCCCATACGGCCAGTTTCCAGTTGTTCTGGCGGCAAAGCTGGGCGATTTCGGCCAGGACATCGTCGTGCTCATGGGATTGTATCCAGAGGCCGGTAAAACAGGCAGAAATGTATTCCGACAGACGTTGAGTGAGTGACATGGAAATTCCTTTCGGTTACGATAGGGTGATGAACGAGAAAAAACACGATCATGAAACGCTCGATTTGCCGCCTCAGCCTGGCACGTACGCCCTTCTTCTGGAGGCTACGGCCATGCAGGAAGTGCCCATCGGCAAGTTGGGGGTACTGCACATGCTGCCGGGAATATACGTGTACGTCGGCAGTGCTTTAGGGCCGGGCGGATTGGCTGCACGCATCGACCGGCATGCCCTTCGTGAGAAAATGCCGCATTGGCATATCGATTACCTGCGTGCCGAAACACGCCTGCTGGCCGTATGGTACGCAAGGGGAGCGAATCGCCGAGAATGCCGCTGGTCCCATATACTCGAACGAGCGGCCAAGTCACAGATTTCGCTCGGCAGGTTCGGGGCGTCGGATTGCCGCTGCCGGTCGCATCTCCATTACTTTGCGAATCTGCGGGCTGCGGAGGCTGTTCGCCCTCAGTTGAAGTGTCGGGCGATAGCCGCTGACAGGCAGCCTTCACGGCCGCCACGTGGCGGATTTCCGTTTTAATGGTAACTGCGCGACTAATGATCCTTCTCCTCTTGGTTGGGAGGCTAATTGCATCGGGTGGATCTTTGTCAAAGCGGGGTATTCTCGTCGTCGGACAAGTTGCCCTGTATCGCTTTACAGACCGCGTATGGGTCGTTATCATTGAGACAAACCATTCGTTCCTCTTGTTCACGAAAGGGCATTCCATGCAAGCAAAACACGTAATTCTCGGCGTCCACATCAACGACCGCATCCACGAGGTCCAGTCCGTACAGCAGGCGTTCACCGAATACGGCTGCTATATCAAGACTCGCATCGGGCTGCACCAAGTTGACGAGCATGTCTGCTCTCCACGGGGCTTGATCATCCTGGAAATGTACGGCGACGAAAGCAAGTCTCGCGAACTGGTCGCCCGGCTTGCAAAGATCGAAGGCGTGGAAGTCCAGCAGATGGTGTTCGATCATCCCGATTGACGCTGGTGTTCCGGCTTTCAGTTGGCGAGTTGATGAGCATCGTCGGTGCTGCCAACCTAACCAACCGCTTGGCTACCAGGTTCCGTGTTCCGCTGGACGAGAAGTTCAAGTAGGTCGCTACGCGTCTCGGAACTTGCGTATGGGAGCCACTCCATGTGCGGACGATTTACACTCAGAACACCGATGTCGTTCCTCATCAAACAGTTCTTTGCCGAGGGCGGCGAGATGCTGTCCCCCCGGTACAACATTTCGCCCAGCCAGCAGGTTCTCTGCGTGCGAGAGCGACACTTTACCATGTTTCAATGGGGGCTGATTCCATCTTGGGCGAAAGAGCCCCGCGGATTCATTAACGCCCGTGGCGACACGGTAGCTGAAAAGCCCACATTTCGGCACGCGTTCCGCAAGCAGCGATGCCTGATTGTTGCTGATGGCTACTACGAGTGGCAGACGCGAGGCAAGAGCAAGCAGCCCTACCTATTCGAGTTTCCCGACAAGCGGGCCTTCGCTTTCGCCGGCCTCTGGGATCGGTGGAATGACGTCGAAACCTGTGCCCTCATCACCACCGAGCCCAACGAGTTCTGCCGCACCATCCACGACCGCATGCCGCTGATTCTTCGTCCAAAAGATTACGATAAGTGGATGCTCCCGGCAACCGAAGTGCCGGTTCTGGAGGCAATTCTCAAGATGACGACGGAAGGACTGATGGCACACCCCGTTTCAACGCACGTCAACAGCCCAAAGAACGATGATCCGAAATGCGTGGAACCACTCGGCTTATAGATGCTGCCTTGAAGGGCGGAATTCCAGTCAGCACCGGGTTGCAGAGGATTCCGCCGACCATCTCCTTATTCCATCCGTCGTCCAATCCGTCGTCCAGACCCGATTCCATATCGAGGTAAAATGAGCTAAACTGTTTGGGATGGGAGAATCAAGATGAGGAGAAAACATGAAAGTATTGGGCATTTCAGGTAGTCCAAGGCGTGAAGGAAACACCGACATTCTGGTGAACACGGCGTTGGAAGTCTTGGCGAGCGAGGGTTTGCAGACGGAGTTTCTCTCGCTGGCCGATCGACCTATCAAGCCTTGCGTGGCTTGCCGGGGCTGTTTTGCTTCGGATACGATCCGTTGTGTTCAGGAAGATCCGGCTTTCGAGGGAGTTCTGGACAAGTTTGCCGAGGCCGATGGTATCTTGATCGGTTCGCCGGTCTACTTCGGGTCGGCCACGCCGCAGATCATGGCCTTGCTGGACCGGGTTGGCTACGTCTCGCGGAAGCATCCGCAACTGTTGCGACGGAAGGTGGGAGCGGCGATTGTGGTCGCTCGGCGTGCCGGTCAGAACTTCACCTTCGCCCAACTTAATTACTTTTTTCTGATCAGCGAGATGATCGTGCCCGGTTCAACCTACTGGAATGTGGCCTTCGGCCGTGAGAAAGGCGAGGTGCGAAACGACACAGAGGGCATGGAAACCGTGAAGAACCTTGCCGGAAACATGGCTTGGCTGATGAAGGGACTGGCGATGGCGGCTGAACACACCAAAACATCCTGATACAATGACACCATGACCAAACGGAACATTATCCGCCGAATCGCAGACGAACTGGGTCTTACCGCCCAGGAAACCCAGCCGATCGTTCAAACTGGCTTGTGTTCTCAGCAACCGCGACCACACGTTCGACATCGTTGCCGAAGGCGGAACGAGAAGCAGGCGGCTGAGTCCTTCGACGCCTAGCGGGCTGTGTTTGCCTGAGCTTCGAGCTTGGCACCACGAGCACAAGCTCTGTTGTTGGCAGCACGCCCCACCTCGTCGACCTGTCCGTAGCAGGCAGCCAACGTCATCTCGATCGCATGCCTGGCTGGTGTCGGCAGCATACAGGCGACGATATCCAAGGCAGTGGCGGCTGAGACGTGATTCTCCGTATGCTTGACGAACTCGCCACGAAGGATCTCTTGAACCATGCCAAAAGGTCCAATCTTGCCCAGTGCCGCCAAGCTGTCGAGACAACGCAAAGCGTGCTGCGACATTCCCAACTCGTGATAGCCCACGGCGGCCTTCAGCCGTTTCAGCACCCGCACGATCATGTCAGTGTTGGATTTCATGATACTACCCTCTTGGTGGCCAGAACCTCGTCTGCGGTTGCCCCTTTGGCAGCCGCTTCGCCGCGATAGGATGACGTGCAATTTCCGTGCCGATCTTTTTGCGTTGCAAGGTGTGCTTCAACAAACCAATGATGGCGCACGAGTTATGCCGTTGGGATCAAAGTTCATGGCCCGGCCAATGTCCTAAAAAGGCACCGCAGTGCCGAAACACCGCCATCGCTTCGCACAATTCTTATACGACGATCGTTCCGTGGCGTTACATGGCTTTGGGAAAGGGGCTTCGTCGGCGTGCCGACAGGTAGCTTGGAAGCTCAAAAGAGTGAAGGCCCGCAGTTGCCAGTGCTTTCAACTCTGGTCCATGTCAGGCGACTCTGAACCAACACCGGCGGACGGGCCTTCTAATGTAATCTTTGCAGGCCAGGGCAGCAGGGCAATGCTTCCAGTGGGGCATGCGGATATGCCTCATTAGATCTATGCTGCTTTGAAGTTGCGGCTGGCGGTCACCAAGAGCATGCCGTGGACTGCCGGCTCCTGCGGGCTAGCCACGAGCCGACCAAGATTGCCAGGGTGAAGGCGAATAGGACGTAGCGCCAACGGCCGGATTGCGTGTGGTTGTAGACCATACCTGTGATTGTAAATCTTGGTGACGTGGTAAGCGAGTACCCGGGTGGGCGCAAATCCCTTCTTACCCACCTCTTTCTGCCAGCCGAGCGTCTTCATGGCCATTTATGGTCATTCCCGGCGCAGCCGGTATTCGGCCCGTGCTTTAGCACGGGTTTTGGAATGACCGTGATCGCCCCCCCGCGTCCCGACCGCCTACGGCGGTCGGGACGCGGGGGGGAAATGGGAGGTTTTGGTCGTGTTACCCGTGCTAAAGCACGGGCCGAATACCGCTTCGCGGATAAGGGGCATAAATGCCCCTGCCCGATTCACCGATCACTTGAGTCAACTGAATACCGCGTCGACCAGCGGTTGTTTTCGGCGCACGGTCGCCGAGTTGGGCTAGCGAAGGCCGTGGCCGTCGAATTGGCGGCGCAACTGGCAGCCAAGATGTCAAAACTGGTGTAGGTCAGGCTTTCCAGCCTGACAGTGAACCGGGCAACGTCAGGCTGGAAAGCCTGACCTACTTGATATTCTGGCGGATGCGTTGATTCCAGTTCATGTCGCGCCGGCGATTGCGGCGGGAAAGCCACCACCGCGGCCTTGATCATAAACTGCTGTCATCGAATGGTGCGTTACGCGAACTGATCTGGAACAGCGGTAAGTGCCGTCGGCGTCTCGACTTCATGCGCAACCCACCATTTGCCCGGCAGTTCGCTCCACGCACCCTACGGCCTGCCGTCACTGCTAGCAGTTGGCAAGGTTATGATCAAGGCCGTGTTTGCACATTCGTCATTTATCATCCGGCCCGGCTTGCACCGTCACCTCCACCAACTCCTGACCGCGAAGGACCGTGATCTTGACGGCGTCGGCCTGATCGATCATTTCCAACTCTTTCCGCAATGCCTTGCACGATTGGGTGAGACGATTGCCAACCAACAGAATCAAGTCGTCGGGTTGGATGCCTGCCCGGGCGGCGGCCGTGCCGGGGCGAACCTGGTCAACGTAAGCGGGGGTCCGCTCCAGGACGTCAGGCACGAGGTTGATGCCCAACAGACCTGGATCCATGGGACGGGCGGGCCTCTTCTCGGGCGGCAATTCCTTCAACGCGATGAACTTCCCCGCCTTGATCTCATCGATCGATTGGCGAAGCTGATCGATCGGCACGGCATAGCTCAACCAGGTATTGTTGAGTGAATTACGGAGTTCCCTGCCCAGGATGCCGGCCAGTTCGCCGCGAAAGGTCAGCAAGGCCCCCCCCAAGGCACCTTGGTTATTGGTGGCCACGTCGAGTACGTAAATCGGGCCGTGATAGGGGGTCTCAAAAACTCCGCGACGGCCCTCCAAACGCGTGAGGACCGAGACCGTGCCGCTTTGCACGCTGGCCTGTTCATCACCCATGGCCACATTGAAGAGATTACTCAAGGCGAGAATCCGCGTGCCATCCGTCAGCGAGACCGCCTTGGCAATGTCGAAATAAGGCAAGCTCACGGCCTCGATCTTTAGCACAGCGACTTCCAGCCGCGGATCGTCGCCCAAGAGCTTGGCGGGATAGCGGCGACCGTCGTTCAGAATGACGGTGATGCGATCGGGGTCCAATGCGTAGCTCGATGCGGTGAGGACGTGCCCCTCGGACGAGATTAAAAATCCGCTTTGATAGCCCTGCATGCCGTGAAATCCGCCCGCACCGTAAATCTTTACCATCTTGGCCTGGGCCAGATCAATCACGCGAGCCAAGCTTGGATCGGCAGCGGAAGTGGTGTTTGCGCCAAGCAATACGGCAACAACCAGTAATGCGACAGACCAACGGATCACGGTACTCGTAGTAAGAGAAAATCGGATCATCTTCTTATTTCCCCGCCTCGTCGCTAAAACGGAACTGATCGAAGTCAAATTCAAACACACTGCCGTTGCCATGGACCATTACGTGACCCGGCAGGTCGTGGCCGTCGACGTCGCGATATTGCGAGAAGTGGATGTCCCAGGGATCGGAATGTTCATCGGCATAAATCTCCACAGCGGCCAACTGGCCATGCAAGTCGAAATAGAACCAACTTTCGACACCTCGATACGGGGCAACGATCACGTCGAACAACCCCTCCTGCGGCGGAAGCGGAAGTGTGCCCAGGTAATAAACATCGCTAAAGCCCTTGGTTCCATCCAGTGCCATCCGCCGGTAGAGGAACATCGCCGACAGAAGTCCATTGTTGCTACCAGGCAGGAACGCCTCGGCGAACTTGGAGCCTAGCATCCACTTGGAATCGCCCGCCGGTGCTTTGAGCTCAACTTCGCTGTCGGCCATGCGGAAGCTAACTTCCTTGCCACTTTGGAGCCTGCCCACGAGAGTCCAGACGCCGCGGGTTCCTTTGGCATCGCCGGGCGGCTTCCAGAGTTTGAGTACTCGGTCTTGTTCCAGCTTGTTGAAGAAGTAATTGGCAAATCCATGCTTCTCAGCAAAGACCTTCTTCACAACCTCTGGCATAGGCAGCTTCTGCGGTTCCATTTTAGGAAGTTGTGGCAACTTAGGCTGGCCTTTGCGGCCCTTTTCACCCGGCTTGGGAAGGGGCATCGGCTGGGCAGGCCGGCCGAGCGTCTTTTCGATCAGTTGCTCGCGGCCGTGTACGCCAGTAAGACGGACATAAATTGGGTAGGTCTTATTCTCGCGGCGATAAGTTAGCGGCACGCGCCATCCCTTAGGGAAGATACCCAAGGCGTTCTTGAATCCATTGGGCGTGGTAATCGGCCGGCCGGCGAAGCTGGTGATCTCGTCGTCAATCCGCAGTCCGCGACGGTAGGCGTCGGACGATTCCAGGATATTGGCGACCAGCACGCGCCCCTGGTCGTCGGCGGCGACCTGGGCACCCAGAGTGGCATGATCGACGATCCGCCCGCTGCGCAAGACACCAAGGAAATTTTTGATCTGGTTGATGGAAACGGCATACCCCACATCGACACTTACACGATTCCGCTTGTCAAACGAACAGCGGCCGTTAATGCCCACAACCTGCCCCAGGCCGTTGAACAGCGGGCCGCCCGAGTTGCCGGGATTGATCGATGCATCGGTCTGTAGGCAGTCGGCATATTCCAAAAGCGTGCCGTCAGGAAACTGATAGCGATGGACGCCGGAAATAATGCCGCTGGTGACCGTGGGCTGAAAGTCGGTAGCCAACAGGAACGGATTGCCCATGGCAAAGACCCAGTCACCGACGTGAAGACGGTCGCTATCGCCGAGTTCGGCATGGGGAAAGTCATCGCGGCCCAACAACTTGATCAAGGCCACATCGCCTGTGGGATCAAGCCCAACAATCACGGCGTCATAAAACCGGCCGTCGGACATGCCACACTTCATGGCATTGCCACAGGGGTGCGTGACGTGGAAGTTGCTCAGGGCATAGCCGTCGGCCGTGATGACCACGCCGGAACCTCCCCCCTGCTCTGCCGGATCAAAGATCGCCAACACGCTGCTGCCGGCCTTTGCCATGACGGCAATGCGCTGCGACTCGGCCGCCATGACCTCGGCAGGTGGTTGGCCGGCACTGCAGATGTGGGGCAAGAACAGTAGCAGGCACACTCCGTGTGTCGTCCGCCAGAAGCCCCTGAATTGCTGAAAGACCTGCGGATTGGGCCGCGGGGCGGACGGCACACGGAGTGTGCCTGCTACTTTGATAGCTGCATGAATTTTCATTTGATCAACCTTAGGTTCCCCAGGTCGAGATGATCGCCCGCACCAAAATTACCCTGGGACTCGACAATCAACACCAACCGCCGCACGCCGGAAACGTCGAGGCTGATCGGCTTGGCATCCTCATCGTTGCCGGCAACGCTCGTGTCCAGCAGTGTCTTGCCGTCGCCGAGGATCTGTAGGCGAACATTGCCCAACGGACGGACATCATCATCGATGCCGGCCACCGCCTCCAATCGGCTGAACTTGCCCGGCAAGGTCCAGGCCAACTCACTGCGGCTGCGAAGAGCCAGTCCCTTGCGGTAAACCTGTCCGCGGATTCGCAGCGACTTCGATTCGAGATTCTCGTCGCGACGGACCCGCGAGAACGCCTGGCGGCTGGCGAGTTCTTTTCCGGTGATGGTAAAGGGATGGGGCGTGAATGGCTCCGAATCGGTTTTCAAATCGCTCATGTAAACAATCTTGCCGCAGGAGAGATCGATCTTGGCGATTTGATCAAGCCTGCGACGAGTCGTGCGACCGCCGGACGAGGTGAACTCGATCTTGTCCTCGCTGAGCTTCAGCGCCGCGGCCGCCCAGTGCGAGCCGGCTGAATCGATGACCGTATAAGGACACTCCGGCGTGGAAGCCGCCGTGGCGTGAAAATAAATCATGCCAAAGATCTTCGCCCGCTTGACACCCAACGCCTGGCCGTCAAGGATGAAGCGGGCTTTCGTGTCGGTAACCTCCTCAATCGCGCCCTGGTGATAATCGATCGCGTTGGAATTGCCGGTCACAATTACATCGCCGCGAAGCTTCTTGCCGCGGATCCGCGACCACTCCAAGGCCGTCACCTCGGAGGCTGGCTGAAAACGCACGGTATCGATCTCAGCGGTTGGCACCTCCAGGATCTCGGAAGCGGAGAAGGCAATCTTGGCTCGGCCTTTCTCCACGGTGTATTCCGCGGCCGCAAGTTGCGAACCGTCAATCAAATCAACCCACACGGCAGGCTTCGCCGCGGAGTCTGCCGGTGGGCTGTGCGGCGTTACCGAGGCCAGCTTGCCTTTGTCCAGAGAAGTAGGGCCGGTCGAGGTCTCGATGACCACCTGCGCAACATCCCAACGGATCAAGCTGCCGGAAACCCGAGAGCCATCCAAAAGCAGGACGTCGAACTGCGGCGGCGAGGCGAGGACCGAAAGGAACATCAAGGGTAAAATCGATTGCATCGTTGACCTCATCCAGTACGTCAGGCTTTCCAGCCTGACTTGGTCCGGTTCAATGTCAGGCTGGAAAGCCTGACGTACTTATCATGTTGTTTACTTATCATCGTCGCTGTTTTCTTCGCTGGCCAGTTTGCGGAAATACTCCTCGATAGCATCGCGAAAATGCGGGGGGAAATCACGACCCATCTGCTGCAAGGCTTCTTCACGCTGCTTCGGCGGCAGATCGCCCCAGCCGCCCTTGTGGCCGATGTCTTTCTTCGTGACGTCGCCAGGTGCCTTGCCGCCCATGGGCGTGCTGTCCTTGGCAGGACTGCTGGACTGCAACGAATCGGACTGGCTCTGATTCTGCTTGCTCTGCTCGTCTTCGATCTTTTTGATCATCTTGTCGAGCGACTCGATTACACCATTCTCGACCTTGCGGACCTTGGGCCCGGCCCGGCCTAGGTTGAGCCGCCGCTGAACATCTTCCATCCGCCGCGCGATGTGATCGAGCGTTTCCTCTTCCAGGGAGTTAAGATCGGCTTGCATCAGGTAGGCAACCGCGACGTAGCGTCGCGGACTGGCCTCGGCGCCGTCGAGCAACTGACCGATGACCTTCAGCCCTTCGCTCTTGTTAAGCATCCGATGGTAGGTCACACCCTGATAAAAAAGCAGTTCCGCGGGGGCCACGACTTCGGCCGTCTTTAGACCGCCAAGCTGCTCCATTGCCTCCTCAAACCACTGCCCCTGAACGAGCCAGCGGCCATAGTACAACCGCATGTTGGCAGCCACCAGCGGTGCAGTCTTGGAATCAGTCATCCAGGCGAAGGTCGGCAGGACGATGCGGTTGCGGGGACGCGAGCAGATTTCGACAAGCTGTGCAACCTTGGGATCGACGATGGCAAAGGTCTCGGCCAAGCGGTCGAGCAACTCGGAACCGGTAGCTTGATCGCTGATGCCGGTGACGACTGCCAATGCCTTGCCTTGAAGGGCCGCATCGGCTGCATTCTGCTGTAGCCAAGCAACAACCTGAACCTTGACGTCCGAAACTTGCGGTGGATGCCAGGTCGGTGCCTTGCGAAACGCCGAATCGGACAGCGGAACCGACGAGGCGGATAGAGCGAAGGAGCAGGTCAGAGCGATGAGGAGAATTGAAAATTGAAAATTGAAAATTGAAAATTGAAAAGTGCGAGCAGGAATCGTGCTCGACCGATTACTTGCAAAATGACTCATGGGTTTCTCCTTGGAGTTCTCGGGTTTGGGTCGCTATAGGCGAGTCAAATTCTCAATTTGCAATTCTCAATTTCTTTATTCGTTCTTTCCCAGTTCCAGATCCCGGGTAACCTTATGAACCCGGGCCTGCTGCTCGCTCAGGTGCTGCAATGCTTCCTGGACGTCTTCCTTGCCGGCCTGCTCGCCGTCGATGAGCTTTGAATAACGCTCGGTGCGGCGATTCACTCGCATTTGCAGGGCGCGGATCATCTTCAACTCGGCAAGCTGCTCGATCAAGGGCGGATCCTGCGGCTGGCCGTTGGGCGATGGTCCAGGCGGTTTCTTCTTACTTTCCGCATCTTTCTGTGCCTTCTTAAAGGCATCGACAATCTCTTCCAAAGCTTTAATCACGTCGGTCTCGATGGCTTGCGTAAGCACTTCGGTCTTGCCCTCAGCGAGCCGATGGACGAGTTGCTGCATGTCGTCGCGAACCTGCTGCACGGCCTCGGGCATGGCCACGGAGCTGCCTTCCTGACGGAGCAGCGAGAGGGCCTTATCGACTTCCATCACAATCTCAGCCTCCCGATTGCTCAGGCGGCCGGTATCAATCTCATAGGCATGTGAACGCTCCACCACGGGAATTTTGTCGAGGCGAACGGTCCCGTCGTAGATTTCACGTTGGATTAGCAATACCTTCTGAAAGCGGGCTTCGAGCATGGCCAAAAGCCGCTTCATTTCTTCTTCGCGGAGTTGGCGAAGGATCTCCTCCAGCTCGGCCTTGGCGGTGTCGAGATCGCGGAGGGCCTTCTCTTGCTCGTCGAAGGCCCCATCCTTCTTGGCTTTCTCCAGCCGTTTTTTGGCCTCTTCCATGTGGTCCTTGGCCGCTTCCAGTCGCTTGCGAACGGGATTCTGCTCCTGCTGCGGATTGTTGGAATCCTCAGTTTTCCGTGGCGAATCTTTTGGATCCTCGCTCTGTCCTTGATCTTGACCCTGCCCTTGCTGGCTCTTGCCCTGCGACTTTCCGCTTTCACTGGGCTTTCCGCTTTCACTGGGCTTTCCGCTTTCACTGGGTTTGCCACTTTCACTAGGCTTACTTTTGCCGTCACCTTTGCTGGAGGGATCCTTCGCTTTGCCATCATCCTTGCCGCCGGACTTGGACGAACCCTTGGCAGAAGACTTAGGCTCTTTGCCAGCGGATTTGCCAGGTTCTTTGCCATCGCTGCCCGACTTCGATTTACCGTCGCTCTTACCTGACTCCTTACCGTCATTCTTGCCGTCGCTCTTCGAGTTGCCCTTTCCGTCGTCTTTTTCGTTGCCGTGGGCTTTTTCTTGATTCTCGCGGATGTCCTTCGACAGACTGCCCGTTCGCTGGGCAAGCCCGCCCTGTTCGTCGGAGAGCGATTTCGGATCCTCGCCGCCGGCGGTGCGGCCCTGGATATCCTTCTGCTCGCGGATGATGCCGTTGAGGAGATTGAGATATTTGCGGATCAGGGCTTTCTCGTCTTGGATCCGCTGAGAACGGTCTTCGCTGAGCAACAGTTTGAGGATGGCTTCGAGATCCTCGTTGACTTTACCCTGTTTGCGAACCGCATCGCCGAACTTGTCGCGGCGAAGCAAATCGACGATATCCTGAAAATCGGCTTCAACGCGGCGTTCTCCACTTTCCTTGAGGGCCTTCTCGATCAGCGCAGTCCGATTCGGATCGGTCTGGCGAATCTGATCCCGCATCTTCATCAGGATGCCCTGTAGGTCTTTGAATTCGGCAGCCAACTGCTGCTGGGTGGTGGAAAGGCCCTCCACAGCAGACCCCGGCACGGCGGAACCCGACGCGACGACCGGCGCAGCAAGCTTGCTCGCTTCCGGCTGCGGCTCCTTGGTTCCGGACGCCTGAGCCACGGAGATGGTCAAGGCAATCCATGCCGCCCACAGCCATCGACATCGCGTTATCATGGAGGTCGTTCCTTTGTCAAGGTACGTCAGACTTTTCAGCCTGACTTTGTATGCTGTACCGTCAGGCTGGAAAGCCTGACCTACGGTCAGGCGGTCACTCTTTTTCGCCAAGGCTTTCTTGTTCGGTTTTTTCGGTCCGCCGAGTCAGTTCTTTCTGCCGTTCGATGATCTTCTTCAGCCGCTGTACAACATTGATATTAAAATCTTCCGTCTTCATCATGTGATCGAGAACGTCTCTCATCATCGCAAGGATTTGGTCGGCCTGCTTCTGAGCGGCATCGCGCCGGCCCGGCCCGGCCGAGAGATCGTCAAATTTCGCTTGCAGGGCCACCAGACGCTTCTCCAAGACAGGGAACATACTATCCACGATAACGTGCAGCGGCTGCAACACTTGGGTTTCAATGCGCTGCTTGCGCGTCTCATTATTGGCCTGGTTATTATCCAATTGTAAACGAATTTCCTCAATTGCGGCAGCCACATCCGCCGTTTCCATGGCGTTCTTGCCACAATTCTGCAACGCCTGCAAGGTCCGTTCCAAGCGACGTTTGTTCATTTCGTCGGCAGAAAACTTGGGCAATTTTTCCAGCCGCTCGCCAGGCTCGGCACCAGCCGACTTAGCTTTTGGAACCCCAGCGACACCCTTATTGGGAGGGGTGAATTCCATTTTCAAGAGTAAATTCCGCGTTTCAATCATTTCCTCAACAATCGCCTCAAACCGCTGTTTCACGAGCAATTCTCGCGCCTCCAGTCTCGTCACCAGTTCGTCTTCGGAGACAACGTCCAACTGCCATGACTCGCCACTGCCGATATTGGGACCCTTGCCGAACGTGCAAAGATCGGCGGCACGCACCGTCAGTGTCAGTCGCTGACCTGTAGCTAGGCTCAGTTGGGATGCCTTTACACTTGCCTCTTTCACGACATACTCTGCCGGATGTTGCGGCAACTCGGCCAGAGGCACTTCGCCCTTTCGTGGCGGTGAGGCTTGGGGTGTTTCGCTGGAATTGGATAATGAGTCTCCAGTCGGTTTCTTAGGGGTTGTCGATGCGGCACGCTCCTCGACGGTATAGTCGAACCAAGCCCTGCCCAGACCGTGATCATCGCTTATTATGCCGGTCACCGGTAGGCGGCCCTTGGGTGTGACAACCGGCTCTCGCGTTCCGACCAGACGGACCTTGACCTCCGGGGGTTCATCGGGCACGGGCACCAAGGTCAAAAACATCGGGTCGCGAACCTTCAGTCCGTCGGTATCGCGAAGGGTAAACTGGAGCGCGACCTCGTGCGGCGACTTTGCTGCTGGCTTGGCTTCCGCAGTACCCTTTTCCCCTATCTCTTTTTCGTCGGCACCGGCTGCGGAATTGATCTCCTTGGCCGTGGGGGCTGGGAAAGGTTCAAACGCATAAGAAAACTCGATCCGCTCCGTGCCTAAATCGTCGCCGAAAAACTGCCGATGCCAGGCCGCACTACTCTCCGCTGCGGGAGAGTCGATGCGAGCCGTCTCCAACGGCTTGCTGGAAGTGCCGGTAAGCGTTACATGAGAACCAATCGGCACGCGAACCGGAACCGCTCCACTGGCCGATTCGATCGTCAACGGACTGCGCTCCATATAGTGAGGATATTCGCAGACCACCTTCAGGTTCAGGTTGGGATTGGGAACGACCTTCAACTGCAAGTCGTACAGGCGAGCATCGCCCCCGGCAATGTCGAGATGGATCGAGGAGAGTACGCCCGTAAACGGGTAGCTGTATTCCTGCAGTGCTTCATTCGCGCTGGTGGAAGAAGTAACCGGACGGCCGATGTTCTTCATGCTCTTCCGGTCGCGGCCACCACCTTCGACGCGATAGCGGATCTCGACCTTATCCGGAATGACGGGTATTTCGGTATCGCCACGGAATGCCTGCACGCGAAGATCGAAATTCGCGCCTGCAGCCACCTTGGCCACACCCTCGGTAAAGCCCACTGCCTCGAGGCGAATCTTGCGCGGCCACATCGTGTTCGCCAAGAGCAAATTCCGCTCGGCCCATAGGTTGAGCACCGCGGGAGCCATCACGGCCAGCAGGCCGATTGCCAGGGCCAGTCCCAGGGCGACGACGATCTTCCGCACCAGCGGCATGAGGTTGAATACTTCGGAAAGCGACACGTTCTCCAATCGCTCGCGGGCTTGATGGCTGATGTGGGCAAGCATCCGGGGATTGAATCCGCTCGACTCGATCGGGCGATCCAACAGCGACACCGACGTCAGCAGGCAGTCGTTGAGCTGCGGAAACTGCCGCTCCAAGATCATGGCCATATTGCAGTCGCTGAGGCGAACGAAGGCCCGGCGAAGAATAAAGAGGAATAACACCACGGCCAAACCGATGCCAGTCACGGCCAATACAGCCCCACGCACCGGCCGCGGCGGCTCAAAGAGCCAGTCGATCGCCATGCTTCCCCAAAAGGCCGCGCCAAGCCAAACGGCCATCGCCGCCAACCCTTCCAGCCAGATATAGCGACGGATCCCCGCTCGCAGAGCAGCAAGCTGCTGACGGATAGCAGGCGGCAGAGGCGGTGAGGATGTGTGTTCTAGGGTTACCATGATTTCGTAGGACCGATCCGACCGATCGGTTCGATGTATTTTTGTGCCACGGGCTGGAAGCCCGTGCCACGTTCTATTTTCCACCATCAGGCCAATTTTGCCAAACGCCGAACCAGCCATTCAAGACTCAAAACGCAGCACAGGGCGACCAACATCCATTCTAGCCATTTTTCATCTTCTTCTGGCTTAGAGGCCAGCGAAATCAACTCCGTGCGGCTGACATCCTTCAGCCGATTGACCAGCGAGGGGGAGGCCGTGTTGCTCAGTGCCACCGACAGATCGTCGTAATATTCGCCCTGCGTCTTCTGAGCAATTTCCCGGAGCAAGGACGCGTTGCGTTGCGGATCCTCATCTTCCAACTTGGGCACCACGCCGCGAAAAGTTTGATGCACCCGCTCGTCCACCGTCTCGGGCACAATCAGTTCCAAGCGATATTCTCCCGGCCGCACAACGGGCAATTCGACCATGAATCGCCCAGCCTTACTCGGATCAACTGGCATCAATACCGTCTGCCGATCGACGCCATCGCGAGTAACCTCAAGCGTCACGCTGGGGGAGGTCAGCGGCTGCAAACGGGAGTTCTTCAGTTGCGCCAGTACTTCCACGGAAGTGCCCACGTTGTAGCGGTCGCGATCAATCGATAGCGAGCCGCGCTGCGATTGGCGGCGGAGCCGCTCCTGGGCCACGAAGCGGATGGTCTTGGTCCAGAACTGTTCAAACAACGCCGGATCGACTCGCCGCAACCGCCATGTCTCGGCACTGCCCAGGTACAAGACCGGCGAGGCACTGTAGCGATGCACCGCCATGTAGATCGGTTGCTGGCCACCCTGGGCTTTGCGGGAATCGCCAAAGCGGGCCAGCACGGTGGCTCCCGCCTTCTTGTCGCGGACCGGGCAATAGCTATAAACGCCGGAAAACTGGGACCAGGTCGCCAGGGAAGCAATGGCCGAGTCCCCCAGCCAGAGATAGGACGCTTGCAGTCCTTCTCGCGTGAACTCTAGCGGCCAGGCTTCTTCCGAGCTAAACGTCACGTTGCTCCGCGTGTTCAGGCCCTGATTGAATTCGACCGGATAAAGCTTGCGGATCTTGGCCATGTCCGGGTCTTGGACCCATCCCTCGGCTGCATGACCCGCGTTGACCGGTCCGGCCACAACGATCATGCCGCCGTAGTCCTGGTCCACCCAATCGAACAACAAGTCGATCTGTTCAGGCTTCAGGGCTTTCCAATCGGGATCAAAGGCCACGATGCAATCGTAGTCGGCCATCTGTTGCCGTGATGTGGGGAAGTCGCCGAGGATGTTCGTGGCCTCCTGCGATATGCCGGTCTGGCCAGACTGCAAGAGGACATCGACCTTCATCGATTTATCGCGGAAAAGGAGCGTGCGGAGATACTGATAATCGCGCAGCGGACCGCCGGCCAACAGGAGCACATGCGTCTGATGATCGGAAACATCCAACGGACTTTCGCGGAATTTGTCCGACGCGTCGGAGCTACCCCGCGGTGCCTTCACGCGCAAGCAGAGCACTCGCTGACCCAATTCCGAGGGCGGCAGCTCAAACTTGACGGGCACGGCCTCGCCATCGCCGAGAAGAATCTTCTCGGCAAAATCGACGAGCCTCCCCTGACCGCGGCGTGAAGGATCCTTGGCCGCGGCACCTTCGCGGACCAATAGTTCCACCCGCACCGTTTGCCCCTTCAAGCCATAGCCTTGGATCGAACCTTCCACCGAGTAGCGATCGCCGGCAAAGACCCGGGAGGGAACATTGAAGTCGGCCACACGGACATCGACGGGCTTCTTTTCCGACCCGACGCCGACGGTGTAAATGGGAACGTGCGAATCGCGGGCAAGATCCATGGCCGTATCGGGCGATGCGCCGGCGTTCAAGCCACCATCGCTGATGAGCACAATCCCGGAGACCGGCGTACTCCGCTCCTCGCGCAAGAGCTGTTCCAATGCCTCACCCAGACGGGTCTCGGTGCCGCCGGGCACAAGGTGTTTGCGCCAAGCAGGCGGTGCTACAGTCGCCTTGCTACTTGCCTCAGAACTGCCTGCCGTCTTGCCCCCGGTAGGCTCGCTCCCGGCCATTTCACCAGACACCGGTGCCTCCAAGGGCAAGACCACACGGCGGTCGCGTTCCAAGACGCTGTTGAAGGGCACGACGGTAACATGATGCTTCTTCCGCAAGCGGGCGAGAAACTCGGTATCGTCGAGACCTGAAGCCACCTGTTGTAATCGGGTCTGGCCCGCACGGCCGGCAGGCATGTCGGGATCAAGGCGGGCCATACTTAGGCTGGTATCGACCAGCATTAGCACACGGCTGTCAATATGCTCTTCGCGCTGGCTCCGCCAGCGCGGCTGGAGAAAGACGACCAGAAGGCCGATCAGCACCAGCGTCCGCAACAGGGGCAGCCCGATGCGGAGATACCAGGGCAACTCACCCGTATCCCGGCGGTAGATCCAAAGCAATGGGGCAAGAATCGCCAGCAGGACACCGCCGTAGATCCACCAATCGTAGTTGGACTGGATTCTTCCGAACTCAAATTTTGAAGTGATAGGCAATTCAGCCAACAGCCACAGCGCGGAGGAAATCATGCCGGGCCGCCTTTCGTGCTGCCGAAGACCGGCGCAGAAATATGATATCCACACGACCATGCAAACCACTGCTCCAAGATGAGCACGATTAAGAGGATCAGCAGAAACAAATCGCCCAGATTACGTCCCTGGGTTTCGTCGAGCTTCGTGTTGTACTTTGAGGCGTACTCGAATTCATATTTCAAAGGGGCAAGCCGAGAGGCCAAGTCGGGACCAGCAATCGCTCGCAAATCACCTTCACTTGGATCGACGTTGACGACAAAATTGCGGGTTTCCGTCTTGCGGGATGGTTGCGTGAGAAGGGCCTTGTAGAAACCGGCTGTCTCCGTCTTCGTGTAGGTTATGGTCCGCTGACCCTTGCCGGAGGCTTCCCCATTGATTGTGGCTGCCGAGGCGTCGCCCCCAGGACCGGTAAAATGGACCGCTTGCTCGAAGGGAGGGTCACTGAAATTCAAGGTCTTCGGTTCACCCACCAGCAACGTGTCGCTCGTTCCAAACCGATGCGATAGATAGGGGACCATATTGAGTACAAACGCCACAAAGGAAGGACCGGAACTGGGCCAATTGTTCCATGTGCCCGAGGTTGTCGAAAGGAGTGCAAGGACACGGCCGTGACCGAAGTTCTTCTCCACCAACAGCGGCGAGCCGTTTCGCAACCGCATGATCACCCGCAGGGACGGATCGCTCTTGGCATTCCAGGCGGCCGGCGTGGCAAAATATTCTTTCACAAAAATCATCGATAGGTAATCGACGCGATGGTCCATGTTATGAAACACGTCGTGGTCCTCGGACTGCACATCGGGGGTATTGTCCAGCGGATCAACCACCAGCGGTTCCGGGCCGGCCAAGGGCACGGGAAACAAACCGCTGCCGTTGCGATACAGATCCTGGGTGACAAGGTCGCCACGAGTCAACGGACCGGTGACAAAGAGTACGCCGCCGCCTGCCGCGACGTGTTTCTCCAACACCTCGACACCCATGCGGTCGATCTTGGCAAAGTTGGACACGCAAATCATGGCGAAATCGCTCAGCGGCCTTTTCGGCACGGATAAGTAGTCAAGCGTTACAATTTCCGGCTGAATGCCTTTGCGGGCGGTTAACGCATCAGCAATTCGTTTTGAATTCCCTGCCGTACGGTGGCCATCGACCAACAGCACCGGGGTGGTGACCGGGATGTCGATGACGGCATAACGCGTATTGTCAGCATCCACCGCGTCGGCATTGAGGTTAGCCGTGATCAAATGCTCGCCGGCGACGGCAAAATTGACGTCAAACACTTTTTTCGCCCAGCGACCTGGTGGAATGGCGTCGATGATGACACTTCCGCCCGGTTTGCCGTCGGCCGACCAGTAGACAGGCACATTCCGTACCGCGGACAGGCCATAGTTCTGCACGGTGAACTGCATTCGCCACTGCACGCCCGCGGCCCGAATGCCTTCTTCCGGCTCCAGAGAAGTAATCGCCAGATTTGGTCGGCCGAGTTCTTCCACGCAGTCGATGAGGCGGATCTCAACGTGGGTCTCGTCGAGTTGTTCGAGACGTTTTTTCAGATCGTCGGGCTTGTCCCACTGACGGCTGCGGAAGTCCGAAAGCAAATAAACAATCCGCCGCTCGCCCGTATTTTTGCCGAGCAATTGCTGGATGGCCTCGAAGGCCGGCAAGGGCTCGGCGGCAGTCTGCGAGACCTGGATCGATTCTAAGGTATTACTCATGCGCTGGGCAAACTCAGTATCCACCGGCTCCTTGTGGAAATCGGGGCGTGTGCCACCGTAGCGACCGCCGCAGCGCGAGAGCCGCAGAAGCGTAAAAGTCTGTGGCTCGCGGGGGCGGACCACCGACTCACCCAGCCGCTGGATCGCGCTCTTGGCCTGATCAAAGGCCGTTAACCCGCCCAAATTCTCGGACATCGAGAAACTATCGTCCAGGATCACGATATGGTGCGTCGACTGCGCACCGAGAAAGTTACCCCAGCGGTCGGGCAGCAGCGGCTGGGCCAGAGCCAGCACCACCAGGGCAATCGCCGCCATGCGCAGCAAGAGCAGGAGCAGTTGCTTGAGAATGACCCAGGTCCGGTGTTTCTTCTGGCTCACCAAGAGGAATTCCATGGCCGCCCACTCGACATGCTGGTGGCGCAACATGTTGATCAAATGGATCAACAGCGGAGCGGCTATGAACCACATTCCCCAGTAAAATGGATGGACCAGAGGGAGCATCTAGGTTCGGTTCCTGTGGTGCATTCCCAACCGATTGCTCAAGAAAGCCGCAAGGGCGGCATCCAGCGGTTGACTGGTCCGCAAGAGGACGTAATCGACATTGTTCCGCGTGCAACCGCGACGGACTTCTTCCAAATAGGCCTGCATGGCCTTGAGGTAGCCTTCACGCAAGGCGCGGGGGTTGCAACGCACGATGTCGGGCATCTCCAGCCCCTCAAACCGCGTCGGCCCCGTGAAGGGAAAGTCCAATTCGTCGTCGTCCAACAGGTGGAAGACCATCACGTCGTGCCCTCGACTGCGGAGCAGCTTCAACCCGCGGAACAAACCGTCCCGCGGTGAAAACAGGTCGGACACGAGAATCATCATTCCCCGCCGGGGAAAGGTTTCAGCGACCTCGCGAAGGATCGGGTAGAGGTCGGTCTTGTCGCGGGGCGCGCTGACTTCCAATGCCTGAACGATCGATTCCAGGTGGTTCCGCTTCGCCCGTAAAGGCACAATCATCCGTGCTTTCTCGTCGAAAGAAACGCATCCCACGGAGTCTTGTTGGCGCAAGAGCAGGTAGGCCAGGCTACAGGCGATCGTCGCGCCATACTCGAACTTATTCATCGCCCCGCGACCGTAGCGCATGCTGCCCGAGACGTCGACCAGCAAGGTGGCGCGGAGGTTGGTGTCCTCTTCAAACTGCTTGACGTAGTAGCGGTCCTGCTTGGCCCAAAGCTTCCAGTCGATGTGCCGAGGGTCGTCACCGAAAGTGTATTCTCGGTGCTGGCGGAACTCGATCGACTGGCCGAAGTAGGGACTACGATGCATGCCGGCGAGAAAACCCTCGACAACGTGACGGGCGCGCATTTCCAGACGCGTAATCCGTTTGATCGCGTCAGGATGCAAAAATCTTTTGGAATCGTGCATCGCGGGTCAATTCATCCTCTCGCTTGGGGGTTATGGCCACGATGCGGTCGATGACCTGGTCCGTCGTGACGCCTTCGCTCTCCGCCGTGAAGCTTAGCACGATACGGTGTCGGAGTACCGGTTTGGCTAGGGTTTCAATATCTTCGCAGGTCACGTGGGTCCGGCCTTGCAACAGGGCACGGGCCTTTGAACCCAGGATGAGATATTGCACGGCACGCGGCCCTGCGCCCCATACCACCTGATCGCCGACGAAATCGGGCACGCCAACCTCGCGGACGCGTGTCTGGCGAACCAGTGCCAAGGCGTAGCGGATTACGTGGTCGGAAACGGGCACCTCGCGGACGATCCGCTGCAAGTCGAGAATCTCCCTTGCCGTGAGCACCGCCTCGATCGTGTCGCTCATCGTCGTCGTCGTCCGCCGGGCCACCTCGAACTCTTCCTGGAAGTTCGGATAGTGGACGAAGACCTTGAACATGAAGCGGTCCTGCTGGGCTTCCGGCAGCGCGTAGGTGCCTTCCTGCTCGATGGGGTTCTGCGTGGCCAAGATGAAGAACGGATCGGACAGTGCGTGCCGCACCCGGCCCACCGTGACTTGCCGCTCCTGCATGGCCTCCAGCAAGGCCGCCTGCGTCTTCGGCGGCGTGCGGTTGATTTCGTCGGCCAGGATCACGTTGCTAAATAACGGCCCCTCAAGGAAGCGGAACTCGCGGTTGCCAGTGGTTCGGTTTTCGACGATCACGTCGGTTCCCGTAATGTCGGCCGGCGTGAGGTCGGGCGTGAACTGGATGCGGCTGAAGCTCAGGTTGAGCGTGCGGCTCAAGGTGCTGATCATCAACGTCTTGGCCAAGCCCGGCACGCCTTCCAAAAGGCAATGCCCGCGGCTGAACAGACAGATCAATAACTCTTCGATGACCGCTGTCTGTCCGACGATGACCTGACCCAGTTGGTCCATGATCTTACGGCGGGCAGCGCCGAGTTTCTCGACGGCGGAGGAATCCTGGGGGCTAATCTCAAAAGTCATGATGAAGCAATCTCGGGGGAATAGTTACGGTAGGATGGACCTCCGAGTCCGTCCGGTTACTGTAGGATGGACCTCCAGGTCCGTCCGGTTTTTGTGGACGGACTTGGAAGTCCATCCTACGTTCATCGTTGTTAAACTCGGAAGTCCATCCCACGTTCATCGTTGGTAAATTGGCAGTGTGCCGCGGTCCAATTGCAAGATCGTGAGGTTCATGGCGGTGGTGTAGGCCGCACCCATGAAGCCCTGTTCCCAATAGCCGTTGGTATTGACTTCGGCGACCAAGCGGGCATAAGTTTCTTTGCGATAGGCGTTCCATTGGTCACCGCCTTCGCGGTAGAGCACTTGGGAATAGTAATAGTGGGCATAATGCCAATGGCCAAAGCTCAGGTTGGCGTTGGCGGAAGAGCCGAGGTTCTGTGCGCAGTATTTCATCATCTTGCGAACAAATTCGACTTTTTCCCTCTTGTCCTTGTCGCCTTCGTTGTCGCCCTTTTGGCTATCATAGTCACCGGCATTGAACAGGCAAGCGATGGCGGCGGCGGTGATCGGAGGGCGACCGCCTCCGCCATGGGAATTGTAGGCCACGCCGCCATCCGCGCCGGTACACTTGCGAATATACTTCACGGCCTTGTCAATAATCTCTTTGGGCACGGGAATTCCGGCGTTACGGCAGCCACGCAGTCCTTGGACCTGGGTGATTGTGGTCGAGCCTTCGTCGAAGTCCCCGCCGTCTTTGGCACTGACGTAGCCCCAGCCGCCGGCCGCAGTCTGAGCTTGGCCGGTGAACTTGACGGCATTGATTAGGACTTCAATCAGTTCCTTGCGGCGATCGGAGTCTTCTTCTTCCCCTAATACCTGGGAAAGGAAGAGCATGGAAAAACCGTGGCCGTAGGTGTAGCGGTCATCTTCACGGGATCCGAGCAGACCGGTTCTCTTATTGGCGTGGCTAACGAGATAGTTTACCGCGCGTTGGATATTGCCCGAGTATTTACCCTGCGTGGTTGTCGAGCCTTCGCACAACAATGCCGTGGCCGAAAGCGCGGTGATGGCGGTAGGAAAGCGGCCCTCGGGGGCAGTCCAATGTCCCAGCCGCGACTGCCGCGAGGCAAGCCAATCCAGACCACGGGAAACCGTGCGGTCGATGTCTCGGTCGCTCACCTTCTCCGCAGTCCATGCCCGGGCCGGCAGCAGCAACGCGATTGCAACCAAACCGGCGAACCAGGCGATGCGCATACAGGCTCGCATGGAAATAAGTTTATTGGATTCGTAGGATGGACCTCCGAGTCCGTTCAATATCGGACGGACTCGGAGGTCCATCCTACGGTAAATTGTGCAACTTACTTCTTTGTGCTCCCTGAATGCAGGGCATATCTCATTCAAACCGTAGGTTGCCAAGATGTTCATGAAAGGATCCTCCTCATTGCGGCACGCCGGCGGCACCCTTTGCAGCATCCAAGAGGGCTTCTCCCAACTTGCCGCCAGGTTTTTTCACGCCCGTACTGTGACGCACCGTGGCCTGGATTGGCTTGTCGGTAAAGGTTAGGTTGACGGTCTCATTATTGGTTGCGATCCGCACAGTCTTTTCCACCGAATCACCGCGGATTTCTACCCCCATCCCGCGCATGGGACCGCGCAGATCTTTGTCATATACAATGCGGCCGTTACGGCGATCGACTGCCACCAGCGAGGTTCGCACCGACATTTGCCCGCCACGATTGTCGTAATGAAAGACGCCAAAGAACAACACCGGCAACTGACCCGGTTGGCTGAGGAGAAACTGCTGGTGATCAACGTCGGCCGGTGCCGGCCAGGCAAGCTTTCCCTGTAAGTCAAGGGCATAAATGCGGGCACGGCGAACGGGATAGCAGAACATCCCCTGCGGCGGCTGAAACCCCTGATCCTCATTGCCTAGCACTCGATTATCGTTGACTAGCACGATGTATTGATCGCCCATCCGCGTGACAACAAGGTCCGTCATGGAGAATTGCGGCCGAACCTCCAACTGTAAATCGGCAATCGTGCGGCCGTCGGCCAGGGCGACCAGGACGAAATGTCCGCTCGGCTCGAGGACGCCCACCGCCTCGCTGCCGACAACCGAGACGCATGCCCCCGAGGCAAACGTCCGTGATGGCCAGACTGCCCGCTGCTGCCAAGGATCAAACAAGGCCAACACACGGCTGTTGTTATTTTTGCCCTGCTCCCAGGTGAGGGTATAGCGGCCAATGAAATCAATCCCTGCGTTGGACAGCACCGAATAGCCCCCGCGATCGCTGCCGTCGTAAAAGATGTTCTCGGCGGACTTGGGTCGTGGCACTTTACGAATACCCAGCAGTTGGCCATCGATCGCTCGATAGACCGATGCTTCGTTACTGCCGGGCGACAGCACGAACATATACTGCTCGTCACCAAAAACCTCGCTCCGTGGAGGAATATCTTGCCGCACCCACAGGGACTCGCCGGTAACCGGATCGACGGCCACGATGTTCCGCATCCGCTGGAAGGAGATATAGCGCGCGTTGACCGGACCGAACGGATTGGCACGGAAGTCCCTATCCACGCCATTATTAACGAAGACCATGTTTCCGCCGCTATCGAGCGTGGTGTCGGTGAGATCCTGAGACCACATGATCGGCGAGGAATTGCCCGATGCCTTCCACGGATCCAAGGCACAAATCTTTGTCCCTACGGAAGCCACCAACAAGTGCCCACAGCTTCTCGCCAGGGTCGCATTCGGGTTGTACATACCGCCGTACCTATGGCCATTTTCGACCAGCGAAATCGGTTGCTGTAGGTTTCCCATGCCATCGCGAAGACTGATTTTCTGCTGGCCATTTTCCAAACTTACGGTGTAATCGGTAAAGAACGGACCCATGGCCCCGCCCCAGAGCATGTCGAAACGAGGGCCGCGGTTGATCTTATTCGGGCTGGTCTCGGGATTGTTCGCCTCGACTTCGCCGACAGGCCACGCGGAGACCGGACGATTGACCTCCTTACGGAGCGCGTCACCCTCGGGGAAGATGGCCAGCCACTGGCCGGAAGTCATGCCGGCGTGGCATGGCACGTCGGCAAATTGCCGCTGAAGCTGCCGGAAACAATTAGCCGCATCGCTCACACGGCCGGCACGAAAATTAATCACGGCCATCTCGGCCAGCAAGCCAGCCTGGGCCATGCGGTCCGTGAAATCGACGACTGCGGCCATGAGTAGCTCGGCCTCCATGATCCGCCCCGCTTGCTCCAGCCGCTGGAGCAGTTCAGCCCGCGCCGAAGCCGCCAGAGGTTGATTGCCGAAGAAGGCGAGGAACCGCTTCAGGCCGCCGCAGCTCGTTTCCTTTTTGGCCTCTTCCAACCGCAGTTCCAAAACGCGATCGATCTCGGCGGCGGCCGCGGCACCTCCGTCGCCACGAAGCATGCCAAGCCGAGCCTGGACCCAGCGGTCGCGACGCACAAGATACGAGCGGTCAACTTTTTCCAGGGCCGGCTTCGCCTCCTCTAAATCGACGAGTTTCATGTAGTACTCGACGGCCTGCCGCCAATCCCCGGCACGATGCAGACCAATCGCCATGGTGCGGAGATAGGTTGCCCGTTGTGCTGGGTCGTCCAGAAGAGGTTCAACTTCGCCTGCCATCGGGCGATGCGCGGCGAAATCATCGCGCAGCCCGGCCAACAGGGCATCGCGAAGCAATTCGCGAGTACGGCCATGCGACTCGGACTTCTTATCCAGGCTATAGGCCCGACGAAAATCGGCAACGGCTTCGGCCGACTTGCCGGCATCCAGAAATGTTTCGCCGCGAAGCGTAAGCCCCTCGACATCGTCGGGATTGGCGGCTAGGCGGCGCGTCACTTCGTCCCGCGCGGCATCCATCTGGTAATAGAGTTCCAAACCGTCCAACCCCTGCGAAATCACCCGGCCCCGATAGCAGACCAGGTTGCCGGGCACCGAACCGCGACGGGACTTGACGGTCGAAAGCACTTTACCCGACACCAGATCGATGGACATTACCTCACCGCTGCTGAGCGGCACGAAGTATTGCCCACCGGCATAAAAGCCGCGGCCGCAGACACCGGCCCCCGAGGGCATGTTGATGATTCGGCCATCCCATGCCTTGCTGCCATCTTCCAGGTTGATGGCATCGATCGAGTTGCGGCCGACCAACACCACCACCCCCTGATGCACACAGGCGATGTAATAGTGCTCACCGCGCGGCTGGGGAGCCCACATGGGCTTACCGTCGGCCAGGTTCAAGCAATAAAGCGAATCGGCTTCGGCCGGTGTAAGCAGCACACGGCCGTTGACAATCGTAGCAGTAGCGTCAAGCCAACGAGGCACGGGACCGTTGGGATTGTTGAAGGCGGCCTGGATCGGATTCCCCCGCCCGCGGCGTCCCATGGTCGGTTGTTCGCCAGGATGGCTGTAGATATAACCCCAGAGGAGCGACCGGGTTGCCAAATCGACGGCAACCACGCAGCCGGAACCGGTGGGACAAATCAGAACGCCGTCGCTGTAGGATGGTGAAATGCCTGCTACACGCCGTACCGGATCTTGTGAGATGTTGGACTCAACCATGGCCAACTGCTGCGACCAAAGAAGATTCCCCGTGGCCCCATCGAGGGCCAAAAGTCGCATTTCGTCCTTGACCTCAGCCATCACATAAAGCTGGCCGCGGAGAGGGAGCGGCGGGCCAAGGAAAAAAGTATCGCTCTGACTCAACGATTCCTGGCCACCCAACCACCATTGATGCTTGCCGGTCTGGATGTCGTAGGCGGCAAGCCGGTTGGTAATGCTTCGATTTGACGGATCGCTGCGACCGTTGCCAACAATGATAAACCCACCACCGTTAGGCCCGGTGACTCCCAGGGGCAGTTCCTCAATGACGAAGACTAGGCTGCCATCGCTGCTGAGTGTTCCATAAGTCGCATCATCCCAAATCCGCTGGCCGTACTGGCTTGGCTGGCTCATGTTGTTCCGCCGGCTAAACCCGGCAGCAAAGCGGTTGGGCCCCATATCCCCCGGCTCTTCTTCGGGGGTCGATGGCCAAATCCGCTTCCCCGTCTGGAAGTCAATCGCCAGCACGTTCGACGCCGTGCGCATGAGGATCTTGTCGCCAACAGCCAGCGGGTGAAGCCCGGAAAACAATGCGACTCCCCGATCGCGATAGTCGTTCTGCTGTTGCAGCAAGGCTTTTTCTAAGGCGGGAATGTCGGTGACCGGAACCCGCCAGCGGAGATTTAATAACGGCGCGCCGCCCACAACCGAAGCGTTTCGCGAGGGATCGCCGCGAAACATGGGCCAGCGATCGGTTTCGACCGCTGCGGCCATGCGTTGCAGACCGGTCAATTTGGCCAACCAAGCTGGGGCATCGCTTTCCTGCTCAAACCAAGGCACCTCGCGCCCCGTAAGCGGTAAGGTGGGTTTTTCCAAGCGGCGTTTCATATCGACCAAGACCTGTTTGCAATCCCCGGGCATTCCGGCTTGGTAATAGCAAGCAGCCTGGGTGAGCGACAGGCCCGGCTCGAACGCCATGGCCGGTGATCCTGCTTCGCGGAGTCGCTTCAGCGTCAAGGCTCCGGCCAGCGGCGCGCCATGATCCATCTGATACAAGGCGAGCAGAAAGGTTGCCTCGTATCCCGCCTGGGTATGGAATAACTGGGCGGAGATTTCCGCCAGTGCTTTGTCATCGCCTGCAACAACGGCCCGATTGAGCTTATCGCGGGCCTCGGCCCCGCTGCGAACTTCATAAAGCTCGCGACCCTCGCGCGGCATCTGTCCCAACAGTTGCTGGGCCTCGGCTTTCAGGCTCTTGTAGATCGGAACCTTTCGGTCCGGCTGATAGAAGTAGTCTTCGTTGCTGCGAAGAATCTGGCTAAGCCCCTCCAGGGCCTCGCCGTAGCGATGTTCTTTCAACACCTTTTGGGATCGGTTGAGTGCCTGCACGACATTGCGATCGGGGGCGGCAAAGTTCCCTGAGACGGCATCTTCATCCGCAGGCTCGTTCGCGGACGGTCGCGGACGCACACGCTGAGCCAGAAGCGGAGAAGGCACCAGCCCTAAGGCGGAGATCGAGATTGCGGCAACCGCAAGCAAAATCTTCGCAAACGCCCCTCTCCACTTCTCCATCTTCCGCCTCCCATTACGTGAAGTTCCAGGTCCCCCTACCATTGAGGTGATAAGATAACCCGTTCATGCCGGATGCCAAAACCTTGCACTGCAACCCTCTAAGGATATAGGATAGTTGCCGCGCGATTAAAGTTCCATCAAAAAGCCCAACCTGCTTAACTTCCTATCCTAGAAGATATCTACTGCAAATACAAGTATAACCCACCATTAAGGGTGGATTGGTCGTCGATCTCCTCATTTGTGTGCGTGGGACGTAGAATTGAGTGCGGTAGCCGGCAGGTTCCGTGCATCTTATTTGCAGGTCGTGTGGAAGCATGTTCCATTGGCATCCAGTCCGAGTGAGGTATAGGATCGTGTTGGCGACCTCCCGCATATCGACCTCCCGCGGCCGACCACCGTGCTTGCTCGCCGGAACCAACGGCTCCAGAATCGTCCACTGTTCATCGGTCAGGTCGGTCGAACAGGCTTTGCGCGCCAATATCTCCGTGTGCAGACTCCTTCATCCTGGTTTAGGGAAACAAAGGTCTGCACAATGCGCAATTCAGGCAATCTAGGTCAAGACCACTTCTCGGATAGCCTCTGTAAGCG
>Ga0194057_10000038_pt1 | contig 48279 bp, 30 predicted proteins | sample SepL4415m_MetaG_FD_155474 | JGI IMG/M metagenome (GOLD analysis project Ga0194057, IMG submission 155474) | Anoxic zone freshwater microbial communities from boreal shield lake in IISD Experimental Lakes Area, Ontario, Canada - Sep2016-L442-15m | ecosystem: Environmental > Aquatic > Freshwater... | reverse complement strand
GCAAGCAGCCATCGCCAATACCGCTCGCGTCACTCCACGTAAAAAACACCCGAGTTTGTTTCAACTCCTTGAAAATCCAGAACTTCTGGAGTATACCGTCTGTTAAGTTGGTTCGTATGGGGGAGAGCGCAGCGAGCCCCACCAAAATCGGGTCGAAACTTGGGGTGCGGCCGTCCCGGCTTTCCTTCGCTTTGACATCACCGACACGGGCATCGGCATGAACGAAGAGCAAATCGGCAAGCTCTTTCAAGCCTTCAGTCAAGTGGACGGTTCGTCCAAGCGGAAGTTCGCCGGCACGGGGTTGGGACTTTGCATCAGTAAGCGGCTGGCCGAGGCCATGGGCGGCAAAATTGAAGTCCATTCCACCCCAGGCAAGGGAAGCACCTTCAGCGTCACAATTGATCCAGGGTCACTGGATGGGATTCCCATGATCCAGAACGCCCAAGAGGCCCTAATCGTTCGCTCGCCGACGCCGACTGCGGCAACCCCCGAAGAGATCGAACTCTCCGGTCGGGTTCTCCTGGCCGAAGATGGCCCGGACAATCAACGGTTTATCGCCTTCGTACTCAAGAAGGCTGGTGCCGAGGTGACGCTGGCCGAGAATGGGCAGATTGCCTACGACGAAACCCTGGCCGCAGTTGTGCAGGGTAGACCATTCGACGTGATCTTGATGGATATGCAGATGCCTGTCCTGGACGGCTACGAAGCCACGCGGCAGCTCCGCGAACAGGGGTACACTGGCCCGATCATCGCCCTAACCGCCCACGCCATGGCCACGGACCGCCAGAAGTGCATGGACGCCGGCTGCGATGATTTTGCCAACAAGCCGATCGAACGGCAGAATCTCCTGAGTACGGTCGCCCACTGGATGGCACCCGGTCGAACGAACGAATCCTCACCCATAGGCGAATTGCTTGTAATCACGTAAGAATATCCTACCCTCGCAAAAAGAGTTACTGCTGGTCAGTCCACCCTGCTATCCACACCGATTGATCGCCTATTGATTCTGTATAGGAGACTTTCAGCTCATGTTCGTAACCTCCAAGCCAAACCTGACCCGTCCGGCATCGATCTTGTATTGTACTGGTTTCGCTTTCCTGTTTTTTACAGGTTGCAACACAGAGGATCGATCGAGTTCACCTCCTGTCGTGCCCCAGACTTCGGAGGCGGTTTCCGCCCATGCGGACGACGCTAGATTACGAGTGGGCGGCTCGACGACGATGATGCCGATCCTCAACCAGATCGCGATGGATTTCACCGCCCGCTACGGTACGTGGGATCGGGCCAAGACTGGCTTGCCCCATGAGCCGATTATCATTCACGTCACGGGCGGGGGATCGTCGGCCGGTATCAAGATGACTGCTGCCCAGACCGTGGCGATTGGGCTCTGTTCGCGCGACCTGGAAGAAAAAGATCGCCTCGCCTTGGGCGTTCATGCCAGTTTCCTCGTCGGTAAAGACTGTGTTGCCATTGCCGCAGCGAAGTCCAATCCGTTGGTCGGCGTGAAGAAGGGTCTTACCAAAGCAGAACTCGCCACGTTTTTCGGTGGAGGCTACAAGACTTTTCGCGATATCGATTCGTCGCTGCCGAACGACGAGTGCATCCTTTATGCCCGGACGCCCGGATCGGGATCGAGCGAGATAATCAAGGATCACATCATGAACGGTCGTCCGATCTCCCCTGCGGCGGTCGTGTTCTCCAGCCAGACGGAATTGGTGGAAAACCTCAAAGAGCAGCCTCGCGCCGTGGCCTTCATGTCGTACGCCCAGGTGAAGAACAGCAAAATGCTGATCGCGTTCGAGGTCGATGGGGTCGAGCCCAATAACCGCAATGTCACCAGCGGTCGCTACAAATTGTCGCGACCTTTACTTATGATCGTCAAGGGTACACCTTCGGCCAAGACGTCCTGTTTTATCGAATACGTACTCCACGAGGGGCAGGCCGTAGTGGCATCGCACGGATGCCTGCCAGCCCGTGTGGCAGACTGAGTCCTATTTAACCAAATGGGAGCGAGGACACAATGTTTGTTTTGCTTAATGCGACGAGAATGCGCGTGATTCTTCCGCTGGCTGTAGTTCTCCTCGGGCTGATGGCAACTGGCTGGATTGCACGCTCGATTCGGGAGCGTCAACATTCGGAAGACCTGGATCGGTTTTCTGACGCTGCCAGTCGCCTCGGTGCCAATACCGAACGCGCCCTGCTCCAATATGGTGCTGCTATTCATGGGGTGGGTAGTCTGTTCAAGGCTTGCAGAACCATCGACAACCTAGCCTTTTTCGGATACGTGAAATCTCTGGCTTCTCAGGAGTATTATTCGGCGGTTGAGGTCTGGGGATGGCTCACACCCCAGCGACATCACACAACTCTGGCTCATCCGTACGACACGTCGCTCAAAGAAGGAATCCTTACCCCAACGTCAACAACGAACCAAGTCCAGGAGTTCCTGGAATTCCTGCCCTACAGCGATCAACCGAACTCCAGCTACGACGGGATGGCTACGTCCGTCGTCGGAGCCGACCTCCTTGGTGCCGCCGGATTGACAGAAGTGTTCTGGAATGCCTGTGATCACCAGGAGTTGCGGCTCAGCGGAGTTCCTGATCAGGCCCTTGGTTCGGCCAGCCGCGGTACGGTCTTTCTGAGCTTGCCCATCTATCGCGAGCGGACATCGCGTAATAGCCAAACTGACCTGCGCGGACACTTGGCGGGCTGGGCGGTGCTTGGGATTGACGCCCAGCGGTTCGCTGCCCAAGTCCTTGCCATTGAGAGCGACGGACTAGCCCTAAATCTCTGGGACGCGACCGAGTCGCCACGGCTGCTTTACCCGACCACGCCTTCCCCGAGCATCACAAGGGGGAGCCTTGTCGGCGAGCGTTTTGTGAAAGAAGTCACCTTCGGTGGCCGAAAATGGATTATTGAGATCCTGCCAGGAAAACTGCAACTATTGAACTACGGTATCGCGGCAGAATACTTCCCCGCGGGTATTTCCTTGTTGTGTACGCTGTTCTTGACGCTCTTGACGAGCCTGATCGTGAACGAGCGGACCAATGCCATTAAGCTCGCCTCTCAACTGCAAACGACCAACCGCCAGCTCGAAAGCGCGAACAAACATACTCTTGAGGCGATGCTCGTCGCCCAGGCAGCAAGCCGAGCCAAGAGCGATTTCCTGGCCAACATGAGCCATGAAATCCGCACGCCGATGACCGCCATTCTGGGCTATTCCAACCTGCTCTTGCAGCAAGGCACCAGCAAGAGCGAACAGGAAGATTTCGTCCAGATCATCCATCGCAATGGCAACCATCTGTTGGGGATTATCGACGACATCCTCGACATCTCGAAGATCGAGTCGGGCAAGATGGCGGTCGAGCGGATACCCTGTTCGCCTCGTCAACTCGCCAACGAGGCGATCTCCCTCATGCAAGTTAGCGCGATCGCAAAAAGTCTCTCGCTCCAGATCGAATACCGCGGAGCGATTCCCGAGACGATTCAGAGCGACCCGACGCGCCTTCGCCAAATCCTCATCAACCTGCTAGGCAACGCCGTCAAGTTTACCAAAGTGGGCGGCGTGCGCCTTGGGGTCCGCCTCCTGGACCCGCCCGAAACGCCCAATCCGCATCTCGGCTTCGAGGTGATCGACACGGGCGTGGGAATGCAGCCTGAGCAATTATGCTCGCTCTTCCAGCCGTTCACGCAGGCAGATACTTCAATGACGCGGCGATTTGGCGGCACGGGTCTTGGCTTGGCCATCAGCAAGCGTCTGGCCCAAATGCTCGGCGGCGACATCACTGGCACAAGCTCCGCCGGAAAAGGAAGCTCGTTTCTGGTCAGTATCGAGACTGGCCCACTGGAAGGAGTTCGCATTTCGGATGGGTTCCGTGAAGCTCTCCCCGTAACGACCAACCCGCCAAGCGACAAGCAGGTCCAGGATATTCGACTTTCCGCACGGGTTCTGCTGGCCGAGGACGGCCTCGACAATCAACGGTTTATCACCTTCGTTCTCAAGAAGGCGGGAGTCCAAATCACGGTTGCCGACAATGGGCAGATTGCGCTCGATTGTGTTCAATCGGCCCAGGAGGAGGGAAACCCGTTCGACGTGATCCTGATGGACATGCAGATGCCTGTCCTGGACGGCTACGAAGCCACTCGCCGCTTGCGTGCCGAGGGCTACACCGGCCCGATCATCGCCCTGACGGCCCACGCCATGGCCGAGGATCGCCAGAAATGCCTTGATGCCGGCTGCGACGACTATGCCACCAAGCCGATCGAACGGCAGAATCTCCTGAAAACCGTCGCCCAGTGGATGAATCGCGATCGAAAGAACGATTTACCCATTCCCGCACCATCTCCCACAATTAGCGAGAACAACGCGAGAACCGCCAAGCCTACAACCAGCGAAAGTAACGTGAGCCGCGCCAAGCCCACGGCTTTTATCTATTCTCAGCTTGCCAGCGATCCTAACATGGTCGAACTGGTCGACCTTTTTGTGCAAGAGATACCCAATCGGATCAACGCCCTGGAAACTCAGGCGCAGAGTCGCGACTGGCAACAACTGACTCGGACTGCCCACCAGATCAAGGGAGCAGCCGGGAGCTACGGATTCGGCGAGATCACGCCCTACGCCGCCCGACTGGAAGCCGCTGCGAAGGACGGTTGCCGGGAGGAGGAGATTCTTTCGGCACTTGACGAACTGCTGGGTCTCTGCCGCCAAGTACGATCCGGCGCGCCACGGACGGAAGTTGTACGGGAAAACGGTTGCTCCGCAACCACCAGCTAATCGCTGGCACCCCTCCGGGATGGGGGAATGACCTAAAAATGGTGAGGCTCGTTTCACTCTCCCCACCCTACTTCCTAATTCCTTCCCCTCCCATTTTTCTGTCCACTCATTTTTCTGTCAAAATCTCCTTTTCTGAATAAATGACTGGACCTTCGTGCCAGCAAGGGGTTGTTGTCTATTCGACCAGAATGGTTTGGGATCCCGTGGAATCATCGAGATCGACCTCCAGCGTACCTCGGCCTTTCACGCCTCCCTTGCTGCCTTCGGCCGAAAGCGTATGCCGACCATGGAGTACGTCGTCAAACTCAAACCAGCCGTTATCGTCGATATCGGCCGGTCGTCCGCCGCCATTGTTGTTCACATCATCGAGTCGGACCTTACCGGAAGCGCACTTCACATGGGTGTCGTTCTTGAATGCCACCACGCCGACAATCCGGCCCTTCTTGGGAGCCGTTGGTTTCTTGTCCGTTTTGGCTGCGGTGGGTTGGATGGGATCCGCAACCACCACGGACGGCATCCGCTTCAAGATGGTTTCACCGACCGCATTTTTGGCGCGGAAGAGCAACGGAAGTTTGTGCTCGCCCACAGCAAGTTTTTCCGTCGGAATTCTGGCTGACCAAGTGTCTTGCTTCACTTGGTTGACTTTCACTTTCTTGGGATCCTGGGCAAACTCGTCCGGCTTGTCCGGGTCTTCCAACCCGCAGTCAAATTGCGTAATCAAGCTCAACGATTTCACCGTGATTTCGACCGGCAGGGCCTGGCCGGTTTCGATCTTGTTGGTTAGCGTCACGCTGCGAATATCGGGTGGTTCATCGAGGATGATCGGAACCGACGCGACCCAGGGCGATTTACGTTGTTCTCCAAAATCGGGAGTGTAGCTCGTGTAGGCCGATACCTCGATGCGGACCTTCTGTTTCGGCAGGGCCAGTTCCAGGGGGATCTCGAATTTGCCCACGCGCGTCGATACTTTCAACTCGCCATGGGCACGGACGCCGCGCAGCGTGATTTCCTGCTGCCGAGTAGACAATCCTTCGGCTGCTCCTTCGTCCAGGGCGGCACATCCCTCCCCTTCTCGTCGAAGGTCCGAAGCTCGATCCGGTCTTTCAAATTCTCTTCGGAATGGTGCAGGAAATCGGTGCGGGCATAAACCTCGAAGTTCAAAAGCACCTTGACCGGTTGCTTGTCAGGCGATGCGTCCAAGGCGGCTTCAGGTTTGGGCGATGTGATTTTCAACTCAAGGGTATCGTCGGGCACGATTCGGCCGGGCTGGTTGGACCAGTCCGGACTGATAAATTGCAGCGCATGTGGATAGCCATCGACGTCGAAGAAGAAACGCAAGCCCTTGTTTGAGATATCGCGGGCGATTCTCGAGCGGAAATCGACGTTCTGCAAACGCGATTCGATCGCTCCGTTCCCCAGCCCGCTTCTTGGATTGGTCGCAAAGCGGACCTGGATCGGATTCTTCGCGGTGTCCAGGGGAAAGGAGGCATTGTCTCGGGCCTTGAGTCCGACGTGCAGCTCCTGGCGGCCTTCGTTGTAATCAAACGCGGCTTCCAGGAAGTCGCTGGGTTTCCAGGGCTTGAACTCGATGCGCTGAACCCAGTACTTGCTCTTGTCGCCTCGATCACGAATCAGTACGGCAAATCCGTTGGTCACATTCTCGCCGGAAGGAGCCGTCACCGCGGCGGCTGGTTTCGCCACGGGCTTTTCGGCCGTTTTGTCGGCCGGGGGCGTTTCGGCAAACGGAATCGGCAGGGTCTCGCCGACCGGAATCTTCAGAGAAATCGGGTCAAACACCCGGATTATGCCGTCCGCCAACTCGTGACGTTCATTGAGCACGTTACGGTCCCAGTTTTCGCTCGATTTCCACTCTCGGGGGGCCACGAATTCGATGCTCAACTCCTTCTCGCTTTCCGACTCGTTCTTGACTTTCAGCAGAAAAGCGGTCTCGCGATTGGGAAAAGGCCGCAACTGGATTGCCTTCTGCTCGCCCGGGGCCTGATCGATTCCGTTTCCCGCCGCATCCGAGGCAATCAGGCGGATGACGTCCGGGGCCGACACATGCAACTTCACCAAGCCCTCGCCGGTCTGGCCAACCGCGCGCGCTTTGACCTTCAAGACGCTGTCCAGCGGGCCTACGACCTTGTGAAGATCGACGATCAAGTCAACCTCGCCCGAGTTGTCCACCAGGGCTAGTTTCTCCAGGACGCCGGGTGATAACGGATGCTCCTGACCCGTGGAGGATCGGACCTCCAAAGCACTCGCCAGATTGGAGTTGTCGCAATCCCAGCAGAGTTCGGCTTCCGCGGCATTGCCCCCGGTCACGCTCACCTTGACCTTGTACGACCGTACTGCTCCGAACGGATTCTCTTTCTTCGAGTTTTTTTGCACCAGATGTACGGCTACCGTGGGGAGTAGCGGTTGCCCCAGCATAGGCGGTGGAATGAAATTGAGATATTTGATGTCGCGAGCATCGGCCCAGCGCAGGACTCGATCGACCGCAGCCACGAATTGGGGATCGGCGTGTCCGGTTTCCAAAAGGACTTTTGCCCGGGCGGCCTCTCGGCCCAATTCCTCGCGCAAACTGGCCTGTAATTCGATGAGCTGTTTGCCAAATTCTTTGCAGTTCCCACGCAATGTCTCTGCGTTTGCGTTTTGGAATTGCCGCCAATCGAGATTAGCCGTAGGGACGGCCAACCGCACCGCCGCCTGCTCCAGTTCGGCCTGAACGGCGATTCGAGCGATGCATTGGGGAGTCGGCGCGAAGGCCGTCCGCGGGATCTCTCTCGGCGGCAACTTTTCCGGCACCACCAACGGCAGATCGAGGGTCCGCCGCATTTTCAACAGGGCCATCCGATCCTTGGCATCCAGCACGGGGACCGCCAGAATGGCCTCGATTCGTGCGGCTCGGCCACGGATCGGCAGACTGGCTTTTGCCAGTTCCGCGGCTTCTAAATGCCACGCTTTATGAAGATCGTTGACATGCTTGTTGACTTCGTCCGTCAGCTCGTCAAGCTTCCGCGTCTGGGCCGGATTGGTGCCGGCCTTGCCGGAGTCGACCAGGAGCTTATTGAGTTCCGGGGAGAGCGTTTGCAGACTTCCTAGCAGTTTCCGCAACTGGCCGACGCGGGCCGTGTATTCCGCCTCCCCATTCACGTTGCAACCGAGGATCGCCCGGTGCCAACGAATTCCGTGGGAGGCGAGGCGGATACCCCGGTTTCGTGCTTGGAATGCCTTGCCGATTGACGGTCTTTTGGTGGCCCAGGCCTCGAAATTGTCCTTCTGTTGCTGAAACTGGCGTCTCGCCTGATTCAAACGCACGATGGGATCCTCCCCCGAATCCGCGTCGCCGGCGGTGTCGGGTAAGTGCTTTAATACCGCGATGACTTTGGAGTTCAAGTCCGCTTTCCGATTAGCATGTACCGTACCGGATCGCAAACGGAATTCATAGTCCAAAAGGATTTCTTCATATTCGCGCCAGAGGTGAGGAGCATAATCGACGATTGCCCAGCCGGAGGGAGTGCCACGATCCAGTTCGTCTCGTTGTTCCCATGCCATTTGCAGCAAATCATCGGCGTCCGACGGTTCGGGCGATGCGGCGGGTTGGGCGCGGCCCACGGTATAACGGAGATGAAGGCTGGGCGGAACTTCGCGCACCAACCCCTTGCCGGCGTGATAAAGGCAAGGCGTTTGGCTCTCCAAGCCGCCACGATTCTTCTGGACCCAATCGCCTACTCCGCGAAGAACAAAATCGTACAGTTCGTCGAGGTCAACAATGCCGTCATGGCGGGGAAGCGCCCCCTCCGCGCCTTCGCGGACGGCAATGTCCGCTTCGCCACGCAACCCTTCCGTAACAAAATAGCCGAACACGCAACGGTGGGCCGACTCGGAGAAATGCTCCACTTCGAGCGACTGCGAATTGGTCAGCACCCACAGCGTATCGTCATCGATTTTCTTGACTTCCTCTTCGACGAGGGCCGGGAACTCGTTGATCATCATTCCCGCGCGGGGATCGGAGAGCGCGTAAGAAACGTCCAGAATCAGCAGTTTGAGCGGGGCCTGGCGTTTCTTCACTTCGGCAAGCAACGCGCGCAAGGAATAACGCCCGGCGGCAGGGCCGCCTTGGGACTGAGCCGGAGCTCGTTCATAGCCGCTGCACAAGAGCCATGCCGTACCGTCCGGGTCCGACACGCCGCGGGCAGCAAGGTAGACAACCACCGCGTCTTTTCGATGACCGCCTTCCCCGGTTTTCTCTCCCCAAAAATTGAAAATCGTGTCGGAGCGGTCGCGATCCTCTTTTCGGACATCCGTTTCAGGCTCCAGACTCGCAAACGCCTCGGCGTCCTCGTCGCAAAACGGAATGGGGGTGGTTTTCTCGTAAATGATGCGGAGGGCGGCGAGTTGCGCCTCCGGCCGGATCGAGCGAAAATAGAGGAACCAGATCAGTCCCCCGATTAATCCAAGAAACGCCAGACTCCAAAAGATGCGCGCCGTGTTGCTGGGACCATCGTGATGGGTACTCGGTTTAGCCCCGCCGCGCCAAGATCGCAACGACGAGGGCCCCTGTTTGGATACCGCCATGAAAAAATCTCCCGGATTGGAGGCAACAACATCAACTCAATTCTACAAGTGCGCGTGAGAATATTGTAGTGCAGGCATTTCGCACTTGCCTGAAAGTTCTCCTGCTCGGATCCCGCCCCCCGGTTGAATACTTAGGCAACTTAGGGAATAATGGACCTTTTATTCCCTTGAGGAGCCGACCTCCATGAAAATTCATGAATTCCAGGCCAAGCAGATTCTCCGCGAAGCAGGCGTTGCGGTGCCTCGCGGGTTTGTTGCGGACACCCCGCAGGCTGCGGTAGACGCATTTGTCAAACTGGCCGGGCCGGTGGCCGTCATCAAGGCCCAAATCCACGCTGGCGGCCGCGGCAAGGGAACGATCCAGGAGGTTCCCACGCAACGTGGCGTGCAACTGGTCCGCAGTCGTGATGAGGTTGAAACCGTCGCCGCCAACATCCTCGGCCATAAGCTGGTCACCCTCCAGACCGGGCCGGAAGGAAAGACCGTTCACCGCGTGCTGGTTGAAGAAGGCTGCTCCATTGCTCGGGAGCTTTATCTCGCTGCGGTTATTGATCGCGGCCGTGGCGGGCCGGTGTTGATTGTTTCCACGGAAGGCGGCATGGATATCGAGCATGTCGCCGCCACCATGCCGGAGCGGATCCTCACCGAGCCTTTTGATATCGATACGGGCGTTCAGCCCTACCAAGTCCGCAAGTTGGCCGCCCGCCTCGGTCTGCCGCAAGCCGCGCTCCGCAATGCCGAGCAGTTCGTGCAGGCATTCAGCAAATTGTTTCTCGCCCGCGATTGCAGCATGTTGGAGATCAACCCGCTGGTGCTGACCTCCGACAACCGCCTGCTGGCGCTAGACGCCAAGATGACCCTGGATGACAACGCCCTATTCCGCCATCCCGATCTGACTGCGCTCCGCGACCTGGCCGAAGAAGAGCCCTCGGAGATCCGCGCCGGCGAAGCGGGCTTGAGCTTCGTACAACTTGACGGCAACATTGGCTGCCTGGTCAACGGTGCCGGACTCGCCATGAGTACGATGGACCTCATCAAGCTCCACGGTGGGCAGCCGGCCAACTTCCTGGATGTGGGCGGCGGGGCCAACGTGCAGCAAGTGACCGAGGCTTTTCGTATTTTGGTGGCGGATCCCAAAGTGAAGGCCGTGCTGGTGAACATTTTTGGCGGCATCATGCGTTGCACGACGATCGCCCGTGCCCTGCTGGAAGCCCATTGCTCGGTTAATTTCAAGATTCCCTTGGTCGTGCGGCTGGAAGGGACCGAGGTCGAGGAAGGCCGCCGCATCCTGGCCGAAAGCAAGCTCGATATTATTTCTGCGCCCGGTCTCACCGAGGCCGCCAAAATGGTCGTCGCCGCCGCCGCTTCTTCTTCGTAAAACGGCGTTCGATGGTTCACGCGGGTGTTCGTCTCAATCAAAAGTCCCCACCATGCATACGAAATTAAGTGAACTCGTGATGAAAAATGTCAAAAGTCTGGCCCGATTTTTTCTGGCAGGGCTTCTCGCGGTCCTGCCGGTGGTCATCACCGTGGCGATCGTGGCTTGGGTTGCAGGCTTCGTGCGGCAGATCCTGGGGCCCGGCGCGCTGATCGGCGAGGGGCTGACGGCCGTGGGGCTGCGCTTCGCCACCAACGATACCGTTGCCTACCTGATCGGTGGCCTGCTGGTGCTTGGCTGCGTGCTGCTGATCGGTGTCGCCGTCGAGGCGGGAGCCAAGAACCTCGTGCAAAAACTGTTGGATATCGTCCTGCGGCGGATTCCCATCATCGGCAGCATCTACGGCACTTCCAAGCAATTGGTGACTCTGTTTGAAAAGAAAGATCCCGATCAGTTGCAAGGGATGAAGGCCGTATTCTGCTTCTTTGGCGAAAAGACCGGGGCCGGAATTCTCGCACTTCTGGTCTCACCCGAGCAGTTTTGCATCAACGGACGCAATTTCTGCATCGTTATCGTGCCCACTGCCCCCGTACCCGTCGGCGGCGGGCTGTTCTTTATTCCGGTCGAAATGATCCAGCCGACCGACGTAAGTGTGGAGGGGCTGATGAGTATCTATGTCTCGATGGGTATTAGTGCCCCGCAGTTCCTGCTGGGAACCACGGTAAAACCACGGTAAATTTAGGCACCCGTTTTTCACCCGCTTTTTGAAAGGACTTTTCCCATGAAGTTGTTCCGAACCCTAACTTGTCTCTTGATGCTAAGCTTCCTAGCCCTACCAGCCCGCGCAGCCGATACCGCCGCGAAACCGTCCGCGGAAACCAAGGAGCAGCGCGACGCGCGGATGAAGTGGTGGCGCGAGGCCCGCTTCGGCATGTTCATTCACTGGGGGGTCTATTCCGTGCCCGCGGGGTTCTATCGCGACAAGCCGGTGGGCGGCATCGGCGAGTGGATCATGAACCGCGGCAGGATTCCCGTGGCCGAGTACGCCGAATTCACTAAGCAATTCAATCCGGTGAAGTTCGACGCCGACGCGTGGGTCCGCATTGCCAAAGAGGCGGGCATGAAGTACATCGTCATTACCTCGAAGCACCACGACGGTTTCGCCATGTTCCACTCGAAGACCAGCCCCTACAACATCCACGACGCCACTCCTTTCAAACGCGACCCACTGGCGGAACTGGCCGTGGCGTGCAAGAAGCAAGGGATTCGGCTCGGTTTCTACTATTCCCAGGCCCAGGACTGGCATCATCCGGGCGGGTCGGCGATTCGCGGGCATTGGGACAAGGCCCAGGACGGCGATATGATGAAGTACATCGAGACCGTCGCCGCGCCACAAGTCCGCGAGATCCTGACGAATTATGGCGACGATACCCCCGCGGTACTCTGGTGGGACACGCCCGCCGGCATGAACCCCGCCATGGCGCAGAAACTCCTGGAGGTCGTTCGCGAGTGCAAGCCGAACGTGATCACGAACAACCGTCTTTGCCGTGGTTTCCCCGGAGACACGGAGACGCCCGAGCAGCACATTCCGCCCAACGGCTACAAGGATCGCGACTGGGAAACCTGCATGACGATGAACGGCACGTGGGGATTCAAGCGTGACGACCACAACTGGAAGAGCGCGGAAACCTTGATCCGCAACCTGGCCGATATTGCCAGCAAGGGCGGAAACTATCTGTTGAATGTCGGTCCCACGAGCGAAGGGCTGATTCCGCAGCCCAGCGTCGAACGGTTGGCGGAGGTGGGGCGCTGGATGAAAGTCAACGCCGAGGCGATCTACGACACCACCGCCAGCCCCTTCCCCGCTCTGCCTTGGGGCCGCGTGACGAAAAGGGTCACGCCGGAAGGTACAACTCTTTATCTGCACGTGTTCACTTGGCCCGGCAATGGCAAACTCCTGCTGCCGGAGATGAAGAACCAAGTGATCAAAGCCTGGCTGCTTGCCGATAAAAAGCCGCTAACGGCCCAGACCACCGCCGACGGCGTGGTGATCGATGTGCCGAAAACCGCCCCGGATCCGATCGACACCGTCGTCGTGATTCAGGTTTCCGGAGAGGTATCGCTGCTGAAAACGGATCGTCCCGCCGGAAAATAGCAACTCGGCCTAGAGGCCCTTATTGGCCGCTTCCTGAAAGCGAAGAAAGATGGGCGGACTAAGAATCTATCTCAGAACTCACCGCGGAGGATGCAGAGAATCGCAGAGGCCCTCAATTAGGAGTACGAAATCACCCCATCCCCGTGATGAGCGACCTTCGGGCCGTTTTGATCACTTCGCTGAGTTCGGCAACCACTTCCGAGGATGGCTCGGAGATTTCCCCTACCAGTAGATGGCAAGCGTTGATCACTCGGCTAGCCTGTCCGGTTCTCAGGAGATCGTATGTTTCGTAAATCCCGACTTCGGTATGCATCCACGTCGGCGTAAGTTCTTCAGTCTGGTACTTACTCCCCATGTAGACCAGCGACTCAGCCAAGTAGGCCTTTCGCTTCTTCTCTTCTGCCAGCTTCTTCTTCCGTTTCTGATCACGTTTTCGATCATTCGACATGTGCGGCCTCCGGTCAGTCCTTGCTCTTGTGGTTCCTTGGCTGGGACGGCGAAGCGTTCATTTTCGCGATGTTCTGGACATGTGGCAAGTCCAAAAGTGAACCGGATACCCCCTGCCGTTCCGCCGTTCGGACGGCAGTGGCGACGACGGCCAGGGCGACGATCGGAGGCGGCAGATCGGCGGGCGGCGACGATGAGCCCTGCTCCAGGTGTGGCGGTTCCGATCCGTGGGAAACCATCGCGGGGACGTGGCGCTGCCGGCATTGTGATGCGGCGGCGCTGGAGCGGTCGCGATGGCTCTTGGAAAAGGCGGCACGGCTGCGGGAACGATCTTGACTTAGTGTGTATTATGTGTACAATAGCAGCATGAACAGCCGTGACATTATCAGGCGATTGAAGCGGGACGGGTGGCGGCTGGTTCGCAGCAAGGGAAGCCACCGACAATTCAAGCATCCCGACAAAGGCGGATTGGTGACCGTTCCTCACCCAAAGCGAGACCTGCCCTTGGGAACTCTTCGCGCGATTTTCAAACAAGCAGGCTGGAGTGATTTACCATGAATTTTCCTGTTGTTCTCCACAAAGACCGCCATTCGGACTTCGGTGTCGTCGTTCCCGATTTGCCCGGCTGTTTCTCTGCCGGCCGAACCGTTGATGAAGCCTTGGCGATGGCCAAAGAGGCTATCGAGTTGCACTTGGAAGGATTGATCGACGACGGCAAGCCGGTTCCTCGCCCGGGGAAAATCGAGCGCCACCAAGACAACGCGGACTATCGCGGTGGAACGTGGGCCTTCGTGACAGTCGATGCTTCGGCGTTGCCAGTCCATGCGAAGCGGATCAACATCACGATCCCCGAACGCGTGCTGGACGCCATCGACCGCGCGGCAGAGGCGCACGGTCAGACCCGATCCGGCTTTCTCGTGGAAGCGGCCAACGAGTACATCGGGCAAACGGCTGAGAAATCACGGGGCGCGCGTCGCCCCCAGGGTCGAATCTCCAAGGCGCGGGGTCTGAAAGGCGAGTAATCATGGCGAGCATTAGCAAAGAACCCAACGGGCGACGGACCATCCAAGAATCGATCGCGGCCAAGCACTATTTGCAAGTAACCGACGAGCACTACACCCAAGCGGTGCAGAATCCGGTGCAGCAACCGTCAGACAATGCTGGAAACCTCTTGAAGCCTGCAAGAGTTTCCCGTGATTTCCAGCATCTTTAAGAGTATACAAATATACAGATAGCCGAGGCGGGGCTCGAACCCGCACGTCCTGTAAGGGACACAGGATTTTAAATCCTGTGCGTCTGCCAATTTCGCCACTCGGCCTCTTTCGCCCGGCTAGGCTCCATCAAGAGCACGCCGAGCGATAGTTTTCAATTACAATTTCTGTTACTTTTGGATGCTTAACAAAGCCAAATTGCCCTCACCCACGGCCCCTCTCCTAGAAGAGGGCGAGGGGAGTATTGGCTGCCCTACGCCGTTGCCGCGGCAATCTTGTTCACGGCATTCAAAAATGCCTTCGCACTGGCCTCCACGCTGTCGGTCGAGACGCCGCGGCCGCGATACATCCTGCCGTTGTGCTCGATCTGAACCATTACCTCGCCCTGCGCGTCCTTGCCAACGGTCACACTATGCACGTTAAAATCCTTGCAGACGACCGAGATGCCGGTCAGATTCTCGATCGCCAGAAAAACGGCATCGACCGGCCCGTCGCCACCGACCACGTCGGTCGAGACTTCGCTCTGCCCTCGACGTAGCCGCAGATGCACACTCGGAATCTGGCCCGTGCCGCTGGTGATGTTATAGGAAACAAAACTCCAAAGCTCGGGCACCTGCCGCATCTCCTGCTCGACCAAGGCTGCGATGTCGGCGTCGTAGATTTCCTTTTTCTTATCGGCGAGAACTTTGAACATTTCAAAAATTTGCTGGATCTGCTCTTTGCCGAGCGAATAACCCAAGGCCTTGATGCGGCTGGCCAGCGCGGCACTGCCACTGTGCTTGCCAAGCACAAGTTCGGTGGTGGCAAAGCCGACGTCCTCGGGCCGCATAATCTCGTACGTCGTGCGCTCCTTGAGCATGCCGTCCTGATGAATGCCCGCCTCGTGGGCGAAGGCGTTCCGGCCGACGATTGCTTTGTTACGCTGCACCTGGATGCCGGTCACGTTGGCCACCAGCCGGCTCGTGGGCACAAGCCGCTTGGTGTTGACATTTGTGTTGGCATGATAAAAATCGTTGCGGGTCCGCAGCGCCATGACGACCTCTTCCAGCGAACAGTTGCCGGCGCGTTCGCCGAGGCCGTTGATCGTGCATTCGATCTGTCCGGCACCCGCTTCGACGGCAGCTAGGCTGTTGGCTACGGCCATGCCCAAGTCGTTGTGGCAATGGACGCTAATCACGGCCTTGTCGATGTTGGGCACCCGGTTGCACAGTGTCTGGATGACGTGGTGCATGTGGCTGGGGGTGGCATAGCCAACCGTATCAGGGATATTGATCGTCGTAGCACCTGCGGCGATAGCCGCTTCGACCACTCGACAGAGGAAATCAGGCTCGGTGCGCGCGGCATCCTCGGGCGAGAACTCGACATTAGGGCAATAGCCGGCCGCCCTTTTGACCCCGGCCACCGCATGGCAGATGATGCCGTCCTTGTCCATCTTGAGCTTGAATTCGCGATGGATGGCACTGGTGGCGAGGAAAACGTGGATCCGCGGCTGTTCGGCGTGCCGGAGGGCTTCCCAGGCACGGTCGATGTCCGCATCACGGCAACGGGCCAGGCCGCAGATCTGCACACCGTGGACCGAGCGGGCGATCTCGCTCACGGCCTCAAAGTCGCCGGGCGAGGCGATGGGGAAGCCGGCCTCGATGACATCGACTCCCAGGGCCAGCAAGGCCTGTGCGACCTCCATCTTCTCGGCCAGATTCATGCTTGCTCCGGGCGACTGCTCGCCGTCGCGGAGCGTGGTGTCAAAAATAACGATGCGTCGCGAGTTGGCGTGAGTTATGTTTGTCATGGCGATTAAAAAAACCCTAGGACCTTGTTGGCCTTAGGGTTTTGCTTGTGTTCGGAACTTGGTTGTCTACGCGCAAACCCTAAAACCGGACGCTGGCAAGAGCCAGCGATAATAACGGTAATAAGGAGGTTCGGGTAGACATAATTCGCACTCTATACGGGTTTTCGGCACGGAAGCCAACGAATCTTACTTAAATCTACAAGAAAATAGTTGGAAAGTCAAGGGTTCTTATTTGACAGTTCTTATTTGACAGGGTTCTCATTGGGATAGACGCCTTGAATCAAACGACCAATTCGGGTAGCCTTCGCCCCGCCATGGAATACGAAATCGAGCGATCGGCGAAATGCTGTGCGGCGACAGGCCGGGAATTTGTTCCCGGCGAGAAGTTTTACTCGGTACTCGCCGCCGAAGGCGCCGAGTTGAAAAGGTGCGATTATTCAGTCCAGGCCTGGCAAGGTCCTCCACCGGGTACGGTCGGTTGGTGGAAGTCGCAGATGCCCGACCAACATGCCCGGCGTACCTATTGGGCACCGAACGACGTGTTGCTGAATTTTTTCGACGAGTTGGCCGAACAACCGGACAGACAGGACATGCGATACGTGCTGGCCCTGCTCTTGGTCCGCCGTCGTGTGATGCGGATGGAAGAGGAACAGCGCGACGAGGCCGGGCATGAGCGGTTAATGCTTTACTGTCCGCGGCGAGATACGCAGTACGAAGTGCCGGCGGTGGCACCAGATCCACAACGGGCAGAGGAGATCCAGCAGGTTTTGGCAAAGTTGCTGGAAAGATAAGGGGAAAAAGAGCTTAGATCTTGGTATCTAAGCACTAAGCACTAAGCACTAAGCACTAAGCACTAAGCACTAAGCACTAAGCACTAAGCACTAAGCACTAAGTTCTAGCACTCGATGCACGGAAGCACATCTCGACATCTTCTGTTGGTGCTGACACTGGCGACGCTTGTCGCGCAGGGTGGTTGTACATGGCTGCGCACCTTGTATATGGCACAGGAACCGCCACCGCAAGTTCTTCCGCCTGGTGCGGGGTTGGAGCAGGTAATCGCGGCGGTCAATCGAAATAATTCGCAAATCCAGGCCCTATTCAGCAATTCGGCCACGATCAGTGGAACAGGCTATCCGACTCTGCGTGCCCACATCGCCTATCAACGACAACGTAACTTCCGCCTGAGGGCCGACACCGGTTTGACCGGGACGGAAGTTGACCTGGGCAGCAACGATCAACTCTTTTGGTTCTGGATCAAGCGCAACCAGCCGCCGGCGGTCTACTTTTGCCGCCACGAGCAGTTCCCCACGAACCGGGCGCGGAACATGATTCCCATCGATCCCAATTGGCTGATCGAGGCCCTCGGTACGCTTGAGCTTGACCCATCACTGCCACACCAGGGGCCCTATCCGGACAAGGGCAATCGGATTCAAATCCGCACCCTCCGTGAAACGCCCGAGGGACCGAACATGAAGGTCACGATCATCGACTCGGTCAGCGCGTGGGTCATGGAGCAGCAAATCTACGATGCCCAAGGGCGACTTCGGGCACGCTCGGTGGTCGAGAATTATCGTCGCGATCCGCTGACTAAGCTGTATGTTCCGACGGCCATACGGGTGGAGTGTCCTGAGTCGCAATTCTCAATGCGCATCGATCTCGGCGCGGTGCAAGTCAACCAGTTGCAGGGCAATCTGACCGAATTGTGGACGATGCCCAGCTATCCCGGTTCGCCGCTGGTCGATTTGGGCAATCCGAATATGCCCTGAGGGGAAAGGGAGAAAGGGAGAAAGGGTTATGCGGCAAAGCGTCTTCCAATTCCAAGGGACGGGCGGGATTCCCAGCCTACAGGTTAATCCAACTCGTGTGAGGAGCGGGGAACCCAAATTCCAAGGGACGGGCTGGGAAGCCCATCCTACCTTCTTCCCGACGGGCGAATGCCGGCACTGGCGGCACCAGGCGTTTCGGCCACGGGACCTTTGCTTTCGATGATTATCACCAGATCGGCCCGAGCTGGTGAACTGGGAAGCGGCAGCGGCAGACCGGCCACGGTGGGCGTCGAGTCGACCGGAACCGGCAAGGCAACGATCCCCAGGCCAAGCAGCAAGACCTGATCCGTCGGCCAGCGGAACCGCTCGCCAAAGCGGAAATAGCTCATCTGGGGCACCTCGACCCGGGCACGTTGCCGCGGAGACGTTTGCGTGGGCACCTCCAACATCACGGGTACGAGCTTCTCGACTTGGTCGATCTGACATTTGATCATCGCTTCGATCGAGCGGTGGTCGGTGGAGAGCAAGGGATTGAACTCCAGGGAAAACCCCTCGTCGATCTGGCCGGGAAGATTGTCGTACCCCTGCCATGCGTCGGACCGCGGGCGTACGTCGCGGATAAAGGACCGTCCGCGGAGGGCTGAAACCACGGTGGCTTGGCCGTTATTCACCAGCAGATGCGGTGAACTGTGCTCGCGATAGTCGCTTCGGCGTTGCAGCGAGCCTAAGAGCACCGCCGCGTCTTCCTTTGGCAGTAGCCAAGCACTGACGCCTGGTGTCTGGGTGGAAATAGGCTGTAGAGTACGGTGGGCGGTGACGCGCCAGTTGGGGTTGTCAATCGTTACGATACGCAGGCTGAAGGTGCGGGTTTCGGCCTCGCTGGAGACAAAGCGATCAACGATATCGGCTACCACGGCCTGCATTTGCGGCGTGTGATAGACGCGCAAGGTCCGTGGCGATGCACTCAGGATGCCCAGCGGCTCGGTGTGCCAGATTTCATAGCCCGTCTCGCGGAGAATCCAATCGATGATGGCCTGCTCCGGTCGCTTGGTGGTGGTCACACGGGCCGTGTAGGGGCTGATGTCGTATTCCCGCCATACCTGCCCCTGTTCATTGGGCAAGGTGCCGCTGCCGGCGGTCACACGCAAGGAACGACGTGTCACGGCCGGTGGCGGTGCAAGGAATGGGTTGACGCCCTGTGCCGTATTAGGAACTGCAGGCGTTGTGAATGCGGTGGCGGCAGGGGAAAGCGGTGACGGGGTAGTCGCAGTCGGAGCGACTCCGTTGTCCGCGCCGAGCGCGACCGGGCGCCAAGCGGGACCGGGCGTCGGGCCAGGTCCCGCTGGAGTTGTTTGGGCCCAGGTCTGGACCGTGGTGGCGGAAAAAATGAACGCCGTGAAAATGAATCTCGCCCACATGCTCAAATCCTCCTTGCTTGACGCAGAAGAACCGCCCCCTGCGCGCGAACAGTATACGAAGCCACCCGCGGCGCGACAAGAGGAAACGCAAGTACCCCCTACGTAGTGGGGCGTGAGCCCGTAGGGTGCGTGGAGCGAACACCCCGGAAATGGTGGGTTGCGCACGGAGTCGAACCATTGAGGACACTTGGCTATCCGAGAAGTGGACCCAATTATTCGCGTTCCGCACCTAGAACCAGAAGGGCATTTTTTCTCACCGGGAAAAAATCTTTTGACCCAAGAGCATTTTTAACCTAGAAATCCCTAGAGTCTTTCCGTTTGCAGGAAAGGGAGAACATGAAAAATCGCCGCAATGCGTTTACCTTGATCGAAGTCCTAATCCTAGTGGTCATCATGGCGGTATTGGCCGTCACGATCATCCCGCAGTTTTCAACGTCCAACAGGGACGCAAAGATGAGCAACCTGAAGTTCAACTTGCGCACGATTCGGTCGCAGTTGGAGCTATACAAAGAGCATCACCTGGGAGTCTATCCGCCGGCCGCCTCCACCGCCGACTTCAAAAACCAATTGACGCAGAAGACCGACCAGAACACGACTCTCGACCAGGCCAGCGGACACTGCGGCCCCTATATTGAGGGTGATATTCCGAGCAACCCATTCAACAATAGCACCGGCGTCGAAATTCTGCTTGGCGATACCGAGCCGAAAGGCCCGACCGCAGACACTGCCGGGTGGCTTTACAACCCTCGGCACGGCTGGTTTTATCCAAACAACGCCGAATACTTCCAGAGCATAGGTAGTTTTGCCAATTCAAACTAAGTAGTTTCTCCTGCAAGACTCCCCTTGCCGGAAACTCGTGGAAGAAATAGGATACGATATTGGTGATCCGTTGCTACGTAGGATGCTCGTAGTACGTAGCAAACTCTAATGGATGGGCCTGTACTACCCGGTGGTGTAATGGTAACACAAGGGATTTTGGTTCCCTCGTTCAAGGTTCGAATCCTTGCCGGGTAGCTTCTTGTTGAATTCGCCGCCGCGGGCGTTTTTTTGATCCTTTTCGTTGTCCTGTGTTGGATTGCGCATTTTGAGGCTTGACCGCATCGAGTATTGGGTTACAATACACATACATGCATGTACACAGAGGTTTCCATGGCTACCAAGACCATTTCCATTGATTTGGATGCCTACGAACGCCTTCGTAGCGTCCGACGCGAAAACGAGTCGTTCAGCCAGATCATCAAACGCGTGGTGAAGCCGCCGTTTGATTTCAATGCCTGGATGAAAACGATTCGGGAGAATCCGTTGAGCGAAGATGCCCTAGCCGCGATCGAGGAACAAGTTGAAAGCCGGTGTCTCCCTCGGAACTGTGAGTTGCGAGACGGCAAGGAGTTGCTCGGTGGCCTGTCTTGATACGACCGTTTTCGTCGATCTCAATCGGCCGAAATCCCGATTTCATCGGCTCGCGAGTCAGAAATTGCTGGAACTCTTGGGTCGCGGCGAAGACTTGGTCACAACGCGGTTCAATGTCGCGGAAATGTATGTTGGCGTGCAACTTGTGCGAGATCACGAACAGGAGTTGAATCGCGTGAAGCAGTTTCTCGCCAGCCTTCAGGTACTCGTTTTCCATGATCGAGCGGCATGGCTTTACGCGGAAGCATCCGCCGTTTTGCGGCGAGCTGGACGCACTTCGGGGGATATGGATATCCTCATTGCGGCCACGGCCATGGCTGCCGGACATCGGATCGTTACTCGAAACCCCACCCACTTCGCGGGCATTCCTGGTCTTTTCGTGGAAACTTATTAAGAAGCTACCAGAAAACATTCTTCGGCCCTGTGTCTTCGGCTCTGTTGACTCCTTGGTCGATAACCATTATACTTCTAGGTTTACCTTCTTGAACGGTCCAGGTTGGTAAGTGTTTTTCACTCGACCGCATTGCCCGAATAACGCCGGACGCACCCCTCTTGCGAGAGGTGACTTAGCCGGTGTGCCTTAAGGAGATTTGATTTTGGCTACCGTACTCGTAAAAGACCTGATTGAAGCTGGAGTTCACTTTGGCCACCGCGCCAGCCGGTGGAATCCCAAGATGCGGCCTTACATTCATGCCCGCCGCAACTTGATTCATATCATTGACGTTCGTGAAACAGTCCGCGGCCTGTTGCGCGCCCGAAAATATCTGCAGGGCGTAGCGGCTCAGGGGAGCCTGATCCTGTTTGTGGGGACAAAGCGTCAGGCCAGCGATACCATCGAGCAGCAAGGCGTGCGTTGCGGCATGCCGTTCGTGTGCGATCGCTGGTTGGGTGGCACGCTTACGAACTTCCGCACGATCCGCAGCCGCTTGGGCCGCTTGGAAGAGCTGGAAACCATTCGTTCCGGCACGGAGCTGGCCACGTACTCCAAAAAAATGCAATCGTCCCTTTCCCGCGAATATCGCAAGATGTATCGCAACCTCAACGGCATGCGAACCATGAACCGCTTGCCGGAATGTCTTGTGGTGATCGATCCCCGCAAAGAAAAGAATGCGGTCAAAGAAGCCCGCAAGCTGGGGGTGACGGTCGTGGCTCTGATCGACACCGATTGCGATCCGGATGAAATTGACTTGGCAATTCCAGGCAATGACGACAGCATTCGCTCGATCGAGCTGATCGTGCAGATCCTGGCCGACGCCGTAATTGCGGGCAGGAACGAGGCCGGCGAGGTGCAGCAGGAACGTGCCGAGGGTGCTGAAACTGTCGCCCAGCCGATGGTCGCTGCCACCTGAGCGGCTTTTCTGATTCAAACCACGAAATTGAGTTGCGTGATTTTGGAAGAGCCTAAAAGGTTTAGCCTTGGCACAAGTGCCGGGGCCAAGCTTCCGGAATCGTGCAAGGTCATTTATGAAGCTGTCGCCTGATGTCTAATTTTGCCCAGGCTGCTTCAATCAACCGAACTTCAACAAGGAGATAGTTTCCATGGCAGAGATTACCGCTTCGGCCGTGAAGGAGCTGCGTGAAAAGACCGGCCTTCCCATGATGGACTGCAAAAAGGCCCTGACCGAGAGCCAAGGCGACATGGAGAAGGCGATTGAAAGACTGCGCATTCTCGGTAGGAAAGTCCAAGAGAAGCAAGCGGACCGTTCGACATCGACCGGCCGAATTGCCATTTTCTCCGAGCTAGAGCCGGGTGCCGGGGCACTGATTGACCTGCGTTGTGAAAGTGCCCCGGTGGCCAACAACGAGCATTTCATTAGCTTGGCGAACGACCTAGCCCAGCAGCTTGCCAAAGGGCCGGGTGCGGCCACGCCCGATGAGTTGCTCGATCAGCCGTCTCCTAGCCAGAAGGGCACGACGTTGCGTCAGCAGTTTGACGACTTGAACAACCGCATCCGCGAAAAATTTGTTCTCCAGCGGATTTTGCGGGTTGCTGGTCCCACGGCCGGTTATGTCCACCATAACGGCGCGGTTGCCGTGCTCTTGCAAGTAGAAAACGCATCGGGCGCGGCCGAATTGGCCCGCGATATTTGCATGCACATCGCAGCGATGAAGCCGGTCGTCCTGCACAAAGAGGATCTCGATCCGGCATCGGTAGCCAAAGAGCACGACGTCTTGGATCAGGCCATGACGCAGGAAGCGGAAACCATTAAGAACGAAGCGGAACGAGTCCTCGCACTTCCGGACCAGCAAATCCAGGATCCCAATAACTTGGAGCGAATGACCAGCAGCCACAGTCGCGCCCGTGGCGACCAGAAGAAGACCGAGGGGATGGCGAAGAATAAGGCCAAAGTGATTGAGGGCCGCTTGAATGTGTTCTATGCGGAGCGTTGCCTGCTGGAACAGCCCCATGCCAATCAGGCCAAGTACGACAGCAAGAAGATCGCCGAATTGGCCAAAACGGCCGGCATGAAGATTAATGGCTTCTTCCTTTGGGAACTGTCCAAGGAGTAACCCCCATGTCGACATCGGGCAATAGTTCGAGCGACCCGCGTTTCGGCCGGGTTGTGCTGAAGATCTCCGGCGAAGGCTTTACGCATCCCGGTGAACGAGGCATCGCCATGGATGCCGTGCTCCACATCGCCCGGCAGACCAGCCAGGCGGCCAAGCACGGTATCCAGTTGGCGCTGGTCATCGGCGGCGGCAATATCCTCCGCGGCGCACAGTTCACGTCCGGCAATTCCAGCATTCACGAGGCCACGGCCCATTACATGGGCATGTTAGCCACGGTGATGAACGGCCTGGCCTTACAAGACGCTCTGGAATCGCTCGGTTGCGATACAAGGCTGATGAGCGCGATCCGCATGGACGGCGTGGCCGAGCCGTATATCCGCCGCCGTGCCCGAAGGCACCTGGAGAAAGGCCGGATTGTCATCCTCGCCGCCGGTACCGGTAGCCCCTTCGTCACGACCGATACGGCCGCTGCCCAACGGGCACTGGAGCTTGATGCCGACATCCTAATAAAAGCCACGCGGGTTGACGGCGTGTTCAGCGATGATCCCGAGAAAAATCCCCACGCCGTTCTTTATAGCCAGTTGAGCTACGAGGACGTGTTGCGGCAGAACCTCCGTGTCATGGACACGGAAGCCATCGCCAAGTGCCGGCAGTACGAGATGCCGATCATGGTTTTCAACTTCCGCAAGGAAGGCAACATCGAGAAGGCCGTGATGGGCGAAAGAGTCGGCACCTTGATTCAGACCGCCGGAAAGGGAGTATAAGGGACCCACCATGACCTCCGATGAAATCCTGTTGGACGTGGAAGAGCGCATGGAAAAGGCGATCAGCGTCCTCAAACATTCTCTGGCCGGTATTCGCACCGGCCGGGCCAACCCGGGCCTGGTCGATTCGCTCCGCGTCGAGGCCTACGGCTCGCAAGTGCCGATCAAGCAGCTTGCTTCGGTCGGTGCTCCGGAGCCGAACCAGATCGTCATCCGCCCTTACGATCCAGGCACGATCAAGGACATCGAAAAAGCGATTCAGGTCAGCGGTCTTGGCTTCAATCCGCAAAGCGACGGCCGCGTCATTCGCCTGAATGTGCCGCCCTTGTCAACCGATGTCCGCCGCAAGATGGTTGCCCGTATCAAGGAATTGACCGAGGAGTCCAAGGTGGCCGTTCGCAACGTCCGCCGCGACGGCAACAAGATGGCCGACCAATCGGAAAAAGATAAGGATCTTTCAGAGGACGAACGCGACAAAGTCAAAGAAGACATTCAGGAGCTGACCAAGCAGTACGAATCCCAGGCCGGCGACCTTGCCAGGGCCAGGGAAAAGGACGTCATGGAGGACTGAGGCTTCCCCGAGTGTGCCGCGCAACTCTGATGGGCTAGGGTTTACCGATTTACGGTCGGACGCTTTTTGGATAGTCTCAGAGCGTCTCATTCGACATGGTGGAGGTTCCCGAAACCGTCTCCGGATCGCGATCATCGGCAAATCTAAATTTCTTGCACGCACGTAGTTCTTGTTCGACGCGGCGGTAGTAGTCAACGACTCGCCGGAGATCATGCCCATTTTCTTCTGAAACTTGATGCCGGACGTGGCGAACTTCATCAATCTCGTAATCAATCATCTACGGTGCCGCCTTCGCCGACTTCTTCAAATCCTTGACCTCATAGGGGTGCTGCCGCTTGCGCGTGACTTTGGCCTCGAGGATCGTGTCGGCTGCTCCAACCGTCGGATCATCGGGGTTCCGCCGCTTGAGCTTGGCGAGTACATCAAATCCGCTGATGACCCGGCCAAACACCGTATGCTTGCCATTCAGCATCGTCGTCGGCACGAAAGTCAGAAAGAACTGGGATCCGCCTGTGTCGAGGCCGGCATGGGCCATGCTCAGGCTGCCACGGAAATGAGTGCGATAGTCGGGCTTGCGACATTCGCACGGTATCGTATAGCCTGGCCCTCCGGTCCCATTACCTTTCGGGCAGCCGCCTTGGGCCACGAAACCGGGCAACACGCGGTGGAACTTCAACCCATTGTAAAACCCTTTCTCGACGAGCGTAATGAAGTTCAGTACGGTGTTGGGGACTTCGTTCTCGAATAACTCGACTTCAATGTCGCCCGCGCTGGTCTTCAAGAGTACGCGAGGCAAATCGTCGGCTTTGGCTTCGGCATCGCGAATCTTCTTCTCTTTGGCCCAGTCGGCCCTGACAGAGTCAACCGAATCGAGATAGTGCTCGTACTCTTGGGGTAAATTTCCTCGGGCCTTGGCTGCCTGGAGCCATACCCCTGCCTGCCCATATTCGTTCACACAGAAAGCGGCCACTCCCGCGAGAGCGGGCACGTATTTTTCGGTGCATTTGTTGTCCATGAGCAACTTGCCGAGTTTGAAGGCTACTTCGTAATCGTCGAATCGCACGCGATCCGCCAAGGTAACCACCAGGAGTTCCGTAATTTGGGGATCGGTGTTGGGGGCTTTAGCATAGGCACTTTCGGCCGCGGCGACCAATTTCCCTACCATCGCCTCGGCTTTCTCAATTCCTTCACCGTACTGCTTGCGGATTTCTGTCTTCCTGGCGGCATCTTTCGAGGTGGCGTACTCGCTTTTCAGGGCACCCAGGTTGGCAACCAAATCGGTCCACTCCGCGTTGATCTTGGCGAATTCCTCGTCCTTACTGCCTGCGGCCGGCACCGGTGGGTCGGCAGCCCATACCCAAGTATTGGAAAGACAGAAAAAAAAGACGAGCAGCGTGCGAACCAACATAATTATTCTCCTTGGCCAAAGGCGTAATGTACTTGGGTTTACTAAGTAGGTCAGGCTGGAAAGCCTGACCTACAACGGTTCCGGCTCTCCACTATCCATTCCACGTCCCATACCGTACCATAAGAGGCTGATTTGGCAAAGAGGCACCTCCCATGGCAAAGCGAAAAAAACCAACAACCGACAGATCTCGTCGCGGACCGCCGACGGCCGCGACGATTCCCGTTGGCGTGCGGATCATTGGAGGCACGTTCCGCGGGCGGAAATTGGAGTATTCAGGCGATCTGCGCACTCGGCCCATGAAGGACCGGGTCCGAGAGGCCCTTTTCAATCTTCTCGGCTACGGAGTCAAAGGCAAGCTCGCCATCGATCTATTTGCCGGCACCGGTGCCTTGGCGCTCGAAGCCCTGAGTCGCGGTGCTTCGCGGGCAGTTTTCATCGAGCAACATCGGCCAACCGCGCAAACAATTCGCCGCAACTCCACCACTCTGGGGGTTGAGGCGATTGTCGATGTAACCTCGGCCGATACATTCCTTTGGGCCAAACGCCTTCCCGACCTGGGCACCCTACCGTGGGTTGTCTTCTGCTCTCCGCCCTACGAGTTTTATGTCGCCCGAAAGGACGATATGCTGCAACTCTTGAATCGCTTGATCGAGGTGTCCCCGCCAGACAGCCTTTTTGCCGTGGAATTCGACGAACGGTTCGATTTCCATGAACTGCCCGAGCCCGACCAATGGGACGTTCGCCCCTATCCGCCAGCAATTTTGGGGATTTGGGAAAAGCTGCCTGGTGTCCTCCCCGCGTTGCATTGATTCACCAAGCGAGTGTAGAATGGTTAGTAGGTGGCGGAGGTCTTGTTCCCAGGAAAATGGGGGTGGTGAGTTGAAACCGCGAGTTTACGTCGAAACGTCTGTCATCGGCCACCTTACCGCTTGGCCACAGCGGGACGTGATCGTGCTGGCGCACCAGATAGCGACTCAGAAATGGTGGGAATCGGTGTTTGACAGGTTCGAGTTGTTCGTTTCGGAGTTGGTAATCCGCGAGTGTTCTGCTGGCGATAATCAGGCATCGCGAGAGCGGCTGAATGTAATTTCCGAGCTAAACCTTCTGCCGTCCACTACTGAATCTGAACGGCTTGCGAGGGTCTTTATCCAACGGGGTGTAGTGCCCGAAGCCCAATTTCCTGATGCATTCCACATTGCCTTGGCGGCGACGCACGGATTACAATTCTTAGCGACTTGGAATTTGCGCCATATCGCCGGGGCAGTCGTGCGAGCAAATATTGAGCGAGTTTGTCGCGAAGAGGGGTATAGTCCACCAACAATATGCACTCCAGAAGAGCTGATGGAGGTTAACGATGCCTGATGATCCAATTATTGCTGAAATCCGAAGAATCCGCGCTGAATATGCCGCACAGTTCCACGGAGACCTTCACGCGATGTGCGAGGATCTTCGTCGCCGAGAGCGCGAGTCGGGGCGTGTTTACGTCGCGCTTCCACCCAGGCGTATCGAGGCCGAGCATACTTCTGATGTTGCGTCGGAAAATGCAACTCTGGCTCCGGCAGGGTAAACGGATAGAAAAAATGATTTCACAGACCGCAGTATAAACCATAGAAATCGGTGTGAGGATGTTTATTCTTGCGGAAGCCTTCTCTCTCCTTTCTTCTCCTTTCCGCCATTGGAATTCACAACTTCCGTGAGAACCCAGTTCATCTTGAGTGCTGCCTGTCTTGCACTTCCGGTCTGTTCGTATGCTTCATCATAGACTGTCAATGCATCGCGAACCTCTGTCTCCCGACCGTCTCCTAGAAGGCGGTTAATACGCCACAGGCCCGTTCGATGAAACAACAGGGTGCTGTCTGTGGCCGAAACCACGGTAAAAATCCATAAAAACAGAATAAGCGTCCATGCGATGCCAAGACCGATTCGAAGGGATCGCCGCCACCTGAACTCGGCGACGAGCCAAGCGACAAAAATACAGGCTGGCACCAGAACGTAGACTACCACTCCCATCGTGTGGAACAACATCATCGGCTCCTTCGCATCACTTTATAATAGCTGCGGCACTGGAAATCGCATTGCAATGCGATCGGGTTGGTTCTATAAGCGGGATGTTAAGACCACGGTCTCAATAACACAGTTCTAATTCCTTTGGGATACCCAACTTCGGGATACCCCTGTTCGGCGCGGGTCTCCTGACCCCGCCGAAACGTCCGACCGAAGGTCTCCCGGTAAATCGGAGACCTTCGGTCGGCAGTGTGGCTCGGTCGGAGACCGGCCACAACGGTCGCATGGGTGTCCTGACCGGCCACAACGGTGGGTTTAGTTCGCTTTCCCCAGCCCACCGAATCGCCGGTCCCTTGAGGCAAAATCGCGAATGGCGGTGTGCAGTAACGCCTCGTTAAACTCCGGCCAAAATAGCTCGGTCACCCAAATCTCGGCATAGCTGATTTGCCAAAGGAGAAAGTTGCTCACCCGCATCTCTTGGGCCGTGCGAATGAGCAGGTCCGGCTCGGGCATGCCGGCCGTATAGAGATTGGCGGCAATCGTCTCTTCGGTAATCTCGTCGGGGCAAAGCCTGCCGCTGCGGACTTCATGGGCGATGTGGCGGCAGGCATCGACCAATTCGGTCCGGCTACCGTAGTTAATGGCCAGACAGAGCCGCATCCCCGTATTCTGGGCACTCATGGCCACGGTTTGGTCCATTTCCCGCAAGGCACTTTCAAAGATGCCCTCGCGACGGCCGATGACACTGACGCGGATGTTCTGCTCCATGATCAACGGCCGCTCGCCCACCATGTAAAGCTCGAGCAACTGCATGAGGAATGTGATTTCCTCGGCCGGTCGCTTCCAGTTCTCGCTGGAAAGACAGTAGAGTGTAAGCTGTTCGAGACCGAGCCTGGCACACTCTTCGGTGATGCAGCGAACGACGTCGGCACCGCGACGATGACCCTCGATCCGCGGCAGTCCCTGGCGACTGGCCCAGCGGCCGTTGCCGTCCATGATGATCGCGATATGGCGAGGCATCCTCTCGGCTGGCACGTCGGCCAGCGCGAGTGGCCTCGGCACGGGCGCAGCGTCAGACGACTTATTTACCGCGTCAGGCGTTATGGACATCATTGGCAAAGATCGTTTGTTGCCGGTCAGGCCCCACGGAAACAACTTCCACGGGCCGGCCTACCAGTACACTGAGCCGATCGAGATAATCGCGAGCCTGCTGCGGCAGGTCGGCAAAGCGGCGAATATGGCTGATTTCTTCCTGCCAGCCAGGCATCGATTCGTAGACGGGAACAACCCGTCGCAAATCCTCGACGTGATCGGGAAAATTCATGATTCGCTTGCCATCAAGCTCGTAGGCGGTGCAAATCTGCAATTCCGGCAGTTCGCTCAAGACGTCCATGAGCATGACCGCCAAACTATCGACGCCACTAAGCCGGGCCGTGTAGCGGGCGGCAACCACGTCAAACCAGCCGCAACGCCGCGGACGCCGCGTGACGGTGCCGTACTCGTTCCCCTTTTCGCGAATATGCTGGCCGATCGCGTTGTCCTGTTCGGTGGGAAACGGCCCGCCGCCGACCCGCGTGCAATAGGCCTTGATAATGCCCAGCACCTTGGTCACCCAGCAGCCAGGTACGCCGGAACCACTGGGCACACCCACGCCGGAACTGTTGCTGCTGGTGACGAAGGGAAATGTGCCGTGATCGATGTCCAACAAAGCACCCTGGGCACCTTCAAAGAGCACTTTCTTGTTGGCCTCGACGGCGTCGAGTAGGTAGGCGGTTGTATCGCTCACGTAGGGCCGCAACCGCTCGGCATAGTCACGATATTGCTCATGGATTTTTTTCGCATCGAGCAGGAAGCTCTCTTCCGGGCAGCCGAGGCCCGTGAGAATTTTCCGTTTTGCGGCCACGATCTGCTCGACTCGATCGGCGAAGCTGTCGCGATACATGTCCCCCAGGCGGATGGCATACGAACGGCCGACCTTGTCGCGATAACAGGGACCGATACCGCGCATTGTGGTGCCGATGGCCTCACCGCTGGTCGATTCGTTCATCAGGCGATCCTCCTCGAAATGCCAGGGAAAAATCACATGAGCACGCGTGCTGACCATGAGATTTTTGGAAACCTGGACGCCGCGAGCGATGAGGCCCTCGATTTCCTGCAATAGGCTGGGCGGGTTGATAACCACGCCGGCCGCTATAACGCATTGCACCTCCGGCCGAAAAATACCGCTGGGAACCAGCGAGAGCTTGAACGTCTGCCCGTCCATGACCACCGTGTGGCCGGCGTTCGCCCCACCTTGGTAGCGAACGACGATATCGTTCCGCTCCGTGAGGATGTCAACGATCTTCCCCTTGGCTTCATCACCCCACTGCAACCCAACGACACATGTGGCCGGCATGATTTGCTCTCAATCTGACAAAGGATACCCGGCGGAACAATTGATCTAGCGGAGCCTGCGGCTGCGGCGAATCGCATATTCTACCGGGGGGATTTCCATGCAGCCGAGGAAAACTCCCGGGCAGCGAACTAATATACCAGTTTAATCCGAGAAAGAATGTCCGGTCAAGCCGCCTCCCCTCTGGTGGGGAAGAGACTGGTAGGCCGCTTGCGGTTTCGCAACTGCCCCCCAAGAAAAACCAGCGGCCTGGTCGACTGGCGAACAGGCCGCTGAGTTCATCGTAAGGGAGATGATTCTGGTTTTATCGTGAAGGTCCTGAGACCTCGGGTACACTCAATTACTTGCAGCAGGCCGGGGCGCAGCACTTGGGAGCTGCACAAGCCTTGGGAGCCTCGCAGCAGGCCGGGGCGCAGGCGTTGCGGGAAGCCAGCTTGGCCTTCAAGTCGGCCATGAGGTGGCGGGACTTCGGGGCGCACTCGCAACCGCAAGCCGGAGCGCAGGCCACTGGGGCACAGGCTGCCGGAGCGCAGGCCACTGGGGCACAGGCTGCCGGAGCGCAGGCCACTGGGGCACAGGCTGCCGGAGCGCAGGCCACTGGGGCACAGGCCGGAGCGCAAGCCTTGGGGGCTTCGCAGCAAGCCGGGGCGCAGCAGCTCTTCTCGCTGCGGCATGCCCGCTTGGCCTTCAGCCGCTCGCAGAGGCTAGGACGGCAGCTCTTCGGAGCGCTGTCGCAAGCCGGCTCACAAGCCTTGGGGGCCGCACAGGCCGGAGCGCAAGCCTTGGGGGCTTCGCAGCAAGCCGGGGCGCAGCAGCTCTTCTCGCTGCGGCAGGCCCGCTTGGCCTTCATCCGCTCGCAGAGGCTGGGACGGCAGCTCTTCGGAGCGCTGTCGCAAGCCGGCTCACAAGCCTTGGGGGCTACGCAAGCTGGCGCACAAGCCTTGGGGGCTTCGCAGCAAGCCGGGGCGCACTTCTCACGGCAGGCCCGCTTGGCCTTCATCCGCTCGCAGAGGCTAGGACGGCAGCTCTTCGGAGCACACGCTTCAGTACAACCGCAGACGGGCTCACAAGCCTTGGGGGCTTCGCAGCAAGCCGGAGCGCAAGCCTTGGGGGCTTCGCAAGCACCTGAACCAAACAGATTGGCCCGAGCACTGCTGGTGGCCACGACGCTCAAAGCGAAGAGGGCCACCGCCGACAAAAGAAAACGACGCTTCATGAAAGTAACTCCTTTGACAAAGACCCAATGGGAAAATCACGCTACTTGGCGTATCTAGGGGTTTCGGGTCTGATCTAGCGATCATATCGACAAAGAAACGCGTCGTCTTTTAGCTAGACAACCTATTTCCGCCAAAAGACGCATGTTCCGGGTCCGCATATACCGCCAAGGTAAGCTTTAACGACTTTACGCCCACGATCGGACTTGTCCCCGGGGTCGAATCGACTTGCGGAAGCGGAATGAGCCACCGCCGCATCCTGTATCCAGTTGCCGGATGAGCTTGCTTGAGCGATTGGATCTTGCTGAATAGTCCGCCAATTTTGTGAAGAGTTCCCCCAAACTCGTCACGGAAGCTTCGCGATGATCCGCCACGATCAAGCTGCCCTTCGTGCCGATTCCGTCCACCGCGATGGCATGGACAGGACGGTTGGGCTGTCGTCCTGGTGGTCTATTTGGTCGAAGGCTGCTGGCTTCGTAGTTCTTCTCGCTAGGGTTCGCCTTCGCCAAGCGCAGCCGGCAAGGCCGATGGCACCGACGCCGAGCAGGGCGAGAGACGAGGGTTCAGGGACTACATTCAGCATTAGATCGTTGCCCGAGATGAAAAGCGAAGCGGAACGACCTCCAACGACTCCACTTCGATTTGTACCCAGGCTGCCGTCGATCAATCCGGCGTCGATCAAGGTGTAGTTACCTGGACCGAAGCCAGCCAGCGGCGTAAAGAGGAAGTCGGTGAATTGCTGACCATTGAGCGACAAATAACCCGAGGGCATGGAGATTTCATCGCTGGTCGAGAGCGTGTCTAGTTCAAAGTCCATTGCCGCACCGGCCAATAGCGTGAGGCTTCCGCTGAGGTGCAATGTGCCTGGCGAATTGCCCGGGCTGAGATGGCCATCGGCGTTGACCGTGACGCTTGTCAGACTGCCTGTGCCACCGAGGGTACCGCCACTGTTAACCATAACGGGACTGGCGAGCGAACCGTTGACCGAGAGTTTGCCTTCGTTGACGACCGTGCCGCCTTCGTAACTGCTCGTGCTGCTGAGGACCAAGGTTCCGGAACCTACCTTTACCAGCGCGCCCGATCCGGTAATCTTGCCGATGATGTTCAATCGACCGGTGCCCACGGTCATTTCCGTGGTGCTGGTCAGGGACAACAAGCTGGCGATCGTGTCCGTCCCGCCGGAGACATTTATGGTGGCCGTGCCGCCATTAAGGGTGTCAAACATCGTCAGGCTGCCGCCGGTGAGTTTGTAGCCCGTGGAGCTGAAGGTCAATGCACTCAGGCTCGGGTTCACGCTGTTCAAGTCGATTTCCGTAACTGTCTGAGACGCGCCGGTGCCATCGAAAGTTGCCGTGTCGGTACCCTTATAATCAGTGTTTGCATCCAATCCAGGGGCAACGTGCGAACCATCGAGGCCATTCAAAGTCTTGTCGTCCCATTTGCTACCCGCAATCCAGTTTCCACTGGAACTACTCCAGGCCATATTGCCGGAGTAGACGTTGATGCTGAAGCCCGCGTTGGCCGTGGTGCCACCGGAAAGTTCAGGAGTGACAACGAGGTTGAAGGTGGTGCTGTCGGTCCTGGATTTAACTGCGGTCCCGCTAAAGGTTCCCGAGAAGCCTAAGGAAGAGGATATGCTCTGTGATCCAGAAGAGAACGTGAAGCCTTCGCCTTCGTCAAATTGCTCAGTTAAGTCAAGCTTTGCGACTCTTGCGTCCTCGGTATTGCTATGATCACTGGTGCCGTCGGTGAGGCCGTTGCTGTAAGTGTAGGGGAAACTGCTGGACTGCACATTATTGAAGGTTGCCCCGGCGTGGTACACCTTGTCGGATGTCGAGGGGTTGGTTATGCCAAGCACCGTCAAGCTATCTCCCACCTTGCGACTAGCCACGGCCGTGCCTGTCAGGGTAAGCGTCAGTTGCCTGGGGGCACCGGGGAACTCATCAGTGATGGACGACGTGTAGCTGTTACTCAGCACATCGCCCGCGTTCAACGGTGCTAAACTAAATGTGGAAGCCTGGGGGCCGTTGAAAGTACTGTTCGAGGTGGTTAGGGTGCCCGAGCTAGTCCCGAAAAAGCTGCCCAAGGTGCCACTGGACGTGGTGGAGTACTCACCCGTACTGGAGACCGTCAAAACCCCGGGATTTGTCGCCAGGAACCGTCCCAGGGTTCCCGATGAGACGGTAAACGCACGCTGCTTCACCGCGGTGCCGGTGACGCTCAGCGGGATACTGCTGATATTGTTGAACTCGTCCGTAAACGGAACCGAGAAGCTGGCACCGGTCAAGGGACCTAAGTCCGCCACCGAGCCGCCGGTGATTACGAAGTTGGCCGTCTGCGGGAAGGAGTCGCTGCCGTTGAATACCTTCGATCCGCTGGCCAAACCTAGTGCCAGGGTACCTAAGTTCGTGGAGGTAATATGGCTGTCGTCCAGCGTAGCGTCAGCCGTCACGTCGTGCGATCCCGAGCTGATGATCGCCGTCGTGCCACCCGTCAGCGTCGAGCCGACCAGGAAGCGGTTTAACTCAATCGTCGTCGGCGGCGGCGAGAAGGTTCGCTGTGCCACGACGGCCAAGGTAGCCGTCGGATTCGATCCAATTTGCGTCGCGTTACCGGTGCCGTTGCTGCCATAGGCCGTTCCGGCACTCAGATTAAGAGTGATAGGACCTACGCTCCCTGGAGCGGTGTAGGTGGCGGTTGCAGGGCTTGAGGGCGTCGTTGCCGCCAGGTTGCTGCCCGCGGAGTTGGTGAGTGTACCCAACGTGCCGCCGCTAACGCCGTCAATCGCTGCCGATAGCGTGTAGTTGAGGTTATCGTTCACATTCACGACCCCTTCGTTCTTGATCCTGCCACTGAGCGTGGCGGTTCCTCCAGTGAGGATGCGAGTAGGACTCAGCGAGGCGCTTAACGAGTAAGTCGTCGCCACGTTAGGCGGAGCGATCTCCACTTTGAGCTGCTGGAGGGTATCGATGGTGGGAGTAATCAAGCTTAGGTTGTACCTATTGCTCCCGAGCGTAATTTGCGTGGGAGTGGCCAATGTGAAAGTGTTACCGATAAGCCCGCTGGCAGCGGTGATCAGATCGTAATTACCGGGGACGATGCTGGTTAGACCGGTGAGGGCCGCCACATTGATAATGTTGTTAGCAACACCGCCGAAAGAGGCGGCACCCGTGATAGCGATCTTGTCCGCCCCGCTGGCACCGATGTCAAACTTGAGCGTTCCACCGCTGAGGGCCAAGCCTTGAGTGATGGACAAGGTTCCCAAGTTCGTGCCGTTCTGGAGGTCGATAGTATAGGCACCAGCGTCGACCCCACCGGTGATGGTGGCGGTGTTCGGGCCGTAAGCCCTGATTTGCTGGTTCGCGGAAAGAACCAGGGTATTGCTGGTCAAACCGATAACATTGAGCGTTGCGCCACCGTTGATCGCAATGGCAGAGCTGCTGGCAATGTTATTGTTGGTCGATACGTTGGTCAACTTCAAAGTACCCGCGGTGACGGTCGTCGTGCCGTTGTGGGTGTTGCTGGCGTTGGTGAGTTCCAACGTGCCGGGGCCGGTCTTGGCAAGGCTGCCACCACCGTCAATCGGGCTGCCGAGGGTCAGGGTGGTCCCGGCCGTGTCGATCTGGAATGCTCCGGTACCGCCGGTGGCCATCGTGAAGCTCTTGGAGCTGGTCACAGTGCCGCCGGTGTATTCGATGGCTCCAGTCGAGCCGTCGGACTTGCCGAGAATCACGGACGATGCGCTGTTACCCAGCGGGCCGTTCGCACTGGCATTGTTGACCGATGCGACGTTCAGTACGCCTTGCTCCACGGTCAACTGTCCGCCGAAGGTGTTGGCACCGGTGAGGTTCAGCACGCCGGTCCCCTTCTTGGTGATTCCGCCGTTCTGGATCACCGAGCTGATGGTCAAACCATTGAGTGGTCCCACGCCGGTGATGTAGTTCCCTTCCGGCAAGGCACTGACGTTGATGCTCGCGGCGGGTTGGAAACCGAGATCGAGAGTCGGAACACTCATGGTTGGAGTGACCGCCACGTTGGTCGGTGTCGAAACGATCGAACTGGTGATGGTCAGCGTGTTGCCGGCGGTGACGCTCGGAGTGCCCGTGCCGCCGTTGCTGTTGAAGACCAGTCCGGCCAAGGTGTTGTTGCCGTACAGGTTAAGGGTCGAGCCGCCGTTGAGGGTCACGATGTTGCTCGGGTCGATCTGACCACCGAAGTTCAGTTCATTGACAGTTGCGCTGTTGATCACCAAACCGTTGCTCGGGTTGTTGGCAGCCGGAACCGTCACGATGCCCGCGCTCGTGGCGTGGAGGAAGAAGTAAGCTCCAAATCCCTGAACGAACGTTCCGCCCGTGTAGGTATTGGGGGCCGAAATGCTCGGATTCATTCCCGGTTGGTCGGGCCTGGAGCCCGACATCACGACGAGGCTGACGCGCGTACCACCGTTATCTTCGATGACAGCGTTGATGTTCGTGTTGCCGGGGTTACCGTTGCCGCTGCCGCCGTCACCCTTCATGTAGAACAACTCACCCGTGCTGAGGCCGGAAGTAACTCGCCCGCGTACCGCAGTAGTCCCCAGGTTGACACCGCCGGAGGTCTCGTTACCGGCTTGGTAATACATGCCGCTGGTAATCGTCAATAGGTCATAGGCATTGGCGAATGACGTATCCCAGGTGTTAGACATGCTGTTAACAACCTGCCCGCCGGATTTTACGGTTCCGCTTTGCACCTGAACATTCGCGTTAACCGGTGCATCGGCGAATGAACCACTGTTGTAAGTGGTGAATGGGAAGCCCGTTGTACCTAGTTGGCCAAAGCCCAAGCCAGAATCATAGCCCACCCAATTTCCAAAGCCGCCATTATAAAGCACGCCCGGGACGACTCCATTGATTGGAGTGAGGTTGCTTCCGGTAACCTTGAGGCTTGGATTGGCGGCTCCAATCTGCCCCAGGTTATTGGAATTCATGCTGACAATCGCGCCGGCGGTGCGTGCAAAAGAAGCCAGCGTCAACTGCGAACTGCCGGTGCTGCCCGGATTGACCGTAATGGTGTTGTAACCGGAATTGGCCGTCACCGCACCGAGGGTATCGGCCGTGGCGGTGCTGTTAAAGCTATAAGAGAGCGCGCCGCCATCCAGGGCGATCGGAACCGCACCAAGGCGAGTGGCGACGTTCGTGCCGGTATTGTCCAGATTCAATGTGCTACTGCGAACATTGACCGCAGTCGCCCCAGCAATCGTTCCGCCGTCCTTAAGAGTCAACCCGCCACCAATCACGTTAATCGTGCCGGTGGTGCTATTAGCCCCGGTCAAAGTCAGAGTCTGGTTGCCGGCCTTGATGAAGTTGACCGAGCCGCCGATATTCCCGGCGAAGGAGGCTGTGGCGTCCGGGTTGGTTGTAAAGGTTCCCGAACCGGTCACGCTACCGCCGGTTCCGCTGAAGTAGCGGACATACTGTTTGTTGCTGCCGAGGTCGAGCGTGCCGCCGTTGACGGTCAGGTTATGATAGGCGGCCAGGGTGTGGTCGCCGCCCGCGAGGACGAGGGTGCCGGCATTGACGGTCGTCGAGCCGGGGTAGGTCTCCTGCGCGGAGAGTACCCATTTGCCCACGCCCGACTTGACCAAGGAGCCGGCCGATATCACGCCAGCAAACGTGTTGGCGTCAGTGTTGGTGCCGGTCAAGGTCATGGTGGCATCGCCAGCCGGACCGAGTGGGTTCGCGAAGGTGATGGCCCCCAAGCCGGATGCGTCAAGGCTCATCCCGCCGCTGATCATCGTGAAGCGACGGTCCGTAGTCGCCGTGGGCCCCGTATATTTGAAGGTTGTACCATCGGCAAACTGTAGATTCGCTGCATCGCTGCTTACCAGTCCAAGTGGGCTGGCCACGCCGCCGTTTGGCAGGTTGTCTACCGCCAGGGTGCCGCTGACGACTTTCGTCACGCCGGTGTATTCATTGCTTCCGCTGAGGGTCAGCGTGTTGGGACCGAACTTGGTCAGCCCCCGAGTCGTCGATGGGACGCTTGCGCTATAAGCAAAGTCGCCTGCCGTGGTATCGATACCAACGATGTAATTGGTGTTGGTCACGTTGGCGAGCGTGCCGGCAAACAAGGCCGTGACGTCATCAGCACCGAAATAGCCCGCGCCGCCCACGCCCAAGCCCAAGGTGGAGTTGGCTGCGACCGTGGTGGTTCCCACGCTGGGCTTGGAAGCCGACTTTCCGTAAATCAGGATGCTACCGCCGGGAACGGACGTCCCGCCGTTGTAAGTGTTGGTGCCAGAGAGGATCAGCCAGCCGCCGTTGTTGACAAGACTCGCACCGTCGGCACCAAATATGTTGGCCGAAATGGTTAGAGAACGAGGTCCCCCGTTAACATTGTGCGAGATGCCGGTTAAGAGAAGGTTGCCGCTGATGATTTTGGTCCCCTCCGAGCAACTGTCCTGGTTAATGACGCCATTGAGGGTCAGCGTCCCCGCGCCTGTCTTTAGCTCCTCCAACTTACGATTGCCACTATTTTCCACGCCGAAGTAGATATTGCCGACCGTGCCATTATGGCCGTCGAGGTCGAACGTCGAATCGTTGTTGTAACCTCCAACCCCGATGTTTGATCCATTCAGCACCCCGTCGGCGGTGATGCGCAGGACGCCCTGGGCAACCGCTGCTTCAACGGTGGAAGGCAATGGGGTGCCGAGCGTCAGTTCCGCCGCCCCGTATTTCCAGAAGCCGCCGCCGTTGATGAAGCCCCCATCAAACGCCACCGGGCTGTTGATGGTGATGTAGTGCCCCGTGGCTCCGAGATCCACTGGGGCGAGGAAGGTCAGCTTCCCGTTGTTCGTGGCATTGCCGAAGGTGCCACCTTTGTTGTTGCCGACGCTGAAAGAAACCGGGTTGAGGATTGTGCGGGGCGTCGTGCCGTCGGAGGAAATAGCACCGTTGTTGAAGACCAAGTTACCTTTGCCGATCGCGCTGCTGGTGATATTACCGACCGAGTCGCCCACGCCGTTGCCGACGCCGATTTGAACCTGGCCGCCGTCGAGGTAGGTGTCGCCGTCGTAGGTATTGGCACCGGAGAGGTTGAACGACGCTTCTCGGAAGATGATGCCGCTTCCGGAATTGCCGGAGATGGCGGCCGAAATGTTGAACACGGGTCCGCGATTGAGGAATATCCTAGACGCGGTGCCGAGATTGAGTTTGCCGCTGACGAGTTTACTCACGGACCCGCTGTCTGCACCAACAGCAGTTTGGTTGGGGTCGGTGCCAACGAAAGTCAGCGTACCCGTGCCCGTCATGACCGTTCCACTATTTCCGGTTCCGAAAGCGAAAGCGGTTACCGTATCGTTGTGGTTATTGAGATCGAGTACACCATTATTTCCAGCACTATCCCCAATTCCGCCATATCCATCACCGATAACCGTCCCATTGAGAACATTGTCGGCACCGGTTCTCAGGGTGCCGTTGGTGATGAACGTGGGGCCGGTTTGGCTCATTGTGCCGGAGAGGGTCAGCACGCCTACACCGGTCTTGGTGAGAGCAAGTTTGCCGCTGCTGCCGTCTTGCAGGATGCCGGCGTAGGTGTTGGCCGTCGCGTTGTTGATGGTCAGAATACTGTTACTTCCAGTGCCAGCTCCGTTCTCAACGATGGCCGTGCCCGCGTTGGCAGGGTCGGTCGTCAAGCTGGGCAAGGTGGCATCGCTACCGTTAAGCTGCACGCGACCGGTGCTGCCGGCGGTGACATTGAAGGTAAGGCCGCCCGTGCCAAAAACTGCGCCCCGGAAGCTGCCGGCCTTGATGGTCGTGCCGCCGGACCAGTTGGAGTTGGTGTTGAAACCTCGAAGGGTCAGCGCGCCGGGTCCGTCCTTGACCAGGGCCATTACTCCGCCCGCATCGCCCAGCCAGCCGCCGTAGTAGTTATCGGCTGTGTTGTTGACGGTCAGGGTGGCGGTAGTGCCAGTGGCCAAATTCCCCACGTAGCTACCGAAACTCCCGTATCCTCCGCCATTATTTCCGTCCGGCGCGTTCAGGCCAATAACGGTCTGGTTGTAACCGTTCAAATCGATGACGTTCCTTGCTTGGCTCGTATTCTGCCCAAATCGTAGGCTAGCGGTAGTTGGGTCGCCGAACGCCTGGGTGCTACCCGCTCGGAGGATAGTGTATTGTTGATTTACGGGACCACTTATGAATGTTTCGCCACCATAGGTATTTGTTCCGTTTAGAGTAAGAACGGTGGTGCCCGTATTGGCACTACCATTGAACGTCACGCCGCCATCCCCGGTGATGTTCCCAGACAACGTCTGGCTCACGGAGCTGGCAAACCTGACCGTGGAATTGATCCCAGTAGCAATGTTACCACCATAGACGCCCGCCGTACCTAGGCTGCCGGCTTCGGTGATCTCAAGCGTGCCGCCGCTGACGGCGGTGTTGCCGGAGTAGGTGTTGTTCCCGGTGAGGGTCAACGTGCCGGTGCCGCTCTTGCTCAGGCCGCCGATGCCGCTGATGGCGCCGGCGACGCTGATATTGTAGGGGCCGGCAAAGCTCACGGTATTGCCGGCGTTCGCAATCGTTGCGCTGCTGCCCAGGACGATTGGGCCGCTGGCCGCGTTGATGTCCCCGCTGCCGCTGAGGGTGAGGGGCAGGTTTACGTTTTGCGTGACGCTCGAACTATTGGCGATAATGATCCCACCCGCGCCCATCAGGGTGATCGGATTACCCGTCACCGTGTGCTGACCGGCGGCCGTGTCGAAGATCAGGTTGGAATAGAGAGTGTCATCGGTGGTGAGAATGTCATTGTTGGCTGTCCCGCCGGCGACTGCGGCAAACTTGATCGAAGCACCGTAGCTGGGGAGTGTGCTGCTCTGCCAGTTGTCTGTAGTGCTCCATTGGGTGCCGAATCCGCCGTTCCAGACCACAGTGGCGACCGTCATGTCCGCGATATTCAACTGCAGGTATTGGATGGAATCGACGGTATCCGTGCTGAAGGTGTAGCTTTTTCCGGAGGCCCTGTTGAGAACTCTCGTCAAGTCCGTGGCGACAGCAGTCCCGCTGTATTGGAAGAGATTGTATTTACCGTTGTCGCTGAAAGTTGCGCCTGCGGTCGTATAGAGGCCAATCTTGCCACCATTGACGAACAATCCATCGGTATTGCCGATGATGAAGAGGTCGTTGGAACTCGTGGATACGAGCTTGAAGTCCACAATGCTGCCCGAGATGAGCGTGAGGGACGGAACGGTCAGCGAGCCGACCGTGGCGGAATTGGGACCGGTGGCCAGATGCGCGCCGGAACTCGTGAAGGTGATTGCGCTGGCCAGGGTGCCGCTGGCGCGCAGCGTGCCGCCGTTGATCGCGGTCGGACCGCTGTAGGTGTTATTGGCACCGGTCAAGACAAGTTCACCGGCGGTGGTCTTGGTCAGGCCCGCGGTGCCTTGCAAGGATGCGGAGACCGTACCGGCCTGGCCGTCGTAGGCCGAGCCGTTATTGACGAGGGTGCCGCCGGAGGTCGTGCCGCTCTGGAAGGAGATCGGCGCGGTCATGGTCTTGCTGAAACCGTTGAGGTCCAGCGTGCCGCCGGAGACGGTCAAAGCGGCGTTAGGAATATTCAGCGGGCTATTGCCAAGTTTCACGGTGCCTTGGTTGATCTGGGTGCCGCCGGTGTAGGTGTTGGTGCCATTGAGGGTCAACGTGCCGGTACCGCTCTTGATGAGCGAGCCGCCGGTGCCGCTGAGATCCCCGCCCATCGCCATCGCGGAACCGGTATTCACCATGGTCGCGGACGAAAGGGCCATCTGTAGATTGATAATCTGCGGGCTGGTGGAGTTATTGACGATATCGCCGCTCAGGCTGATACTGTTGCCCGTGAGGGTGAACTCGCCTGCACTCGCATTGAACTTGAGGCCGGCAAACGAAGTTCCGGCGTCAAAATTATTGTAAGGCGCAGGTCTCGTGGTTCCTTCAAACTGAAGGACACTGCCGGCTCCGGCGGGAATATCCCAGTTGCCATCGGTTTTCCAGTTGTCATCTGCTCCCAGGCCGGACCATTTGGGCGAGGAGAGCTGAATACCGCTCAAGACGATCTTGCCACTGACGGCCGAAATGGAGAGGGTGCTGGTGTTGAAGCCTGCGGGGAGCCAGTTGGCCGCGATCAGGGCCGAGACGTCGAAAGTCGGAACGTAATCGAAAGTACCCAGCGAGCCGTAATTGAAGAGCGTAATGCTGCCACCTGAGGCGAGCCGATTACCGCCGGCCAGAAGCTTGAGGGTCCAGTTGTCGTTCACGGTCAGAGCACCGGAGACTTTTACTAGGTCGCCGCCGTCAAAGTTGTAAATCGAGGAGTTATTCAGGGTCAGATTGCCGCCGCTGCCATCGACGCGGTTGATGGACAAAGTGCCAACGCCTGCGCCGCCCGGGGAGAGAACGGAGTTGCTGTTAAGAGTAGCCGTTCCCTTGAGGTTCAAGGCCAGAGTACCGGCCAATATGGCATTGTTGTTAAGGTTGACGGTGGTGGCGTTGACAATTCCCGAGCCGTCCAAGCCACCACCATTGATGGCACTGTTGGCGTTCATGTCCATAGTGCCATCGCCGTTGCTGCCGATGTAGGCTGTGCCGTTAATATGCAATGAACCGCCACGGTTGTTAACGTTAGTTCCCCAATCCGCTTGGACATATGCAGTTCGCAAAGTACCATTGACGATCAAATCCGCACCGTTTTGGAAGTAGAGGTTGCGATCGGCCCCAGTGCCCCAGGGAGCACCGACGCGGAGATCGCCGTTGACGACCATCGTCGTCGTGTTGCGAATCCACATGTTGCTGTCGCCCATCGAGAGATTGCCGCCGATATAGGCCGAGCCGCCGTCCTGCTCGTACGTGTTATGAAGCGTCACGTTGCCGGTGACATTAGTCACCGAGTTTGCATTGTCACCGCCATAGAACCGGGATGCCTGGACATTACCGGTGACGTTCAGTTTGCTGCCTTCGTAATTCTCGAAGTTATAGTTGGAGGATCCGATGTATCTTGCGTCGGCACCGGTGTAGAGAGATCCCACCTGCAAATTCCCGTTCACTTTCAAGGTGCCGCCACCGTAATTACGGAGCTGCTCTCCGTCAACCGTGGTGAGACTCTGCGAAAGCTCCAACACGCCGTCGCCTCGCTTCTCACCGCCACGCAGATTTGTGATCGTGCCGGAGAGAACCGCCTTGTCAACGGAGGAGTTCGGGTTGTCGAAGGCATAGAAATAGCGATACCCGTTCTGGGCATCGATGTTGTTGGTCAAGGTCACGATATTATCGGCCGTGCCGGAGCCGAACATCAGCCGCGTGCTGTTAAAGCCATTCGTGTTGCTCCCCCAACTCAGATCAGCGCCGCTATTGAGCGTTACATTGAGAGCACCGCCGCGTGCTGCGAAACCGCCGCCGTCCCTGTCCCAACTGATCTTTCCAGCCTCATACCAACCGATGTCTTTCGCGAGGGTGCCTTTGCCTTGCAGAATCGCGCCCTTATAGTTCTGGTCGCTGGTGTCGGCCCGAAGGACTAGGGCACCGGTGCCCAGCCCAATCCCGTTTGTGCCGACGTCAACCGCGCCGCGATGGATGTACATGTTGCCCGAGTAGTCGCTGTTGTTACCGCTAAGCACCAATGTTCCGATGCCATTTTTTTCCATTTCGCTGCTGCCGGTCAGATTACCGGAGAGCGTGGCCAGCGTAGTCAGGCTCTGGGTGTAGATGCGAGCATAGTCATTGATCTCGATCGGATTGGTCAACGTAACATTGTTGGTCGCGTTGGACGAGCCGAGGTAGAGGGACTGGTTATTGAAGCCTGTCGTGCTGTTGTTCCAGTAAAGCTTATCACCCGATGCGCCGCCGGTCGGGGCGAGCGATACCGTCAGAGGTCCGCCATAACCGGCGAAACCGCCCGCACCGTTCCAATAGACCCTTCCTGCGCCAGCCGTACTTCCAATCGTGCGGGTGAAGGTACCGTTAGTACCCAAAACGCCGTTTTGGAAGTAAAGGGTCGAATTGGTCGGTAATCCGGTGCCATCATTGGCCACAAGCACGGTAGCACCATTGATGTTGGTATTTCCCGTGTAGGTGTTGGCTCCATTGAGGTAAATGTCCAGACTGCCAGTCGTTGGATCCCGGTCATAGCCACCGCCATCAATGTCAACGTATCTTCCAAGGTTGCTCGGATTTTCCGTGATGTTGAAGTTATGAACATTATTGTTCGTTCTGCTATCCCGGCTGGCGAAGTAGGCGCGTTCATTAAGCATCACGCTGGCAGCGGTGAGCTTGCCGCCCTGCATTTCGAGATAACTGATATTCAGGTTGCTACCGGGCACCCTCAGTTCAGAGCCATCATTGACCCTGAGTTGCTGGTAGTTGGTCGTCAATAGATTACTACCGAAGTCTACGATCGCATGATCCTGGAATTCAAGGTCACTATTCAGGGTCAGCGGATTGGCGATAGTGAGGGTCGAATAGCTACGCACATCAAGGCGACCGGTCGTGGCCAGGGTGCGGCCCGTAAAATCGGCACTCGAGTGGTCATACAATTCGAGATTGCCGCTGAGGGTCGTCGTCGTGCCTACGGCGGGGTAGAGCCTGCTGGCCTCGTTCATGTACAACTGGCTAGTGGTCAAATTGTTGTCGTAGGTTAGTGAAGCACCGTTCCGCAACTCGATCTTGGTTCCGACCGTCAGCGTTGATCCGGTGGTATTAAATGCTTTGCTGCTGATGTATAGGTTGCTGCCGACGGAAACATTGCCGGCGGTGCCCGAGGAGCGGTTCAGCGTGCCGTTCGTCCGCACCGAAAGGTTGCCCACATTCAGGGGCGAGTCGGTCGTGATGGTACCGTTGACGAGATCGATCGTGGCACCTCCGGCGGTCGATAGCACGGCGCCGCCGGTGAGGTTCAAATTGGTGGCTGCGTTATTGACCGTCAGGGTGCCTTGCACATCGAGGCTCTTGGCCGCCCCGATACCGTTCAACTGCAAGGCGCCGCCAGCGAGGTTCAGGTTATAGACGCTGACGGCGTGGTTCGTCGTCATCGTGCCGGTATAGAGGTTGATGGTCGAGCCGCTGTCCATCGTTAGCGCAGTGGCGTCGAGGATATTGATGCTTCCCCCCGTGCTGGTGAAGTTCATCACCGCATTGTTATTGAGGTGGATGCTGTTGTTGGTGGTGACATTTGCGCCGCTGACGGTCATCACGCCGCTGTTCAGGACATTGATGCTGCCGGAGAAGCCCAAGGCGTAACCGTTGGTGGCGTTCACGGTCAGCGTCTTACCGCTTGCTACGGTCAGTGCCTTGCTGGCCGATCCCAGGGTGACAGTCTGGCCAGAAGCTCCGCCGGCGGCCGTGCCGGCCGTTAGCGTGGAATTCTGCGTTACATTCAACGCGATGTCATAGGCTGCCGCGCCGCCGCCGCCGGTGCTGGAGAGCAAGAGCGAGCCGCCGGAGAGTTGCGTGCTGACCGAGCCGCCGAGGCTGGCCGGGGTGACCGCAGCCAGTTTGCCGCCCTGAACGTCAAACATCATGTTTTGCAGACCGGTATTGCCGGCGTTGAGCGTCAGGGTGCCCGCGCCTGCCTTGACGAAGGTGCCGGTCGCACTGTTGCCGGTGATGACGCCGGCATCAAGAGTGAGGGTGGAACCGAAACTGAACCCAACCTGCGTGGCCGATGCGTCCACTGAGGTGGATGTGAATGTGGTGAGCGGGTTGCCGCTCACGGTCAAAACGCCGTTATTGAGTGCGAGAGTTCCAAAGTACGCATGACTAGGCGTCGAGACGCTTAGTTCCGAGCTGGCGTCCACGGTGAAGTTCTTGTCGGTCATTTCAACCGGCCCGGTCTGTATTGCGTTGATATTGCTGAGATTGATGTCGTCAACGGCGATATGCCCCCAACCACCGGTATTTGTGTCATAGACCCGAAGCCGCAGGGTCTGACCTACGTAAGCAGACGTATCCCAATCCACGGATTCGAGGTCCCAGTTCGTGCCATGGGACTTGGTCTGGACCATTTCCCAGACGCCGGATACTAGTCTTTCCAAATTAAAGCTCGTCATGCCCGAGTTCGGCGATTCGGGGCTACCACTGAACGCGTAGGGAGCGCTCGCGATCTTGAAAGTGATGTGATTTCCCACGTTAACGGTAAATGGATCAGTCTGAATAATGCCTGTCCAATTGTCAGAATTCCCAGAGTTGGCCTCATAGGTGTTTATTCCATAATTTCCGACACGCGCATCTCCCTGATATTTTGGTTCGTTGCCGTTTAGGAAGAGATTGTTGTTTCCGCCGCCGGAGTAAGGGACATTCGTCCAGCCATTCAGATTACCTGACTCAAAATCATAAGTAACCGCTCCCGGATTCATTCCGACGACGCCAGCAAACGTCAGCTTGCCGCCGGCCAGTTGGATGGCGGTGGCACCGCCGAGCGGATCGTTGCTTCCGCTGTTGGTGGCATCCACCACGCCGCCAGCGATGCGAAGGGTTGTATTCGCGGCGACAATGTTGCTGGCCGTGCTGTTGTCGATGATCTTGGTGCCCGCACCGCCGAGGGTCAGGGTCTTGGTGCTGCCGCCGTCGCTGTATTTGCCGATATTGAAGCTATTGGTGGCGTTAATCGTTCCAGTAGCACCCGAGAGGGTGGTGGTTCCCGAGGTGACGCTGCCGGCCGCGGAGAAGGTCGCGGCGTTGCCGAGCGTGAGGGGCCCGAGCGTCACGGGGACTTTGGCGTCGATGCCGCCGGTCGCGGCGGCTGCCACCGAGGTGGCCGCGAAATTGATGCCCGTGGGGGAACCTTTAGCCGTAAGTACACCGCTGGTGATGTTCAGATTACCAAAAGTGGAGCTGCCGTCGGTTCCGGCGTTGAGTGTGCTGTTGGCCTCAACCGTGAGGTTCGTGGAGGCCATGTTGAGGTTGCCGGAGACTGCGGCCTGCGGCCCACCGTTGCCGTAATTGGAACTGGTGGTAATGCCGTATTTGTATGCCAAATAGGCACCCACATTGTTTTCATCGGTGGAGCTCAATGTGCTGCTGTAGGAAAGAATTTCGGCGATGTCCATGTCGGCGCGGTAGCCTGCCTGACCACCGATCGAATAGCTTGTCGGAGTGGTATTGTTATTGGTCATATCGACCTTCAGCACCATGTACTGGTTGATGGTGCCCATGTTGAACTGCCCTGAACTGCTCAGCGGAGTACCATTCTTGGAAACGGCCAATGGTAATAGGTTACTGTGGAAGATAGTATTATTGTTTTCGAACAAGTAGCTCGAATTGCGATTATCGTTGTTTTTGCCGAAAACGCTGCCGTAGTTGCTCCAGGTGGTCCTACTCGGATCACAACGGAAAACATAGTATTGCTCCTTGGCGAACAGTGTTCCAGCGACGCTCAGGGAGTCGTCGTTACCACGGAACTGCACTGCGGGGAGGCCGTTAACATTGTTAAGAGCCAGCGCAGGTGTGCCGTTGCCGACTGAAGCGTTGTGTCCATTGCCCGACTGGTCAGCCCAGCCGGTAACGGTGGTGCCACTTAAAGCTACGCCCTTCGATGCGTCGAACCAAGCGTTCATTCCAGTGGTTGTCGGAGTGGCCGGGGCACTATACCCGCCGAGGCTGACCTTCAACTCACCACCCGCGAGCGTTACGCTGGTGGCCCCGCCAAGGGGATTGCTTCCTTGGGACGAAAGCACGCCAGCTTCAACACGCAACGCCGTGTTGGCGAGCGGGGTGGCACTTGTGGCCACGTTCGTCAGGGCGAGCGTTCCGACCCCACCCTTGGTCAGGGCCAAGGGGACGGTGGCGGTGTAGCTTGGTATGGTCAAGGTTAAGCCTGAACCAGTGGCGTTGATGGCAACATTACCGGTCGCGTTGAGGGAGCCAATATTACCGCTCGCGGCCGAAAGCGTCGAATTGTTCGCCATCGTCACGCCGTACGCCGGCAAGGTGACTGTTGCTACGCTAATAGAGCCGGAGACCGTAAGGCTGTTGCCCGTTGGGATGTTGAGTTTGGCCTCATTGGTCAAGGTCAACGTCTTGGCCACTTGGGCACCGTCCACGGTCACCGTGGAGACGGAGTCGATTACCGCATCATCCGTGTAACCCGGATAAGTCGGAAAGGTGCTATTGCTCCAAGTCCCGGTGGTCCAGTCGCCGTCACCCACACTCCAAGTCATCACGGCCGCACTGGCCATGGAGGCCGCGAGCATTCCCACTGCGACGGCGATTGCCGCGAGCGAGCGAGCGGGCGAGGCCAAACCAAGAGAATTACGAAACGCACGACCCAGACCGAGTTTACTCAACATGACGGCATCTCCCTATAGAAAGGACGGAATGAGGATTTTAACGAGTGTAGCGAAAAGGAACTCAAGCGCGGAAAGGCCGAGAGATCCCCCAAAAGCAACCTTGAGTTTAGTCGACCCTGATGTTTCTGTCAAGTTTTCAGAAGGAAAAATCGAAAGAATTTGAAAAGATTCTTGGGGGAGAGGAAACGTGGGGGGGAGGAAGAG
>Ga0194057_10000037_pt1 | contig 48340 bp, 33 predicted proteins | sample SepL4415m_MetaG_FD_155474 | JGI IMG/M metagenome (GOLD analysis project Ga0194057, IMG submission 155474) | Anoxic zone freshwater microbial communities from boreal shield lake in IISD Experimental Lakes Area, Ontario, Canada - Sep2016-L442-15m | ecosystem: Environmental > Aquatic > Freshwater... | reverse complement strand
TCCGTCTTCGCCGACGCCTCCGAAGACCCCTGATTGACATCAGAAGAGTAGTTCAGTATCATTAAACCATCAGGAGGCCAGAGTCAGTTTTAACAATACACGGGACATCCCCCGGTTGAGATTGTCCCAATCCATACCAGCCCGAAGCGCAAGCGAGGCAACGACTTAGGACCGGCGCAGAAATAACTGTCGTGTTTTGCCTACTCGCCGAGCGGAGGCAGACGGCACACGGAGTGTGCCTGCTACTTTTCTTGCGACAGTTATTTCTGCGCCGGTCCTTAGCAACCTCGCTCGCGCTTCGGGCTAGTGTCAGTCTCAACCGCGAGCAGTATAGCGTCCGTCGGGGCGTTACGGAAACCACTACAGTAGGTGCAATGCTGGGTAAGCTAGGCAAAGCTTGCTGATTATTCCTAATGTTCCGACTGCCGCTGTGACGATCCCTTGGAACGTGGGATCGTGTTCCGGTTCTTAGGACTTGCTTTTCCGTGGCGAATCGCGTGCGCAACAAAACGATCAGTGTGGCTGCCTGCCTGTCCGGTTGCCTCGTGGCATTCGGGCTGTCGGGCTGCGTGCATCGTCGGTGCTGCCACAGTGCTGTTGCAAAGGAAGTGGAGCCGGCAGCCGCATCAGCCGAGCCAGTTCCAGTTCCTGGCGCGTTGGAATATCCCCGCTTTCATCCCGTGCCAACGCGGCCTGTATTTTTGCCCCAGGGAATTGCCGCCCCCCCTGCCGAGGTGCAACTGGTGCCGACTGAGCCGCCGTCGCTGACCGCCGTGCCAAGCGATGGCTGGCGGCCGCCCCGTAAATAAGGCCAGGATTTTAGTTGTGGCCGGTCTCCTGACCGAGCCACACCGCCGGTCTTAGTTGGCCAGGATTTCTGCTCATTCTGGTAGCCTGGGTGGTTTGTTCCGGTGGTAAGGAAGCCGATCAAGGACTCGCTTCCGCATGTCCGATCTAGCAAAGGTGTTACGGCGCTCACGCGATAGCAAGAGTGCCCAAGGTCACACCTACCGCGACAGGACAACCATGCTCGACCGATCGGCTCGAAAAATATCACGGACAGCCGGGTGGCGATTGGCGATGCTAGCTTGTGCCGGACTTCTGCCCGGGTTCGCCATAGCCTCGGACCAGCGATTGACGCCGATCGTCAAAGCGGCCCAAAAGGCCAAGCCCTCGGTGGTGAGTATCCGCGGCGAGAAGTCGGTTCTCCCCAGCTCGCAAGCCGGTGCCAACGAGGCACCGCGGCGAGTCAACGGCATGGGAACCGGCGTCGTCATCGACCCGCGAGGGTATATCCTTACAAACTATCATGTGGTCGATGGCGTTCACGAAATCCAAGTCACCACGGCCGACAGTAAGAAGTACGTTGGCAGCATTGTTGCCCGTGACACCGAAACCGACTTGGCGGTGATCAAGATCAGTCCCAAGGAAAAGATGGAAGTGATCACCCTGGGCACGTCCTCGGACCTCATGCAGGGCGAAACGGTGGTTGCGGTCGGGAATGCCTTTGGCTATGACTTCTCGGTCACGCGCGGCATCGTCAGTGCCTTGCATCGAGCAGTACAGATCAACGACGCTCAGTATTACGATGATTTGATCCAGACCGACGCGCCCATCAATCCGGGCAACTCGGGCGGGCCTTTGTTGAATATCGACGGTGAGATGATCGGAGTCAATGTGGCGGTACGGGCCGGCGCGCAAGGAATCGGTTTTGCCATCCCGGTTGATAAAGCCATGAGCATCGCTGCGACGCTTCTGGCCTCCGGCGACGCGAAGTCGTGGCACGGGCTGGTGGCAGCTCCCGACGCTCCCGCGTCGCTCTCGGGAATGAAACTTGCCGCCATCGAGAAGAAAAGTCCCGCGGCGGAAGCCGGTCTGAAGGAAGACGACGTGATCACGGTGGTTGGCGAGGCGGAGATTCATCGGGCCATCGATTTCCAACGCGAAATGCTTGACCGCAAGGTGGGCGACAAGGTGGATATGACCGTCCAGCGCGACGGCAAGTCCTTGAACGTCAGCCTTGTACTCGGCGAGATTCCCGATTCTTCGCGAATCGCAAATACGGGCGTCTGGGAAGTCCTCGGCCTGGAGTTGCGGGCCATGCCCACTGCCGATTTCAAGCAGAAGTTCCACACGCGCTACCGAGGCGGCTTGGCGGTGGTTGACGTTCGCCGCAACAGCCCTGCTGCCGAGCAGGGCATTCGCTCCGGCGATGTGCTGGTGGGCATGCATATTTGGGAGACCGTTTCGCTGGATAATGTGGCTTATATTCTCAAGCGGCCCGACTTCAGCAGCATCGCGCCGATGAAGTTCTTCATTCTCCGCGGCAACGAGACCCTTTACGGTTTCATGCCCGTGAGCTTGAAGGTTGCCCGGCAACCGTAAGGTAGCAGGCACAGTCCCTATGCCGTCCGCCCTGCGGCCCTAGCCGTAGGTTGTTTTGGAATATGGAACAGCAGTTCATCGCCTGGCTCCGCGAACGTCTCCCGGCCCACCCGTTGTTGCGCCTAGGCCCAGGCGACGATGCGGCCGTGCTGCGGATGGCCGGCATTGATGAATGTGTTATCACGGTCGATCTGCTTACCGATCAGGTCGACTTCCTCTTGGCCGAGGTCGATCCTCGCCGCGTCGGCCGAAAGGCATTGGCGGTGAACCTCAGTGATCTGGCGGCAATGGCCGCCCGCCCCCTAGCTGCCGTGCTGGCCGTCGCTTTGCCGCGCCAGGGCGGACTCGAGTTGGCCGTGCAGCTTTATGAAGGTATTCTGCCGTTGGCTGAAAAGTACCATCTGGCCATTGCCGGCGGCGACACGAATAGTTGGGACGGCCCTCTGGTCATCACGGCCACTTTGCTCGGCCAGGTCACCGCTCGCGGGCCGCTCTGTCGCAAGGGTGCGACGGTCGGCGACCGGATCATCGTCACCGGGGCTTTTGGCGGTAGCATCCTGGGAAGGCAGTTCGACTTTGAACCACGAGTCAACGAGGCCTTGCTGCTCAAGGATCGCTACGTATTGCATGCCGGCATGGACGTCAGTGATGGGTTGGCGATCGATCTCTCACGGCTGGCTCGCGAAAGCGGTCTGGGCGCAATCGTCGATACGGATTGCATACCGATTCACGAAGATGCCCGGCAACTGGCAAGACAGCGCAACGACGGCCGCACGCCGCTCGAACATGCCTTGGGCGACGGCGAAGATTTTGAGTTGCTGCTGGCCGTCCCGCCCAACGAGGCCCGGCGGATGCTCGCCGAGCAGCCGCTTGGGGTGCCGCTGACCGACATCGGCTTTTATACCGCTGAGCCAGGCCTTTGGCAGCGCGAGTCTGGCGGTCCCATCCAACCGTTGACGCCGTCGGGCTGGGAGCATAACTTTACATAGACTCCCCTCGCCCTGTACTCAGGGAGAGGGGCAGGGGGTGAGGGAGCCTACCATTTTTTCTTTTCCACAACAGAGACCCTACATAAGATGCCTCCCATCCTATTCCATGCTGAAAACGAAGCCGCTACCACGGCCTTGGGCCATGCCTTGGCCGACGTGCTGCCGCCGGGCACCACGGTTGCTCTTTGCGGCACCCTGGGAGCTGGCAAAACACGGTTGGTGCAGGCTATCGCCGAAGGTCTGGGCGTCAATCGCCGCGACGTAGTCAGCCCCACGTTCGTGCTTATTCAGGAGCATCGCGGCCGGCGGATGATCTATCACATCGACGCCTATCGCCTTCGTGACGACGATGAGTTCCAGCAACTTGGCCCCGACGAGTATTTTGAGAGCGACGGTCTGGTACTCATCGAATGGGCGGATCGCGTCGAAGGGTCGCTGCCCCGCGAGTACGTCGAGATTTGCATCGAGGTCACCGGCATCGAGTCGCGGCGATTTGAGATTCGCGCCATCGGCCGCCGATTTGAAGAAGTTCTGCGGCAGTTGAAGGTGGGAGGAAGGGATTAAAGCGTGGAGCGGGTGGCGTGGAGCCTTGGGCCGGGGGTGAGGGCCGCCATCTCCCCTTGCGCCCTCTCGCGGTGAATTCTAAATTCTTTTGACAGAAATATGAGGGACAGAAAAATAAGTATTGACTATATATCGCAATTATGCGATAATATCAGAATGGACAAAGCGTGATTGGTGAACGAAAGGTGACGATGCCCAAGACAGATGTAGTGTTCTTCGCAGAGGATGGAGCGGCTCCGTTACTTGATTGGCTCGACAAGCAGGATCGCAAGGTCCAGGACAAGTTTCTGGTAAAGATCGAACGGCTCGAAGAATGTGGGCACGAACTTCGCCGCCCGGAAGCAGATTACCTGCGGGATGGAGTTTACGAACTACGGGTGCGGCATAGAAGTGTCAATTATCGAATGCTTTACTTCTTCCATGACCAGAGTGCTGTGGTTTCGCACGGTCTGACGAAGGAGGATGTCGTGCCGGATCGAGACATTGACTTAGCCATGTCGCGCAACATGCAATTCAGGCAAGCCCCCGAGATGCACACTTATCAGGAGAGAACCGATGGCTGAAAAAACAACCAGCAACGCAGTGGAAATCCTCCATGGCAAGTATGTGAAGGACGATCCGAAGAGAAAGGCTTCGGTTGAAACTCAGCGAGTAAATGCGGAGATCGCCCGGCTAATCCATACCATGAGAACCGAGGCAGGGCTGACACAAGGGCAACTCGCGGAACTTGTTGCAACAACACAATCAGTCATCAGCCGCCTCGAAGATTCCGACTATGAAGGTCATTCCCTGTCAATGCTCCATCGCATCGCAAAAGCACTGCAAAAGACTCTGACGGTGGCAATGACGGCGAATACCTAGTTTTTTGTTTGAAATCCAAGTGTTCCCCTCCGTCCTCAAAGAAAATTCACCGCAAAAGAACACAGAGAACGCAAAGAACCGAATCTTTCTCCTCCTCCCCTCGCCCGTACTCGGGAGAGGGGGGCCGGGGGTGAGGGCAGCCATTTCCCTTTGCGTCCTCTCGCGGTGAATCCTAAATTCTTTTGACAGAAAAATGAGGGACAGAAAAATAGGGAAGAAAGCAATGAACCGCGGATGACACGGATAGGGAAAGATAAATATCCTTCCTGCATTTGTCTTTCCGTCATCCATCTTTCTGTCATTTTCCCCTTTTCGTGTCCTTTCGTGTTTTTCGTGGCTTCCCCCTTCTCCCTTTTCCAATTATGCCGCTTCTATCACTGCCCACCGGTTTACTCTTCGCTTCGCAGCGATTGTTCCGAAAACAACTGAGGTGATCCATCGTTGCAAGCCCCAAGGGCCCGTATTATGAAAACATGGAAACTAGGTGTTGTGGTACTTGTTGCTAACCTGTTGGTTGGTATGGCGATGGCGGCCAATCCCGTGGCCGTAGCCTCGACTCCCTCGTTAACTCCTTGCGGCACAGCCCTATGCACGAGTGCCTATTATTGTCCAAAGCCGATGCCTTGCCTGGCGTGTCTTCCCTGCGACGGCATCTGCGTGCCGTATTGCCCGAAGCCAATGCCCTATCTGACCTGCCCACCCTGCGACGGCATCTGCGTGCCCTATTGCGGCAAGCCGATGCCCCGTCTTTGCACGCCTATCGTCCGGCCGGAATGTTGTCAGATGCCCCCTTGCCCAAGGGTGCCACCAATTGTCGGCCGTCCTCGGTCCGCGACATTTGCTCCTTGATCATAACCTTGCCAACTGCTAGCGTAGGGTGCGCGGAGCGAACTGCCCGGCAAATGGTGGGTTGCGCACGAAGTCGAGACTCTGACGGTATCGTTTCCCAGGGTAGTCGCTGCGCAACTACCCTGGGCTAGGGGACATAACGCCGTCGGCGTAGAGAATGGATGGACACGAGTTCCCGGTATCGGCGGGGTCAGGAGACCCGCGCCGAACCTAGAAGCTATCGCGACGCCTGCACTCGTTTCTGCACGTCGGTCTCCAGGACGCCAAAAGTAGCCTCATGGCGCTGGACCGTCATCTGCAGCGCGTAAAGCATCCGCTTTGCCGTGTAAAAGTTCGTCACGATCCGCTGCGTAATGGCAATCGGCACCGTCGGCACACCGAACGGCTGGGGGTTCAGGCCGAAATCGATGATCAGTTCCTCGGGCGTGCCCGTCACGCGGCAGAAATTTGAATAAAGCGGACTGGCTTTGGTGTCATCGATGTGTACCTCCTGCCGTTGCGCGGCAGGAGCCGCCACGGGAGCAGCAGTTTCGGGAGATAGGTTTTCTGAAGATTCGCTCACAGTTTACCCCTTGGTTAGGAAATTAGTTGCCCGCCAGAATATCAAGTGCGTCAGACTTTCCAGCCCGACCCTGTCTGGTCTTGGTCAGGCTGAAAAGCCTAACGTAGGACAATTCTAGCATATTGAGAGCGATTGTCAAAGAAATAGTTCAGGTAATTCCAGAACCATGCGTCAGCCCGCGGGGAGCTTGAGTTCGACCGTGGTGCCGCCGCTCGGCAGCGAAACTTTCCTCGAGATTGACTTGCCTTCGTACGTAGCGGTAACTTCATAGTCTCCCAGGAATGCGCGGAGGGCGGTCGCTCCGTCGTGGTCGGTCTTCAGCGCGGCATTCGTGCGCCATTGGCGGAATACGAGGTCCATCCATGCCAGGCCATTGGGCTTGATCGTCCAATCGGTGCGCCATAAAGCGGCCTCGGGAAGCCAATGGCGTCCCTCCCAGAATCCCCAGAGCGTGATTTTTTCCACGGCCGGGTGGGAGTAGAGTACGGTCATGATGTCGCGCTGGTAGTCGGCCTGGACGGCCTCGTCGGAGAGGTTGATGTCCAACTCCGAGGCATGGAGCGGATAACCGAAGGCCGCGAAGCGATCGAGCATCGCCATGCAGTCGTCCGGCGCACGGAGGATTTGGCTGAAGTGGCACTGCAAGCCGACAACGTCCATTGCCGTGCGCTGCTCTTTCAAATAACGGATCCACGCCAGATATCCGTCGATATGCTCCCGGCTGGGATTGGCCATGTCGCCAAAATCGTTGACGGCCAACCGCAGCGATGGGTCGATTTGCTTGGCCCGGCGAAAGGTTTCGACGACGAGCCGCTTGCCCTCTTCGTCCCCCAGGGATTCCTGAAAAAATCGGTTCGTGTGGAGTTCGTTCAGGGCATTCCACTCCCTGACCTGGCCCTTGCAGGCATTGAGCTTTTCATCGACATGAGCCATGACCAGACGACGGACCTCGTCGGGCTTGGTCTTGGCCGCAACAAGGCGCTCAGGCAGGCCATCGGAAATATGCGGCCATAGGATGTGGCAGCCATGGACGTATTTCCCATGCTCGCGCAGCCACTTGATCGCATCGAGCGCAACCTGATGATTCGATTCCCAGGGGATCTGGCAGGTTTCGTATTCGATGGTGACGTGGGTAAAGAGTTTGTCGACCATGTCGCGATAACGGTCGGCGTCAGGGCCTTTCCGCCGCACCAGCATACTGCTGGAAACGGCGGTAGCGAAGGGAAATGCCTGCCTCGTCATGCGGACCTCAACGGCCGCACCCTCAGTTGGCGTGCCATCGGCGTTGAGGACGCGGATATTCAGATCGCCTTTGCGAAGCTTGTCGATTCGCTGGGCGGCCGCCTTGCGCCAGGGAGCGGTGGCTTCTCGCCCCGGATAGGTCAGGACGGCGGGCGGGCGGTTTTCGCCGCCGCGAACCTCCACGGTCGTGGTGAAGGCGATGACCGCAAGAAAAACGATGCTGCAAGCCAGCCACGCGACGGTTTTGAACATCATTCGCGACATCAAGCCTGTTTCGGAAAGAGTTTCCGTAGATATTGCAGATTCCGACGATGGCTCTCGTCAAACCCTAACGGCTTCTTGCCGGAAACCTCGATCCACTGTTCAATTTGCAGCCAGCCACGATAGCCGATGGCATCCATGCCGCGTCGAACCTGGGCAAAATCGATTTTCCCCTCGCCCAGCAATATGCTGCCGCAGTCCTTGGCGTGGAACTCGCAGATGCGGTCCTTGAGCAGGGTGATTTCCTGCACGACATCGCGGCCGGCGACGTGTGCGTGGGCCGTGTCGAAGTAGGCTTTCACGGCGGGGGAGCCGATTCGATCAAGAATCTTCAAGTAATGCTCCACGCTGCACTCACCCTCCAGGCCGAGAACGACCCCGGCCTTTTCCGCTTTGGGGGCATGCTCTTTCAGCCGGCCTACGAAGGCATCGATCTTGCCGGCAGGCTGGAGGATATCGCTTTTGCCGAAGCAAGCCACAAGAATGATTTTCTGATTCATTGCCGTGGCGATATCGATTGCGGCATCCAAGATCGCCGGGGCGCGCTTGTCGGTAGCCAAGGGAAGACCGCCAAAGATGCCCAGGGCCAGAGAAGCAATCTCGACATGATGCTTTTGGGCAAGCGTCATAAATTGCTTTTGCCGATCGGGATTACGCATCGCCTCGACATTTCCCAGATCCACTTGGACACCATCCAGCCCGAGTCGCGCGGCGACCGCAAACGCCTCGGGGTTGTTGGCGCCCTTCAATTCCCAATCGACACCGCCGATCTTAAAACCCTTGGCTGGGCTTTCCGGGCCATCGGCTGCCAAGAGCGGGCTAGTGACTGCTAGCGCGGTTAAGGCAGCGGCTTGCTTGAGAACGTCGCGTCGTGAAGTGCGTGTTTTCATTAGTACGGTTTCGTCCTACCGGGCATGGCGCAGGCATAGGTGCCGTCCGGGCGTGGCTTGACTGGCGTGTCCGCGTCCCAGGCAAGTATTTTGGGGGAGAGGTCTCGTTGCGAGTTAATCGCCTTGTCCCACCGAATGACTTGGCCCGAGTAAGTGGCCATGCGCCCCATAATGGCCGTCATGGTACTCTTGGCCCCGTTATCGGCTTCGTTGTAGGGCTTACCGGCCAGCATGGCGGCGAAGAAGTCGTCCATTTCCTTCTGATGTCCGTCGGCTCCCACGCGCCAGCGGATCGGTTTCTGCCCGTTCACCGAGAGGAAGGAGTTGCCGACGCCGTTCAAATCAACCCGACCCTTGGTGCCGTGGGCGTGTTGCGAATAGTTAAATCCCGTTTCGTTGATCTGACGGCAGTAGCTGAACATTTTCAGGCCGTTGGCAAACGTGAACTCGACCGTGTGATGGTCGAAGATTTCGCCGTATTCCTTGCCGATGCGAACCTGCCGGCCGCCGATCCCTTCGGCCTCGACAGGATACCCCTGGGCAATCCAATTGCCCACGTCGATGTCGTGTACGTGCTGCTCGGCAATATGGTCGCCCGAGAGCCAGGTAAAGTAATACCAGTTATTGACTTGGTACTGAAATTCCGTCTGACTGGGTTGCCGGGGCCGAATCCAGATTTCGACGGTGTTGAAGTAGACCCGCAGGAAATTCAAGTCACCGATGGCCCCGTCGTGGATCTTCTGGACCGCCTCACGATATCGGTCTTCGTGGCGGAGGTGGTGGCCCACGGAGACCAAGAGACCTTTCTTCTTGGCGTCTTCGTTGGCGGCCAGGACGCGTCGAACGCCCGGGCTGTCGGTCGCCACCGGCTTCTCCATGAAGACATTCTTGCCAGCCTTCACAGCCGCCTCGAAATGCGCTGGGCGGAAGCCGGGTGGGCTGCACAACAGCACCATGTCCACCCCGGAATCGATCAGATTCTGATAGCTGTCCAGTCCGGCGAACCTCCGCTCGGGCGTCACATCAACCAGGTCGGGTTGGTCCTTGCACTCCTTGCGGATGTTTTTCAGGCTGATCTCCAGCGGGCCGCTGAAGGCATCGGCCATGACAACGAGTTTGAGCTTGGCACCGGCCGCGTTCTTCAGGGCATTGACGGCCGCCCCAGTGCCTCGGCCCCCGCAACCCACCAATCCAATCCGAATGATATCGCTACCGGCCGCATGGGCGGAGCGTGCCAGGCTCAAACCGCCCGCTAACATCGCGCCGGCTGTGGCCGACTTGGCAAGGAATTCGCGACGGGAAGTGAATAATCGTGGGGACTTAGGATTCATTACTTTTGGCTCCTGTTTCTCAGGTCTTTCATGTATTCCAGCGCAAGCTGAGTCTGGTTGTGGACGTAATCGATGCCTGCCGGCTTTCCATTCTCGATGCCCGGATGGCAGAATTCCCAGTCCATATAACCATCGTAACCTGAAGCGATAAGTGCTGCAACGTAAGCAGGGTAGGCCACCCGGCGAGTCCAGAAGCGATCGTCGAAGTAACCTCCTCCCACCAACTCCACACCGCCGTCCGGCTTGCGGAGGAACTCGGCGTTGAAGTGCGAGTGGACCTGGAGCTTGCCCGAGGCTTTCACCATCTCGCGGGCATGTTCCGCCGACTCGGCCTCCGGTTCGATGTTGATGTCCATGCAAGCCTTGAGGGCCGGTGAGCCGACATCCTGAATCAACGACAACACGTCCTGATAGTTATTCACCACGTCGGGGCCGTGGTTCTGCATTGCCAGGACGATACCGTAGTCTTCTGCCACCTTGGTCAGTTCGCGGAGGCAATCGACCACGAACTGCCTGCGATCACCTTTCCAAAAGCCGTATTGATTGTAGCCGTATGTCTCGTCGTAGGTCGCCAGACCGTCATGGAGCGTAATCCCTCGCCAGGCGGCGAAGATCTTGCACATCGGCACCCCGAGATCGTGGGCTAGCTTGATGCACTCCCTCACGTAACAGAGCATGGCCTCGCGATGAACGGGCACCGGGCTGGAGAAATCGCAATTCGGCGAGATTGCGGGTATGGGCAACTCGAGTTCACCGGAAAGGTCGCGGAGCCGCTTTCGATCATCCGCGGAAAGGTCCATCGGGGCCGCGTGGGGTCGCTCCGCGTCCAGTTCCACACCCTCCCAGCCTTGCTGCTTGGCAAGCCGCATCAGGCTGAAAACGTCCAAGGCTTCGCCGCGATACCAAATACCGCGATAGGTAATGCTGTAAATGCCGATTTTCATGATTTGTCCTCGTAGGTCAGGCTTTCCAGCCTGACAGCGATTGTTAATGTCAGGCTGAAAAGCCTGACGTACTGCGTATTCTGGTGGTGGTTAAAAAAACGGCTCTTCCGGTATCTCAATTTGGCCACGCCTCTTTCACCGCGCGGCTCCACTCGTCGGCCATCAGTTGATGGCCGGCCCAGCCCGGATGCACACCGTCAAAAAGCCAGTACTCCGCGGGGGCTTGCTGGCAGGCATCGTCAAATACCTTTTGAAAATGAACCACGGGGAGCTTGTGCTTTGCCCCAAGATTCGCCACAATCTGCTGGATCTTCTTGACGGCCGCATCCCACTCTTTCCAGCGGGCCTTGGTCACGGAACCAGGAAGAAGGAACGGCTCGCAAAGGACGATCTTGATGCTCGGCAGCGCGGTCTGCGTATCGGCGATCAACTTGTCGTAGGTCGCTTCAATTTCCGCGTACTTGATTTCCTTGTTTCCGGCGAGATTGAGCCAAACATCATTTACGCCGATCAGGATGCTGAGCACGTCGGGTTTCAAGGCGAGGGTGTCGCCCTGCCAGCGTTTGACAAGGTCGGAAAGCTTGTTGCCGCTGACGCCGCGATTGAAGAAGGCCAGTTTGCGCTCTGGAAAGTGCCCGCCGTAATTGGCGGCAATAACATAAGGGTAGCCATGTCCAAGGACGTGGTCCTGGTAGGCACCGCGACGGTCGCGGCCACCATCGGTAATCGAGTCGCCTTGAAAAAGAACCCGCGCACCCTCCCGGAAAATGGCCGGCGGAGCGTCGGCCGCCTGGCCCGAGGAGGAGACGGCAGCTAGGGCAGCGGCCAGCAAGACCAGGGCGGTGGCAAGGGAGATGGTTTTGGACATAAGGCGTTTCTCTCGCAAGAGATAGGGTGGGCCGAGCAAGCTCGGCCCCATCGACAGCATGGGTTAATTCGCCCGAATCTGTAGGCCGTCCGGCGTTCCCTTTTCCAGCTTTAGCTCGATCACGGTGAAGACCGGATCGCGCTTGTTCGCGGCGAGCGTCAATTCGGTCTTGGAACCGCTTTCCGTGACGGCAACCACATCGCCGCCAACCAGCTTCTTGGCTTCCAGGACCTTCGTGGGCAGGCGATTGAAGCGGAACTTATCGCCCTCCCATTGCCTGATGAAGAGGTAAACGGTATCGCCGCGATGTGTCGACATACCCCACTTCGCTTTGGCGAACGGGCCGCCGCGCGTGCCGTAGATGGCTTCGGAACGGGGCTTGATCCACTCGCCGACCTGCTTGAGCAGTTTCACTTGGCGTTCTTCGATCTGGCCCGTGGGCATGGGGCCGATATTCATCAACAGATTTCCGCCACCCGCCGCACATTCGACGACCATGCCTGCGGTTTGTTCAAAAGAGTACATCCGGCCGCCGGGACAATACGACCATATTCCGCCGACGAGCGTCATGCACGATTCCCAATCGTTGCGAAGGTCCATGGCGCCGATCGATTGTTCGGGAGTGCCGAAATCGCCCCGGGTGGCCTTTAAGATCTCGGGCGTGGGACGGCGATCCTCACGCGAGACGGGCCCGCAGAACGCGGCGGCGCGGCTGTTCACGATCAAATGCGGTTGGAGACGATACATCATGGAAAACAGTTCGTCAAACCGCCACTTACCCCAGTCGCGCCCGCCGACATGGTCGAACCACATCACGTCGACCTTGCCGTAGTTGGTCAGAAGTTCCTCAACCTGGCCGCGATAGAATGCGTCGTATTTCTTGTTGTCGCCGACGAGATAATCGGGGTGATACCAGTCGCGCGTGGAGTAGTAGAGGCCCAATTTCATGCCGCGCTTATGGCAGGCGTCGGCAAATTGCTTGATGATGTCCTTCTTGTACGGCGTGTAGGCGATGCTGTGCTCCGACAGCTTGGTGTCGAACATCGAGAAGCCATCGTGGTGCTTGCAGATGAGGACCATGTACTTCATGCCCGCGTCTTCGGCAATCTTAACAAACTCGTCGGCGTTGAATTTCACCGGATCGAACCGCTTATAGAGGTTGTCGTAGACGGGATCCATTTTGTGCGTGTTCTGCACACCCTTAATGTCCCACGGCTTATCGCCGCCCCGGCTCCAACTGAGATCCTTGCCGGTCAGCGAGCAGGGCCCCCAATGCACGAACATGCCGTACTTGGCGTCCCGCCACCATTTCATGCGCTCGTCGCGCTGCTTGGAGGTTTCTTTAAGCTGCGGTACGCCGCTGAGGTCAACGGTTTCCGCACCTATGGCCGGCATGGCCGTACCGGCAAGAAAAGCCAGGGTCATCAACAACCCGGCAACCACGCCGCCTTGATTCATTCGATTACGCATTCGACTTCTTCCTTCATTTCAATAGAGGTGTGACTGGATTTACCCAAAAATGGCGTCCACTCATGGTTTTCGGAGGGCATATCGCCCAGGGAGCATACCCCCTCCGCCATTTTCAGGCTAGATACCATTATTCTTGCTCCACGAGCTTCTGTCAAGATGGGTGTCGGGGCAAGATGGGCTGTTAAGATGGGTAATTTTCCTTTTCCTGGCAGGAACTGGTTGACGCGGCTACCCTCCGTGGTTTATGCTCATGATCTATGAGGTGTGGCTCGGTCAGAGACCGGCCACAACAATCCATGTTCGGCGAGGGTCTCCCGACCCCGCCGAAAGGTCGGTCAGAGACCGGCCACAACAAGGAATATCAAGTAGGTCAGGCTTTCCAGCCTGACTTTGTCCCAGATCGCGGTCAGGCTAGAAAGCCTGACCCACGACAATTTTATTTAGACAAGGACCTTCCATGCGTATCCTTCCATCAGCGTTATTCGCTTTCGTCTTGACCCTTGCGAGTACTGCGGCAGCAGCCGATGCACAGCCACGGCAAGGGCTTCGTGAAGTACCCAGCGCGGCCGTGAATCTCGTCGGAGGATTCTGGGGTCCTCGCCTGAAAATCCACCATGAGGTGACGATCCCCCATGCCTTGGACTGCTTGGAGAAGGACGGGCACGTGACGAATTTCGACAAAGCGGCAAAGGCAGAAAGTGGGCAAAAGCCCAGCGGACATCCCGCCTTCGACTCCGATCTGTACAAGGCACTCGAAGGCGCGTTGCTTTCACTCCAGCGTCACGACGATGGCAAATTGCGAGAGCGCGTAGACGGCATTCTCAACCGCATCCTGGCGGCGCAACAGAAGGACGGGTTTTTGATCTCGTACTTCATTCTCAAGGACCAGGATCAGCGATGGAAGGACCTGCGGCTCATGCACCCAATGTACAACGCGGGGCACTTCTTCGAGATGGCCGTCGAACATTATCGCCTGACCGGCGATCCCAAGGCACTCGATGCCGCCAAGCGGTTTGCCGACCATATCGACACGATCTTCGGGCCCGGCAAACGCTACGATGTCGATGGGCACCAGGAAGTCGAGTTGGCACTGGTCAAACTGTATCGTGCCACCGGCGAGAAGCGGTATCTCGATTTGGCGAAATTCTTCCTCGACGAGCGCGGTTATGTTCATGGAACGGAACACAAACTCTTCGACCCCAAAACAGCCATCGCGCCGGTACAGCCCGAGGGTGTTCTGACACCGGAGCAACGCCGCGAGTTTTGGCACGACCAACTGCGACTCCGCAACGGCCGGATGCAGGACCACAAACCGGTCATTGAGCAGCATGAGGCAGTCGGCCACGCCGTGCGGGCCGGGTATATGTATGCGGCCATGGCCGACATGGTTCGCTTCATGGACGCCCCCGGCTACGAAAAAGCCCTGGATGACCTCTGGAGCGACGTGGTCGGCCGAAAGATGTATGTCACCGGCGGCATCGGCAGCGGCCAGTACGACGACGAAGGTTTTGGCGATCCGTACCTGCTGCCCAACGATTCCGCCTATTGCGAATCGTGCGCGGCCATCGCCCACGTACTCTGGCAGCACCGCATGAATCTGCTCAAGGGACAGGCCAAGTATGCCGACGTGATGGAACTTGCCCTCTACAACGGGGTACTCTCGGGGATCTCGCTTTCCGGCGACCAGTTCTTCTACCAGAACCCCTTGACCAGCGAGAAAGGCGAACGCCGAAAAAAGTGGATTGGACTCTCCTGCTGCCCGACCAACATGGCCCGCATTATTCCGCAGGTCGGCGGCTTGGCATACGCGGTCGGCAAGCGGCAGGCCTACGTCAACCTGTACGTGGCCGGCGAGGCCACACTCAAGATCGACGAGGGGGCAACCGTCAAGCTGAACCAGCAAACCGATTACCCGTGGAACGGCCGTATCCGAATCACGGTCACACCGGATCAGGCGTCCGAATTCACGTTATGCCTGCGGGTTCCAGGTTGGGCGATGGGCCGGCCTGTTCCCAGCGATCTGTACCATTATTGTAGTGTAGTCGGGAAAAAGGACGCAGGCGAGACGCCTGCACCACAAAAGGACGCAGGCGGGACGCCTACGCTACAAGTCAACGGCCAGTTGGCCGATGTCGCGCCACAGCAGGACGGCTACTTGCATCTGCAACGTCGTTGGCAGGCTGGCGACGTGGTGGAATTGGACCTGCCCATGCCGGTCCAGCGGGTCCATGCCCACGAGAAAATGAAGGAAAACCAGGGGAAGGTGGCCTTGATGCGCGGCCCGATCGTCTATTGCCTTGAAGCGGTCGATCAGCCGGCGGGCGTGAAACTTTCCCAACTGCGACTGGCGGGGGATGCCGACTTACGAGCGGAGCATCGGCCGGAACTCCTGGGTGGCGTAATCGTCGTGCAAGGTAATGCTCTGGCCGACGCCGATCGTCCGGTCATGATGACCGCCGTGCCGTACTGCGCTTGGGCAAATCGAGATAAGTTAGCGATGCGCGTGTGGATCGACGAAGCCCCTGCGAAGGGCGTGCAAGCGGCGAAACCAAGCCCTTTGCAAGCCCAGAGACATCCCACCGCGGAAAACGGCCGCCGGGTGGTTTCACTCGACGGAACGTGGGAAATTTCCGAAGGGTCGATGACGGCAAGCACCAACCACTTCGAGCATAAGGTTCCCGTTCCCGGGTTGGTCGATATGGCCCAGCCGGCATTCGCCGAAGTGGGCGTTAAGAGCAAACTGCGCGAGGCATTTTGGTATCGCCGCACGTTCCGTGTCGAGGATCCCATTCCAGCCGTGGCACTCCTGAAGGTCCACAAAGCGATGTTCGGCACGCGGGTCATCCTTAACGGGAAACCGCTGGGCGATCACCTGCCGTGCTTCACGCCGGGAATCTTCGATGCCCGCTCTGCGCTGCGTGTCGGCGACAATGAGATTCTCATCCGTGTCGGTGCGTTCCGCGAAAGTGTTCCGCGGCCGATTCCTGACGGTTGGGACTACGAAAAAACCAAGTTCATTCCGGGCATCTACGATTCCGTGGAGTTGATCCTGAGCGGTTCTCCGCACATTGCCCGCGTTCAGGCCGTGCCGGACATCGAGAAGAAGTCGGTCACGGTCCATGCCTGGCTGCGGCCGTCGGATTCTTCTGCCGCGGTGAAGCTCAAGTTTACGGTTCGCGAGGCCAAAAGTGGTCAGATTGCAGGGGAGGGAGAATGTGAGATCCCGGCCGCCGGCAGCGGCGTGGAGCGCAGCGGCCAGGTGCCCATCGCCCTTCGTGATTGCCGCCTCTGGTCACCTGAAAGCCCGTTTCTTTATGAACTGGAGGTCCGCAGCGAAGCCGACGTTTGCCAGACTCGTTTTGGCATGAGGTCCTTCCGACTGGACCCGGCCACGGGACGGGCCGTGTTGAATGGGCGGCCTTACTTCATGCGAGGCAGTAACTTCACGCTCTATCGCTTCTTTGAGGATTCCGAGCGTGGCGACAAGCCTTGGCGAGAGGAGTGGGTCCGCCGCCTGCATAAGAAGTGTCGCGAAATGCACTGGAACTCGTTGCGTTATTGCATCGGCTTTCCGCCCGAGGCATGGTATCGCATCGCCGATGAGGAAGGCTTCCTCATTCAGGACGAGTTCCCCATCTGGAAGATGAAGAATCAGCGAGGCGATTTCGACGGCAACGAGCTGGCCCAGGAGTTTACCGAGTGGATGCAGGAGCGTTGGAACCATCCCTGCGTGGTCATCTGGGACGCCTGCAACGAGACGCACAACGGAGAGACCGGCAAGGCCATCCAGAAGGTCCGCAAGCTGGACTTTTCCAATCGGCCTTGGGACAACGGCTGGTTCCAGCCGATGGTTCCAACCGATTCGTGGGAACAGCATCCCTATCACTTCATCGATTCCAATTTCAAGCTGGCCTACATCGCCAAGGATGGCGGCATGTTGGGGTGGAAGCCGGGCAAAAGCCCGATCATCGTCAATGAATACGGCTGGCTCTGGCTCAACCGAGATGGGACGGTCACCACGCTTACCCGCGACCTTTACGGGAAACTGTTGGGGCCCAACGCGACGACCGCCCAGCGCCGCGAGCTTTATGCCCGCTATCTAGCCGCCGAGACCGAGTTCTGGCGGTCGCATCGCGCCTGTGCGGGGGTTCTGCACTTCTGTGCCTTGGGCTATGCTCGCCCGGACGGCCAGACCAGCGACCATTGGCTGGACGTGGAAAAGCTCACCTGGGAGCCGGAATTCTTCAAGTATGTTCGCGATTCCTTCGCACCCGTGGGAATCATGATCGATGCCTGGGCCGGAGAATATCCAGCCGGTAAGACACACGAGTTTCCGGTCGTCATTATCAACGACCTCTACGACGATTGCCGCGCGGAGGTGTCGTTCAAGCTGCTCTTGGATGGCAAGGCCGTTTCCGAGGATCGCCGGCCTTGTGAGGTTCCCGCACTACAAAAGCAAACGCTGACGTTTACCGTCAAACTGCCCGAAAAGGCCGGGCGGTATCAGGTTGAGGCGACTCTTGTCCAGCCGGGTGCCGAGCCGGTGCGCAGCCTTCGCGACTTCAATATCACCGGCAAGGCAAAACCGTGACAAAACCATCCACAAAAAAATTGCCGCAACGTCCGATCGTACCCGAGGATCTGCTTCGCTTCCTGATCGTCTCCGACCCGCAGATTGCCCCTGACGGCCGCCAGATCGTCTTCGTGGAAAAACATGTCGGTTCCCAAAACAACTCGGTCAGCAACCTCTGGATCGTGGCGGTGGAACCGGCCGCCGGGCCAGTGCCAGCCCGCCGTGAGGGTGCCTCTCCGCGATCACTCAACGTACCTCGCCAGTTTACCGCGGGCGGAAGCGATTGCCATCCCCGCTGGTCGCCCGACGGCACGCAGATTGCCTTTCTCCGTGAAGCCAAAGACGTAAGCCCGCAAATCTACGCCATCGGGATTGCCGGCGGCGAGGCCCGTCGCCTCACGAATTTCCCCGAGGGCCAGATCGGCGAATTCGGCTGGTCGCCCGACGGCAACTCCCTGGCAGTTCAGTTCCGTCCGCAGGATCCCGAGCGGACCAAGGCAGCCAACACGCAACGCCAGCAACAGGGGCTGAGCGACCCGCCTTGGGTCACCGACGACCTCTTCTATCGGCTGGACGGAGAAGGCTATTTTGGCAGCCAACGCCATCGCCTTTACATAGTGGATCTTCGTGGCGAAGAGCTTCCCGCTCGGGAACTGTACGGCCAAGACACGCTGGGCATGTTCACCTTTGACTTCTCGCCGGACTCGCGGCAACTGGTCATCGCTACCAATCGCCACAAAGAGCCGTCGCTCCATCCCGAAGCGGATGAATTACTGCGGATCGATGTGGCCACCGGCAAAATCACACGCATCCCCCGCTTGCCGCTGGGGCCTAAGACATCCCCGCGCTGGTCGCCCGATGGCCAGACGATTGCCTACGCGGGGCGACTCGGCAATGACACCCTCTATAGTACCGAAAACCTGGAGCTGTTCGTCTGCCACCCGCTCCGCGGCGATCCCCGCAGCCTCACCCGCCAGCATGACTATTGCCTTGAGGCCCAAAGTTTATCCGACATTGCCGTGGGCTGCGGGAATCCAACCCTGCATTTCAGCCCCGACAGTTCCCGCATCTATTTTCGACTGAGCGACCGCGGCGAAAGCCACGTCGCCTCGGTCGCGATGGCCGATGGTGTACTCGCCTTTCATACGCACGGCCCGCTGGACGTCCGCATGGGCAACCTCTCCCTGGATGGCCGGCGGATGGCACTTACCGTGGGCAATACCACGACGTTGGCCGAAGTGGCCGTGCTGGACATGACTGCGACACCGGGGGCTGCCGCAAAGGGTATACCTTCCCCTTCTCTGCCTGCGATGCTGAGCAACTTCAATGGCCCCTTGTTGGCCCAACTACAGTTGTGTGCGCCGGAACCGCATTGGATTGAAGCCGCCGATGGCCACCAGGTCCAGCTTTGGGTAATCAAGCCGGCTGCTCGCAAGAAGAAGATGCCGGCCGTGTTGGAAATCCACGGCGGGCCTCACGCCCAGTACGCTTCGAGCTTCTTCTTTGAATTTCAACTGCTGGCCGCCCAGGGCTATGCCGTCTTCTACTCGAATCCGCGGGGGAGCAAGGGCTACGGTCGCGAACATTGCGCGGCCATCCGTGGTTGCTGGGGCACCACCGATTGGATCGATCTCCAAGCCGTAATTCGTTTCATGAAGGACCAGCCCTTCGTCGACACCCAACGCATGGGCGTCATGGGCGGCAGCTATGGCGGCTATATGACCAACTGGGCGATTGGCCATTGCCACGACTTTGCGGCCGCGGTCAGCGATCGTTCGATCAGCAATCTGGTGAGTTGGTCCGGCAGCACCGATGTCATCGAACCGACGAGCGACTATTTCCCAGGGAACTTCTGGGACCAACCCGAGGTCCGCTGGGACCAAAGCCCGCTGAAGTATTTAGGCAACGCGAAGGCGCCCACGCTGATAATCCACAGTGCCGGCGATCTGCGTTGCAACATCGAGCAGGCCGAGCAGCTTTTTGCGGCATTGAAACTGCTTGGCGTACCCGCACGTCTCGTTCGCTACCCGTCCAATACCAGCCACGGCATGAGCCGCGGCGGTCCCCCGGACCTGCGAATCCATCGTCTCCAGCAGATCCTGGCCTGGTGGCGACAATACCTTGACGCCGCGAGCGGCGATAATGTCGAATGATCTTAATCGTGGAGTGGTCGGAAGAAGACCAACGCTACGTAGGCACTGTCGATGACACAACAAGCACCCATTGCTTAATCAGTCCTACAACCTCGACGAGATGGAAAAGCAAAACCATATCAAGTAAGGCAAGTTCGGGGTCTGATAACGGCGCATGGCCTTGCGGGACAAATCGAGGCGAACGATCCCGATCTCGATGGTTCTTCGGGCGTGTCACCACAAGAGTCTCAGAATTTGGAGGGACGCACCAGGAGAATCGATCTGGACCGAACACCAGCTTCGGGTGAGTCACAAGAGTCCCAGGATTTCGAGGATTTGGAGAGAAACAATGGAGAGTGAATTCAAGTATGAAATCATCTTGTATTGGAGCAGTGATGATGAAGCATATATTGCCGAGGTTCCGGAATTACCCGGTTGTTCTGCGGACGGAACGACGTACCGAGAAGCCTTAGCAAATGCCGAACAAATCATCCGGGAATGGCTTGAGACAGCTTTGGAGCTAGGCCGTGCGATTCCAAAACCACGCGGAAGGTTGATTTACGCCTGAGTAACCGTTCACGGTTTTTTTGCTCTTTTCATGCCTGCCCAAATAATTCCGGGGACACGATAATTCCGGGGACACGAACCGGTATTGACATTCTGGGAAGGATTCGGCAAATTGGCGGCATGGCTAGGTTGACGAGAGGGGTTCGATCGGGTTTGCCGCACCTTTATGAGGCATTCTGCGAACGGAATCGGCAGGGGCGGAGCGGTTCGTGGGTGGGGGCGGCGGCGTTGGTGCCCGCTATATCGAAGCGGCCAACCGGATTGACGGTATCTTGAAGCGGTCCATCGGGCAAACTCTCTGTCATGACGATGATCACGTCATCCCCGTTCCATCGCACACTGCCCATATTCCATGCGATTCCTATATTTCGTGGATGGCATCTTTAATTCCCCCAGAAACCATCGTAGACTACCTGTCTCGCCAACACTGGACCTGTCAACCTCCCGCCCCTAAAGTGGTAAGTGCCGGTATAACCCCGCTCCGCGCACGCACGCATACGGAGCGTTCTTACTGCGAGTCGGCCTGATTCAGGTCGCTGAGAGCGTTGACGACATCGCCTTTTTTGCTATAGGCCCCGGCCCGGAGACGGTAGGCAAAGGCAAATTTCGGATCAAGCCGGATGGCCTCTGACAAGTCCGCAATGGCCTTGTCAGCGTCACCCTTCTTCGTGTAAGCCAAGCCCCGGAAGCAATAGGCCCTGGCCTGTTTCGGGTCAAGCCGAATGGCCTCTGAGAAATCGACGATGGCCTTATCGAAATCCTCCTTCAATAGGTACGTGTTGGCCCGGTAGAAATAAGTGACGGCGGCTTTCGGATCAAGGCGGATGGCCTCGGATTGATCGGCAAGCGCCTTGTCCAGGTCATTCATCTTGGCGAACGACGATCCCCGGTTGGAAAATGCCTTGGCGTCCTTCGGGTTAAGGCGGATGGCCTCGGTAGAATCCGCGATGGCCTTTTCGTCTTCACCCTTTTGCCCGTAGGCCCCGCCCCGGTTGCAATAGGCTTCGGCGTACTTCGGATCAATGCGGATGGCGTCAGAATAATCGGCAATCGCCTTGTCGAGATCGCCTTTTCCTGCATAGGCAAAACCCCGGCAGCAATAGGCTTTGGCGTCTTTCGGGTCAAGGCGAATCCATTCCGAGAAATCTGCAATGGCCTTCTCACAATCGCCTTTTTTCCAATAGACCCCGCCCCGGCGTTGAAGGGTTGCGGTGTCTTTCGGGTCAATGCGGATGGCCTCGGTATAATTGGCGATGGCCAGGTCCAAGTCACCCTTCTTGTATGCTGCGTCCCCTTTTTCCCTTGCGGATTCTTCCTTCGGCGGTTTGTTCTCTTCCTTCGGCGGTTTCTTTTCTTCCTTCGGCGCGGTTTCGTTCGCGTCGGTTCTTTGCGGGGGTTCGTCGGCACGTTTGCCACAACCTGATACAAGCAGCGGCAATAGAAACACAATCACTACAATCCTGGTGCAAGCGTTTCGCATGGTTCTTTCCTTGAAAACGGTTTCGGGGTGTAATTCGTTTTTTGTTTCTTCGCTTCGTCGTGTCGCGCGCCGTTATCGCAAGCCCGGCGGTGGTGGCGGGGGGGGAACACGCAACTTCGCTGTTCGCAGATTCGGTGGCGGTTCCACTTGATTTTGATACAGAGGATACACGGGCACCGGTCCCTGATTCTGAGCCGGCAGAACCGGCCCGTATCCGCAATTCATGCAAACTTGGCTATTCTTCCAAGCCGCATATTTTCGCGGATAGATGTTCTTGTTCCAAAGGTGGTTTTGCCACCACTTACGCACGATAAAGACGACGGGGACAACGAAAACCAGTGCCGCGGCAACCATCCAAAAATTGAAATGTCCACTGCCGTCGTCTATCCCGTTGTAGAACAGCACGACGGAATGACCCGAGAATAAAACGAAACCGAGCATACCAAGACACCTAATCTCATGGGTTTCCGGGGGTCCCAATTCCGCAGCAAACCTGGTTTGGCTATGGCTACTTGTTCCCGCCGAAAACGGAACAAGATGGCCGTCGGCATATCCCACGCCGACGGTGGTTGAACCGCCGACACTCGTTCCCTGCTTCCAAACTACAGGCGTTGGTCGCATCTGACTTCCGCAATTCGGACAATTCATCATGGTCATGGTTCACCTTTCATTTCCCCGGCATCGAGCCGGTCAATTTCCGCTTCGCCTCGTCTACGTTATTCCGGCGGTGTAACGACGTACCCTATCATCTCGCTAGCTTCGTTGGGTCGCATAACAAAATCGCAATTCGCGCCATCCTCTTTCAAAGATGCGTGCAATTGCTTGTCCAGAGTTTCGCCCGGTGTGGTTCCAATTTCGGAAGATAGGAAAATTGATTCTCTGAAGCTCTGAGTCTAGCTAGTGCATATTGGTAAGACAAGGGGGGCCATGCGGGGAGGGCCATGCGGAATTCCGGCGACACAAACCGGTTTTGACATTCTGGGAAGGATTTCGCAAATTGGCGGAATGGCTAGGTTGACGAGAGGGGTTCTATCGGGTTTGCCGCACCACGCGACTCGTAGAGGTCATTCCAGATCCACGATGGTCAGCATCCCCTTGCAACGGCCCTGCATTGGGCGTGGCTTGTCCGCTGGAGGTGCAACCATAATGCGAATAATTGTTGGGTGGGACGAGTGAAACGAGCCCCCATACGAACCAACTTAAGAAATTCACTCGTCCCACCCTACTTTTCTACGAAGACGTTCGGTTGCGCAGTCGGTTTTGCAGATTGGTGGTTAGCGATTCAAGCTGGGCAAGGTCCAATGCTCGTAGCTCCTGTTCCTCGCTGACAGGCGTACAGAGTATTGCCTGAAGCGTTCGGATCAATTCGATCTTTCCTTCGATCTTTCCTTCGATCTTTCCTTCGATCTTTCCTTTGATCTCGCCTTCACGCACACCCTCACGATGGGAGGCGTTCATGGCGCATTGTTGGTCTCGAATCGCTTTTTCGCGTGCGTCGTACATCACTTTGTCCTCGGTTAATTGCGCTATATTAACGATCGTTTGCGTCGCTTGCCGGATCGCTTGCTGGGGAAATAATTTTAACAGTGCGTCGGCTTCGTACTCGTGGGCATGAAGAAACCAGAATAGCCAGCAATCGAGCATCCCGGCTCCCTTCAGGTCTGCCTCCTTTAAATTATACCTTCCAAGCTCCAGCGCGTGAATCTCCATGGTTTCTTTCAAAACCCGGCCCGATTCTGAGTCGGTGAGGCGAAACGCATGGTGAACTTTTGTTGCATCCTTCCAAAGAATTCCGTCGACTAAGCAGATCGAAAAAACAGGATGGGCCTTTGGGAAGAAAAAGGTGCTGTTCCGATCAGCATACCACCGACCAGAACTGCCGTGTATACTATCCTTTAACGGTTGTCGCAAGCCCCTTGCCTTGCCTGCTGGCTAGCCTGTTGCGTCAGGCAAATTGTAGATTATGCCGAGAAAAATCCGTGAGTTGATACGCGACTTAGAGCATGCCGGATTCAGTAATCGTGGCGGCCACGGAAGCCATCGATATTTTGTCAATCCAAAAGTCGCCAAGCCCTTGACGCTGTCAGGAAATACGGGTGACGATGCGAAGTCGTATCAGGAGAGAGCCGTTCAACGCGCCATTAAGGAGTCACAATCATGAAAGAAAACGATCGCTATGTGAAAATCGTGGAGTGGTCGGAAGAAGACCAATGCTACGTAGGCAGCTCGCCAGGGCTTATGTTGGGGGGATGCCATGGCGATGACCAACAACAGGTTTTCCAGGAGCTTTGTCAGATTGTCGAAGAAATGATCGAACTCTACCATCAAGAGGGCAAACCGCTTCCTCCAGCCACGGCTGGACGCGATCTCGTGAACACGCTGAGCGCGGGTTGAAACCCACCGGAATTCCCGAAAGGAAAAATCCAGGGACACATTATTGATTTTTCTCTTTTTTAGGAAGAAAAAGGTGGCATCGACCAAAATTGGTGCGGATGCACAATATGGAAGCTTGTGGTGCTGGATGAACCCGAAATTTGCCTGTTTCTCTCTGTGACCTCCGTGGCTAAATCGACAGACCGCTTGCTGGATGGTGAATCAGGTTGTCTAGCTAGCCTATGTTCGCGATCTAGCCAAGCAACCTCCTTCACCATCCACCAAGGTGGATGGGGTCGTGTTGGTCTTTGTTCTCCATTTTAGCTATTCAACCTTATTCACCATCCGGGCAAGCCGGATGGGGTCCAAACGATGTGTGTAACAACGAGGTGGACATAACGCCGTTGGCGTAGGGAATGAATGAGCACGAGTTCCCTGGGTGGGCTTAGGCACCGGACACATTGTGGGGTAGGACGAGCCGAAACGGAAGCCTACCTTACGGCTTTTTCTTGCCCACGCCCGACTTCTCCGTAGCCTCTGGGTTGCGACCCAGCAGTTTCCCCGTGCTCTTGTCCCAGTAGACGCTACGGACCTTCAAACGATGCTCACCGTGGCAATCGGTGCAGAGGACCTTCTTGGGATCGGTGTTTTGGGGGAAGCGGGCCTGGAACAGGGTAATCACCTTCCGCGCGGAGGCGTTGTGTTCTTCGTGGCATTGGCGACAGGCGCTGTCGATCCGGGCCTGGGGATACATCTTTTCCGGAGCGGTTATGTTGTTTTCGTCGTTGCGATGCTCCAGGGAGTCGCCATGGCATTTTGCACAACTGACGTTTTCCTTCGCATGAACCGCAGCCATCGACTCCTCCTGGAAGTTGCCGTGACAGACGAAACACGCGCTATTGTCGGCCATCGGCTTTTTGGGATCAGCCGCCGTCGGTTTCTTTGCAGGCGACTCGTCCAGCAACATCGGCGCGGTCCTATCAACCTTGAGCGGCGATAGACTTTGGGCAGTTCCTTCCAATTTGTCCGCGGCCAAGGCAAGCCAACCAGCCGTCAGGACGGTGCCGGAAACGACAATCCAAGTAAGGTGCTTCACTAGACGTATTCCCAATCTTTCAGCCACTGATAATGGCTGGGCAAGCAGGCCCAAGCCCGGTCCATTGCCTGCTCCAACTCAGCCCGCTCGCTGTGATCCAATTCACGACGTTCCGCCACGGCCAAGGCTGCGTTGTCGACCTGGTGTTCGCTGATCATGCCCGGGATGGGCGCGGTGATTGCCGGATTGCAGAGGATTGCCCGCAGCGCGAGCCGGGCGATGCGGTTGTCCTCATCGGCGAAAGGGCTGCCTGGAGCACTGTCCCCTTTAAAGATCGAATTGCTGGCGAAAGGCTTGATGCCAAACCAGCCTACATCGAGCTTCTTCATGGCTGCCCAGAGTCCCGATTCGTCGGTCACCATCTTGGTTTTCGCGGTATAGGGCGTGCAGATGACCTCGAACTGCTGGGGGAACTTCTCGATCAGCCGCTTGATGTGCGGACGGTCGTGCGAAGAAATACCCGTGAAACGCGCCCGGCCGCTCTTCTTGGCCCATTCCAACGCGACAACCATCTCTTCGATTTCCCGGTCGCTATGGGCACCGCTTCCCTCGTGGCATGTGATCCGCCAGATGTCGATATACTCCAGCCCTGCCTGTTTCAATCCCTGATCGAGACCCTCTTTGAGTTTTTTCGTAATCCAACCTGCCGGTTGCGGCTTACCCGACTTGGCGGCCGAGGCCCATTGTTGTCCCAAGATCCGCATCTCGGCTTCGTACCAGGAATAGCCCAGATACATTTTGTCGCGGCGGCCTTTGAGTGCCTTGCTGTAGGCCAGCACCTCTTGGCTCACGCAGGCGTCGATGTAGTTGATACCGCGATCGATGCAGCGGCTGACGACATCGTGGCGATTTTTCTCGAACTCCGAGCTACCCACCCCCATGCCAATCCAACCCTTGTTTTTGTCCACGCGGCCGACAACCTTGTCAATCCGCTTCCAATGCCCCCCCAGGCAGACGGCCGAAATCATCAGCTCGGTCTTTCCGCAACGGCGATATTCCATCTGCGGATTGTAATTGAGGATCGGCTTGACGTCCGCCTTGTCGGGGTTGCCGGCCCGCACAGTATACGTCGGCGCGAGCCCCAGGGCGGCTCCCACGGCAGCGACCGTACCACCGCGAATGAAACCGCGACGCGTTACGTTATTATCATCCATAGGGTCGTCCTTAGCGAAGTTGAGAGTGCAGCAAAACGCCAACGATAGAACCTAGCTGCCCGCTGCGAATACTACATCCATTGCAAATCGGTCCACGGAAGTCCGAAACCGATCCAATAGGATATTGTAACACGGCTGCGAAGAGATTGTCAAACAAGGGCATGTAGAAGAGGTTTCACTCGTCGGCCATGAGATTTTTCTCGACGTATCCCGCGGTACGGTCACGGTCGCGGCGACTGCTGGTTTTGGCAACAACCAACAGTCCAAGCACAACCCCCATGATGACGACCATGTACGACAGCGTATAGTCGGTGAGACTCTCCTCCGGCTTGGGCGCGGGAGGGTCTGCTGCCAGGGCTTGGGTTGCGGCGATGAGCCAGACGGCGAACGCCGAGAGGAAGGAGACGAAGGTCTGCAAGATTCGTGGCGTGCGATTCATGATAGGGTTTACCTTGAAATGGACTATCTCCATTGTACTTGTGGGCCAGGACGAAGGAAACCCAGCCGCCTCCGTAGAACGGAATTCTCGTTCGGCGCGGGTCTCGTTCGGCGCGGGTCTCCCGACCCCGCCGAAACGTCGGACCGAAGGTCTCCCGGTAAAGGGGAGACCTTCGGTCAACGGCGCGTGGCTCGGTCAGAGACCGGCCACAACCGAGCTCCACGCCTCACGCCTCACGCCTCACGCCTCACGCCTCACGCTCCACGCTCCACGCTCCACGTGACCGCTCAACCCCGGATCTTCCCTGTATTGCGAAGATAGGCGAGGACCTCGTCGGCAAGGACTTCGGCCGTTTTCTTGCCGGCGTCCAACACCAATTCAGGCTTCAGCGGTGCCTCGTACGGATCGTCAATCCCGGTAAAACCCTTCAGCTCGCCTGCCCGGGCTTTCTTGTACAACCCCTTGGGGTCGCGTGCTTCACACACTTCGAGGGGTGCGTCGACCAAGATTTCGATGAAGTCGCCGGGGGCAAGGGTCGCACGAACCCGATCACGATCCACCCGATAGGGGCTAATAAACGCAGTGATTGCGATCACTCCTGCCTCACAAAAGAGTTTTGAAACGGCACCAATGCGGCGGATGTTCTCTTCGCGGTCCTGGGCCGAGAAGCCAAGACCAAACCGCTTGGCGAATTCCTCGCCGTGCCGTTCCTTGAGCATGCCCGGGGCGGCATTCAATCCGTGACGTATATTGTCACCATCTAAAACGAAGCTGCGCATTCCGGCCGACCACAATTTATGGTCCATCAGATTGGCTATCGTACTCTTGCCGCAAGCACTGAGACCCGTGAACCAAACGACACAACCTGCGTGGCCGTTCAGCTTTTCGCGTTCGGGACGGGTGACGGCATGTTCGTGCCAGTGAACCTGAACTTCGGATTTATCCAACATCGACGAATTCTCCCTGCTAATAATGGTCGATCTAACAAAGACAACACAAAACTTCCAAACGTAACATAATAGGCAAACTCAGCGGTTTATGCAAGCTGAGTTATCGTTGCCACCTAAACGTATCGAGTTCCTGTCGTATTGTTGCACTTTCCGCTAGCATCCTTTGGGCTGCATCGCGTATAATCGCGGCTGGTGAGAGTGGTTTTCCTAATAGCAAGCTTCTTTTCAATTTGAATGGGCTTATATGAGTCAGATCGGTTTTGTTGCCAACAGCGAGATTGAACCCGTGACGTCCTACGGGCTCACGGCGGAAACGCTTTACGAAAAGTGCATCGCCTTGGCCAGAAATTTGTGGTGGAGTTGGAATCACGAGGTGATCAATCTCTTCCGGGACCTCGACCCCATTCGCTGGCGACAGTTGGACCACAATCCCATCGCCCTGCTCTCCGAGTTCACGCCCGAGCGACTCGAAATGCGCGCGGCCGAAATGGTCCTCTACAGCCGCATCAACCAGGCCTACCGGCGGCTGAAGGAATATATGAACGAGATTCCGGCCTGGGGTCGCACCAACACGGGCGTGCTTGGCTCTCGGCCCGTCGCCTATTTTTCCCTTGAATTCGGGGTGCATGAGTCGGTCCCGATTTACTCCGGGGGTCTGGGGGTGCTGTCCGGCGACCACATTAAGAGCGCGAGTGCCCTCGGGGTTCCGCTCATCGCCTGCGGGTTGTTCTACGATCAAGGCTATTTCAAGCAGCACCTCGATCAACAAGGTTACCAGCACGAAGAATACCTGGATACCAAGGTCGAGAATCTGCCGATGGAACCTGCCCGGGACAAGGAGGGGAAGCCGATCACGGTACAGATTGACACCCGCACGGGGCGTCTGCTGGCCAAGGTTTGGCTGATGCGTGTCGGTCGGGTAAAGCTGTATTTGCTTGATTGCGACGTACCCAGCAATAGCCCCGAGGATCGCGAGCTTACCGCTCGGCTCTATGGCGGGGATAACCGCGTCCGTATCCGGCAGGAACTAGTCGCGGGTGTCGGCGGCGTCCGCGCGCTGACGGCCATGGGTATCACGCCGGGCGTTTACCACCTCAATGAAGGCCACAGTGCCTTTGCCACGCTGGAGGCAATCCGCCAACGGATGAAGGGAGACGGCGTGAGCTTTGAAGTCGGTTTGCGCGAGGTGGCACATCGCACGGTCTTCACCACGCACACCCCCGTGCCGGCCGGCCACGATCGCTTTGATCGCAACCTGATCGAAGAGCACCTTGGTCCGCTGCGCGATGAGCTGGGCATCTCCTTTGAACAACTGATGGGCCTGGGCCGCGTCGAGCCGCAGAACGAACACGAGACATTCTGCATGACCGTGTTGGGGCTGAAGCTATCGCGCCGCGCCAACGCCGTGAGCAACCTGCACGGCCACGTGTCGCGGCGGATGTGGGCCCATCTCTGGCCGTGGCGCGCGGAGGAAGAAATTCCCATCGGCCACATCACCAACGGCGTCCATATTCCCACTTGGCTCGCCTACCAGATGATGCAGCTTTACGATCGCAACTTCGAGCCGGGCTGGATGGCCCAGCTCAGCGATCCGGAGATCTGGAAAGGCATCTACGACATCGATTCGGGCGAGCTTTGGGAAACGCACTACGCCCTCAAAAACCTGATGCTTGCCTTCGTCCGCCGTCGGCTGAGCCGTCAGTGCCGCCGCCGCGGCGAGAGCGACGACGTGGTCGAAGCTGCCCGCAACGTCTTCGACCCAAACATCCTCACGATCGGCTTCGCACGGCGGTTCGCCACCTACAAGCGGGCCGACCTGTTCCTCAGCAACATCGACCGCATGGCCGAGCTCGTCAACGATCCGCACCGGCCGGTGCAGTTCGTCTTTTCCGGCAAGGCCCACCCCGCCGACGAGCCGGGCAAGCAACTGATCAAGAAGATTTCCAACCTCCGCTTCGACCCGCGCTTCGCCAAGCGGGTCGTCTACATCGAGGACTACGATGTGAACGTCTGCCGGCACCTGATCCAAGGCGTCGACGTCTGGTTGAACAACCCACGGCGGCCTCTGGAGGCCTCCGGCACGAGCGGTCAGAAGGCCGTGCTTAACGGGGCGTTGAACCTTTCGATCCTGGACGGTTGGTGGGCCGAAGCCTTCGACGGCACCAACGGCTTTGCCATCGGAAAGAATACGCAGCACGTCGACGATCGCATCACCGACGCCCGCGACGCCGTCGATTTGTACCGCGTCTTGGTCGATGAAGTGATTCCGCTGTTCTATGATCGCGACATCGACGGTCTGCCGCGGCATTGGATCAAGCGGATGATGAACTCCATCAGCACGCTGGGCTGGCGGTTCAGCGCTGACCGCATGGTTGCCGACTACGTCCAGAAATGTTACCTGCCGGCCTCCGGCGGGTTGAGCTGCCAGATGCCGTAGGGGCAAAATCCGAAACAAATTCAAAACCCAAATAAGGAAAATTCAAACGGGTTGAACCGTAGGTTTTGGTCATTTATGGATACACTAATTTCTCGAATCACGATCGATCCAGAGGTTTGTCACGGAAAACCCTGCGTTCGTGGACTCCGTTACCCAGTGGAGACGCTGTTGGAATTGCTCAGCTCTGGCATGACTATTGAGGAGATTTTGGCCGACTACGAGGATCTGACGCGTGAGGACGTCTTAGCGGCACTGGAGTTCGCCGCCCGGCTTGCTCGGACTCGCCGACTCCACCCGGTGGCCCCATGAACTTCCTCGTAGACGCGCAACTACCGCGGAAAATGACTGCCTGGCTCACTGCTGCGAGGTGCGATGCTGTGCATACACTCGACCTCCCTGAAGGGAATCGGACCTCTGACGAACAGATTAACGACGTGGCTGAGCGCGAGACGCGGGTGGTCGTCAGCAAGGATGCGGACTTTGTGGATGCGCACCTCCTCCGAGGTCGACCGCCAAAGTTGCTGCTAATTTCGACCGGTAACATCACGAACCGAAACTTGGAAACGTTATTGATACCGCTCATTCCGGAAATTGTTCGCGAATTCCAGACGCACTCGTTCCTCGAAGTCGGACAGGCCGGTATTGTCGTTCGAGGGTAATCAAATGCGTCGCACATTGTGCGGTTGACTTCTCGACCTCTCGCAATTGTTGGAGAAGTAATGAAAATACTGCTAATTCTCGGTCACCAACGCCCCGGTAGCTTCTGCCACGCGATTGCGGAAGCCGCGCGGGAAGAGTTTCACGCCGCCGGACACGAGGTCACTTATCATGATCTCTATGCCGAGGGGTTTGATCCGATATTGCCCAATGCCGAGATCGCCAAGGAAGCCGAGCTATCGGAGACCATCGCGCGGCATTGCCGCGAAGTCCTTGAGGCCGACGCCTATGGGATTGTGCATCCGAACTGGTGGGGCGCGCCGCCTGCGATCCTTAAGGGCTGGCTCGACCGTGTCTTCCGCCAAGGCGTGGTTTACGAGTTCGGGCCACAGGGCGTGATCGGCAAGCTCAAGGGCAAGCGGGCGATTGTCTTTACCACCTCGAACACGCCTCGTGCGGACGAACTGCGGCTCTTTGGCGACCCGCTGGAAAACTTCTGGAAGACCTGCGTCTTCGGCTTCTGCGGCGTGGAGGATTTCTATCGCCGCAATTTCGAGTCGATCATCATGAGCAGCCCCGAACAGCGTGCCGGATGGATCGAGGAAGTGCGGCAGATCGTCCGGCAGAGGATGTAGTTGGTGTTCATTGCTAAACCTGCAAAATACAGAACACATCATCGCGAGAAACTCTTTCGGTGTCCTGGCCTTCCCGAATAGCCTCCGCCAGCGCAAACTCCTCCAATACCTCGGCGAAAATCTCGTGGAGGAAGTCCCGCTGCTCATGCAGCGTTTCCGTAAGTGCTTCTTTTAGCGATTGCTTCAAAGTCTCTTCTTTTGAACCGACAGACGCCATGGCAAACCTTTGCATTCAAGGCAGGTTTTCTATATTTCCTCACTGTGTTATCATACAGGATGCTTATGCCAGTGACAAGGAGAGAAATGAAGCCCTTCTCACCCTTCACACCTTCCTCCACTCCCGGACCATCTTCTCCGCGCTGAACTCGCTCTCCACGCGCTGCCGACCGGCGGCACCGATCTGCTGGGCGATGTCTCGATGATTGAGCAGGTACTCGGCCCAGCGAGCCAATCCGGCGCGATGGCCTGGGGCGACAAGATAGCCGGTCGCCTCGTGTTCGATCAGATCGCGCGTGCCTGGGGCATCCATCGCCACGACGGGCACTCCGGCGGCCATGGCTTCGAGAATCGCCTGGGATTGGCCCGGCAGCCGACGCGTTGACCAGAACTGATCCGCGTGCGGCAGGAACTCGTCGAAGTCGCCGCGCTCGCCGAGGAAATGGACCTTATCGGCGATCTCGACCTGATCGCGAAAGCGGACGAGCCGATCGTGGTGTGGCCCTGCGCCGAAGATGAGCAAGTGGACATCCTCGCGAATCACTTTCAGCAGGTCGGCCGCCCAGATGGCATCTTTGCCGCCGCGATCCGCCTTCAATGGACCGGCCCACGCGATCAAGCGAACCGATTCCGGCAGGCCAAGTCGATCGAGAATTTGCCCTCGCGTGGCGACGGGCGGGACTGCCTTGCATACGCCGCTGGAAATGACCCGGATCTTTTCGGCGGCAATTCCTTGCTCGATGCAATGATCGCGCATGGCCTGGCAAGTTGCCACCACCGTGTTGGCCCGGCGGCCGATATAGCGGTCGATCGTTCCTTGCAGTGGCCCGTGGTTGGATTGGACTTCGCGCCATACGGCCACGAGCCGCTGCACGCCACAGCGTCGCGCCGCAGCCGCTGCATAGGCCCGCCCCGCTGGCTGCCATGCATGAATTGCCTCCGGCCGAAGTTCTTTCACATGGCGGACCAGTTGCCGGAACGTCATTGGATCGGCCAGCCAGCGGCGACCGATGACGTGAACGGATATACCCGCTCGGGCCAGTAGGTCACCGATCGATCCGCCGCGGCTCAAAGCGCAGACATGCACCTCAAATTCGTCTTGCGGCAGCCCGCGGGCCAGCAGGCAGAGTTGCTGTGCCGTGCCGGTGCGGTCGAGCGTATCGATGATGTGGAGGATGCGTTGTTTCACGATACAACGATTGTCGCTTTTGGCGGGCACCGTGTCCAGTCGGGAGGATCGCAACCTGCGTAGAACGGAATTTATTCCGTTGCCGATGTGGCTCGGTCAGGAGATCGGCCACAGCAGTCGGGATAGGTTGTGTTTCGGTCGGTAATCCGGTAAAAGAGTTAGGAACACATTTCAACCAAGAAACAGCCGACCACCTAAAGGAGGCGAAAGCCGTGAGCATTCTGGTCATCAACGCGGGTTCCAGTAGCGTGAAGTTTGGGTTATTTCGCTTCGACGACCTTCAACTGGTCGCCCGGGGGCTATTGGATTGGGCGGGCAACTCGTGGCAGGCCACAATCACCCTACAGCCCGCCGAAGGTGATGCCCTTTGCGTCCATCGTGACGTACCCGACTACCGCAGCGGCGTGATTGCCGCTTTGGAGATGCTGTCGCAGGGGAATCTGGTGGGGGAGGATGCGCCGATCCGCGTCGTGGGGCACCGTTTGATCCACGGCGGAGAGGAGATCCGCAGGCCGGTCTGGATCGATGAAACGATGAAGCGAACCATCGCCCGCTTTGCGCACTTGGCTCCGCTGCACATTCCCGCCGGTCTGGAGGCCATCGCCGCTACCGAGGCCGCGCTCGGCGGTGTGCCGCTGATCGGGTTATTCGACACCGCCTTCTTTGCCGACATTCCTCCCTCTGCCTATCTCTACCCGGTGCCCTACCAATGGTATGAAGATTGGGGTATTCGCCGCTACGGGTTCCACGGCACGAGCCACGCCTACTGCATGCAGCGTGCGACCGAGATGCTCGATCGCAGCGCGACGGAGCTGAGGTTGGTCATCTGCCACCTCGGCCAAGGCGGCTCGGCAACGGCGGTCCGCGGCGGCGTGGCCATCACCAACACCATGGGCTTCACCCCTCTGGAAGGCTTTATGATGGGCTCGCGCAGCGGCACGATTGATCCGGGCATTCTGATCCACGTGCAACGCGAGCGAGGGCTTACGGTCGACCAACTCGACCATGTCCTGCACAACGAATCGGGACTGCTCGGTATTTCAGGCGTCTCCTCCGATTTCCGCCAGGTGGAGGCCGCCGCTGCCAGCGGGCACCGCCGTGCCCAGTTGGCGTTGGACGTCTATGTCTACCGGGTCCGAGCGATGGTTGGCGCACTCGCGGTCACATTGGGCGGACTCGACGCACTGGTTTTTTCCGGCGGCATCGGCGAGAACTCCGCCTGGCTGCGGGCCGAGGTGTGCAAGGGAATCGAGTGTCTGGGCGCACATCTCGACCCACAATACAATACCCAGTGCCAACCCGATGCCGACGTGGCCGCACACGATTCGCCGGCTCGCATCCTGGTCATCCACACGCGGGAAGACCTGATGATCGCGCGCCAGTGCCGCCGCATGATGGAAGAGAGTTAGCGATTAACTTCGATGCTTATGTTCAGGCCTTGGGCGTACATGTCTTGAAGGTTGCCGTTCAAGTTGCGTGTGATCCCCATGGTGGGCAACGTGTAGTCAACCATATCCGCGGCGCGGACCACGTTGTTCACAAAAATACCCGTATAACCGACCTTGACGGCGATGAGGTTGGTCAGTTGCATGTGGGCCTCCACCCGCAACTCGATGATCGGCGAGAATTCGATCCAGTGATCGGAATGGTTGAGACCGGTGGGAACCATCAGGGTCGGCTGCGGAGGCGTAGTATTGCCGGCGATCAATTCGCGTCCCAAGAGGCCATCCTGGTTGACCGATTGGGAATTGATGCCCGCCGTGAAGCGGCCCTCGGCGGAAATGCCAAACCGTCCCATCGGCTGGAACCATCGCATCCCGATTTCCGGACCCACAATTTGGTTGTGGGAATGGGTATTCCAATAGCTATCCGTAAGATTGCTGCCGCGGGCGTCCACCCAGAACTGGTCCTTTAATTCAAAGTAGCGGCCGCCGGCGGTAAATTCCAGGGTGCCGCCGGCATGAAGTTGGGCCGGTCGGTAGATGTACAGGGCCTCAACGCCAAACAACCGAGACTTGTTCTGCACGTAGATGCTGTCGAACTTGACCAGCGTCCTGTCGAAATTGACCAGCGTTCCGTCGGCTGAGGGCGAGGGCACAACCGTACGCAGGTAGGGATAGCCGGAAGTCAAGCCCGAGTCGTTGAAGAACACGCAGGCGCTGGCGGCCGAGGTCTCGCTCGTCTGGCTCTGCGTCGACAGCGTGGTAAACATAATTCCCTGGTGCCCCTCGATGTAACCAATCTCCATCCGGTCGCCCCATTTCCAAACCGACCCGGTGCCCGTATCAATCGTATTTATCTGGGGGATCTGGTCTTCATACGTCGGCCCAACCCATGCCAGGGTTCCTTTTGCTCCGCCTTGCCCCGGCTCACCAACCGAGGTCTTGGCGGGCGGTGAAATGTGCCAGTACAACCCATCAAAGGTAAAGAAAAGCCCGTCCTTCGGTTTTGCCCAGTTACCGTAGGGCCGTACGTCGGCCGGCTCAAAGAGAGCCATGCCTGCTAGGTCCTGACCGCAGGCCGTTATGCCTACAGAAACCACCACCAGAAAGGACGCGAGTCCCAAAGGAATCCGATTGAACATCATCACAAGTACTCCCGCGACGGATTGGGGTATAACCCAAGATTTGCTCCCACGGAGCAGCCGGACACTGTCTGTGACGATAATATCGGATGTAGCGGTGATTCCAGTTGAGTAAGAAAGGTAAACTTTACGCAGAATTCGGATTATAACGACAGAAATATGGGGCAAATACAATGATTGAGTAATCTTCGCAGCCACGGCACCCTGCAAGTTAGCCTCGATCGTAAAGGCAGTAGGGTGGGGCGAGTGAAACGAGCCCCACCAAAAGCGGGGCGAAACCGAGTTGGTGGGGCTCGCTGCGCTCTCCCCACCCTACCTTGTTGTGGCCGGTCTCCTGACCGAGCCACACTGGGGCATCCCAGGGTGCGCTGCGCGACCCTGGGCTATGCTGTATAACCGCTTCGCGGTTGAATACTACACAAGTCTCCTCGCCAAAACCAAGTTCACGGCCGCAGGCTGCAGGATTGTCAAGACGGAATTATTGATCGTACACGTTCCTTGACTGGCCCGCAAAGTGGCGTTTGAGGGCACGGACAGGGCCATGTTGAAGGCTGCTGCGGTCTTCTTGGCACTGTTGGCCAGAATGGTCACCGAAATCGTTTGCGAGGTAACACCCGGGGCAAACGTCAGCTTGCCAATCGCTGCGGTATAGTCCGAGCCGGACAGGGCCGTGCCATTGATCGTCGAGTAATTAACGGTGATGCTCTTGGTGCTAGCTGCGGAAAGGCTGACGACAAAAGTCACCTTGGCGGTACCGGTGGTCGGCCGGGTGACGATCACGCTGCCGATGGAAATCGCCGGAACAACCGTAGCAACCGGCAGCGGCACCACCACGACCGGCCGCGGCACCACCACCGGCACCGGCACAACGTCCACAACCGTGGCTGTGGCCGACGCGACGGCGATCTTGCCGTTGACCCCATTCGTCAGGCCGAGACTGAAGGTCTGGTTGGCCAAACCGGCGCTCTTCAAAGCGGCGATGGGCACCGAGATGGTCTTCGAGGTCTGGCCGGGGCTAAAGGTCAGCGTGCCCGCGGTTCGCGTGTAGCCAATGCCGGCCTTCGCCGTGCCATCCGCCGTGCCGTAGGTCATGGTGACCGTGTTGGTCGTAGCGGCCGACAGCGTCACCGTGAAGACGGCCTGGGTGGCCGCGGTTCCAACTTGCACCGTCACGTTGCCGACGGAAACCGTCGGAACAACCGGCGGCAACGGCACAACGTCCACGATCGTGGCTGTGGCCGCAGCCCGCCCGATCTTGCCGTTAACTGCACTGGTCAGGCCAAGACTGAAGGTCTGGTTGGCCAAACCGGCGCTCTTCAAAGCGGCGATGGGCACCGAGATGGTCTTCGAGGTCTGGCCGGGGCTAAAGGTCAGCGTGCCCGCAGTCCGCGTGTAGCCAATGCCGGCCTTCGCCGTGCCATCCGCCGTGCCATAGACCATGGTAATCGTTTTGGTCGAGGCGGCCGACAAGGTGACCGTGAACACGGCCTGGGTGGCGGCGGTTCCAACCTGAGTGGTTACGTCGGCGACGGAGATCGTCGCAACAACCGGCACAACGACGGGTGGCACCACCGGCACCGGTACCGAAACTTTAGGTACAACGGCTGCAACCTTGGCAGGTGGATCGACGATCCGCGAGAAAATGCTCGTTCCGGGGACACCCGGCCCCACCCACGCAAAGACCGAATCCGAGACCGTTCCCTTACGGTCAACGACCGGGGCGATTTGATTGCCAACCGCGGTGGCGTTAACCCGGTACTCCAGCGGCTTCCTCTGTAGCGTGCTGTCGAAGTAGTCGGTGCCGTCGGCATAATACATACGGGCATAGATGCCGTAATCGCGCAGCGCGGGATTATTGACCTCGGCGTTGTCCTGGCCGTAGCTCGTCCAAACGACGGTATAATCGCCGTTGTTGGCGACGGCAACATCCGGCATCACCTGCCAGCCGGGTGCAGTCGTGTTCACGAGGACCTCGTTGGCGTCACGGGCGGTGCCACCGGCGGCAAATCGCCGTGCGTAGATATCGTAGCCGGTCGTCGCGTTGGAGACGTTTGCCCAGGTGACCACGAAATTGCCACTATTGTCCATCGATACCCTAGGACTGGTCGATTTCACGTCCAGGGCACCTAACGAGCTGAACGAACCACGATAATCGGTCATGTTGTTCAGCTTCAGCTCAGTGCTGATCAGCCCGTTGGCGTTGTAATACTTTCCATACACGCCCCAAGTGCTGGTGTCCTGGAAATCACCGGCCCAGGTCACGACGACGTTATAGGCGTTGTCGATTGCCACGTCCGGCAGGGTGCGGGCAAGCGGCGAGGCAGCACTCACCTGGAATTCGTTGGTCAGTGGCGCGCCGGCCAACGTATACTCGCGGGCAAAGACCGCGGCACTGGCATTGCCGCTCTGTCCATAGCTCGTCCAGGTGACCACGAACGTGCCGTCGCCTGCCATGGCAACGCGCGGCTGGCTCTGAACGCCCGGCAAGTATTGGTTGATCTGGAACTGAGATCCGACCTTGCCGCCCGGGCCGAAGAGTTGTCCGTAGACGTCGGAGGTATTGTTGAGCAGGTCGGTATTCGGACCGGTCCCCGACCAGACGACGACGAAATCACCCGCGGTATCCATGGCAACGCAAGATCCGATTTGGTTGCCCGCCAGGGTCGTGTTGACCGCGAAGGTTTTCACAAGCGGCGTGCCCGGATTGCCCATCGGAGTGCCGTTGGAATCAAAACGCTCGCCGATGATATCCGAATTTCCGAGCACCGTGCTGGTCCAGGTGACCACATAGCTGCCGTCTGCCGCAGTGGCGACCGAGGGATCGGTCTGGTTGCCGGCTGCCGCCTGGGCCTGGCTGCCGGCTGCCGCCGGGCTGATGGGAACATCCTTCGTGTCGGGCGACAACGGCTTGGGCGAAGCATCCAGGTAATTGAAGTTCAGCGTTGCATCCGCACCGCCCGGCACGGCCCCTGTGCGGCTGAGCGGATTCCCCTTCGCGTCGCGGAGACCGCTTTGGCCCGACAGGCCATTCGCTGCCGTGATGGGATGGATTAAATTGATCGAGTAATTTCCACCACTCAGCGGCGTGGAGAATGTCAGCGTGGCCTCATATTTGTTCGTCAACGGATTGAGGGCATATTGAACGCTGCTGATACCGCCCGCAACCGGCACGCCACCGTTGAGCAACTGGTAATTCGCCGGGTTGCTGACGGCGTCGCCGGTATGCGTCAGATTGTCGTACATGGCCTCGTCGAAGATGACCTTGATCGTGTTGAGGCCACTCGATCGGAACGGAGTGTTGGTTCCCAACACCATGTCCAGTGTGGTTCGCAACTCGATTCCCATCGGGCCGACGGTGTCGGCCGCCTGGGTGTAGCGGCGGAAGAAGATGCCGTTCGGATCGCCCGCGCCGCTACCCTGCCATACGATCACCCCGTTGCCGCCAGGCGTCATCGCGATGGAGGAGAACTGCTGCGCGCCGCTGACCGTCTGGTTGACTCGCGACTCGGGGCCGATGGCGGCGGGAATGATCGCGGGAGTGCCTGGCACAGGCACGGGATTAGCCGTCACGCCCGCATGGAACGTACGCGTGAACACGCCGGCCGCATCGATATTGGACACCAGGGAGGAATTGTTGGAATAGATGGGGTCGTTTTGCGCGCCGGTCCCATTCCAGGAAAGCGCAATGTTGCCGTTGGCATCGACCGCAACCGATGGGTTGACCTGCGAACCGGCGAACATGTCGCTGACTTGCCAGATCCCCTGGTCGCTGGTTGCGTTGGCCGGCTTCGTGACCGTCACGTTGGCCTGCTGATCCACGGCCGCAGCCGCCGTACCGTCGGCGTTGAATCGGCGGAAATAGACGCCATAGCTTTCCGGTCCCACCGTGATCGCTGAGTCGTTGTCCTGATAGGCCTCCCACGCCACGACGAAATTGCCCGCACGGTCCATGACCACTTGCGAGTTCCGGGCGGTCCGCTTGTAATCCTGGATACCCCCGACGCCCGCCACCGGATTGGCGTTGCTGCCGACGGCAGCCTCGTGCGCGGTATGCGAGACGTCCGAGAGGAAACCTGCGCTGCCTACGTTGACCTGGAACTCGACATTGCTGCCGCCAACCCCCGCGACGGCGCCAATCGCCTTTGGATTGCCGAACTTGTCGAACAGCCGGCCCATGACGTTCGTGTCGATGAACGTACCGTTCTGCTGAAGGTTGTTCTGGTCCCACGTGACCACGAAGTTCCCGTTGATGTCCATGGCGACGGCCGGATGCACTTCGTTGCTGCCGGGCACCAGGTTCGTCCCGGGAAGGTTCTGTGAGTTCACCTGGAACTCGTTGCCGATCCTCTGGCCGTTGTAGTCGTACACTTGGCCGTGGATGTCGTTGAAGTAGCTCAGCGCCAGGCCACGCGTTGCCCAGACCACCACGAAGTTCCCGTAGGGGTCGCAGGCCACCGCCGGATTGTACTGGTCGTTGGTGGTTTCGCTGTTGACGAGGAACCCGCTGCTTAGGGGCACACCCGTCGAACTGTAGCGACGCGCGTAAACGTCGTAACTGCCGTCCATGCTCAGGGTGGGATTGTTGCTCGTCCAGGTCACAACCACGTCGCCCACGGCGTCCACGGCCACGCCGGCGTTCCCCTGGATCCCCGTGTCGCCGGGGCTGACCTGAATCTCGCCGGTCAAAGGAGTGTTGTCTCGCTTGACCAATCGCAGGAAGACGCCGCCGCCATTGCCGTTGGCCGCACTCGATGTGCCGTCACGGCCGTAGCGAGTCCAGACCACGGCGAAGTCGCCGCTGTTGTCGACGGCCACGGCACGCGTCGACTCCTCTTGGGCCGTCCCGGTGCCGTAAGGAACCGAAATCGTGTCGTCGTACGTCGTCAGATTATTGATGCGATACTCGGCGTTGTACTGCGCCAGGGTCGTCGCGCTGGCCGGCGTGTCGGTTGCGCTGAAAGTGACTCCGTAACCACTATAACCGGTTGACATCAAGGTCGTGCCGGGCGAGCCATTCCAGTCGCCATCCAGTCGGTTGCCACCGCTGGCCACGTGCGTGCCGTCGGCATTCAGGCCGAAATAGGGCGGCGGGTTGCCATGCCAATCGGGAACGTAGGGGTCAACGACGTTATCCAGAACCGATAACGCATAGTCCCCGGCGGGCAAGCTGTTCAGGGTGACCGTTGCCTCATACTTCCGCGTTACCGGGTTGAGTTGGAAGGTCACGTTGTTGATCGCGTTGGGAACCGCCGTCCCATTCCGCTTGAGCACCCAGTTGCTCGTGTTCAACACGCTATCCGGCCCCGGAGTTCCATCCGTGCCCAGCCGAGTTGAAAGATTACTGTCGAAGACGACCGTCATCGTCGTGACGCCCGAGGAAGACACCAGCACGGTGCCATTGAGGATCCGCGTGCCGCCTTGCCAAACCTCGGTCGCCATCGGACCGGCCTTGTCGGCGGTCGGCATGAAACCGCGGCTGCTGTATTTGTAAACATTGGTGCCGCCGGCCCCATTGGTACCGGTCCATGCGGCGACGAGGTTTCCCTGGCTATCGCTCCCCAGCGAAACATTCTCTTGGTTGCCGGGAAGGATTTGATTGATACGGGTCTCGCTGCCGAGGCGATTCGCCGAGGAGTCATACCGCTGGTAGAAAACTCCCCCGGTGCCCTGCGTATCGTCTTGCCAGGTTTGCGTCTGATCGCCGCGGCCGCTCCAGCCGATGGCGAAGTTGCCCAGATTATCCATAGCCACCGACGAGTATTGCTGATCGCCGGCCGTGCTGGTGTTGACCTGGAACTCGGCGAGCGGGACCACCGAAAAGACGATCTGTGCGTCCACCAGGGTGCCATTGCCACCGTTGGGATCGAGGTCCATGCACCTCAACTCCCAGGTGCCGAGGGTCTTCTCTCCGTAAAATGCGGAGAGCGGGTTCTCCGGTCGATACGTGCCCGGGAACGGTGGCTGCGCGCCGCCGGCATAGTCGTCGATACTGATGGCCGCCTTGTCGTCGAAGGTCGTGCCGGTGAAGTCGACTCCCGGCGGGATCACGCCGTTCTGGGCCTTGGGCACATTCTTGAACAACGTGACCGATGTTCCCCGCGGACTGACGAGATCCACCTGCAACTGGCTCGGTATGTCGTGCTTGATACTGATCTTGATGACGAGGTTCTGAATCGTGAGATTCTGGTTGACGTCGATGTGGCCAATCGTCGAACCACCGGTATTGTTAAAGAACTGCCCCTGATCGGCCGGACGGATCGGGAACGCGGCCGACTGCACCACGCCGCCGTTATCGACGAACGCGTCGACGTCGAGTACTTCGGCGTACACGCCATTGCCGATCGCATCGCTGCCGCGATTGCCGGTAAACGAAACCACCAGAATTTTGTCCTGGATATTACTGTTCTTCAGAGGATCAATGTTGGGGTTCGTGCGGAAGCCGTACGCCAAGCTCGGATAGTTCTGATTCCCATCCGTCGTCTGATTGGAGCGGAAATCGTTCCCTAACGAGCCTTGGACCGGGGAGCCGTCCGGATTGAAAACCCGCAGATAGATATCGTCGTTGCCGCCTTGGTCGCTCGTCCAGGCAATCGCAAAGCCGTTCTGGCTGTTCATGGCCACTACCGGCGTCTTCTGGTTGCCTGCCGTATTCAAATTCACGCGGAATTCCGGAGCCAAGGGGGTTCCCAAGGCATCGTACCGCCGCGCGTAGACGCCCCAGCCCGTGGCCGTACTCGTCGGGTTGCCGTCTTCCTGCCCGAAGCTCGACCAGGTGACGATGAAGCTTCCGTCGACGCTCATGGCCGCGCTCGACCACTGCCCCTTGTACTGGGTCTGGGTGTTCACCTGGAACGCCACACCCTGCGCCCCCCCGGCAGCCGTGAACCGCCGCGCGTAGATCCGCTGATCCTGGCCGTGGCTGTTGGTCCACGTGACCACGAAGTCGCCATCCCTGTCGCTGGCTACCGCGACGTACTGCTGCTGGTCGCCCGCAAAGCTCGCTTCGGGCGTAACCGCAATGGCCGTACCAAACGCCGCACCGCTGGCATCGTACAGTTGCACGTAGGCGCGGTTATCCGTGCCGGTCCACGCGACCACATGCTTGCCGTCGCCCGCCACCGCCACGCTCCGGGAAGTCTCGGGATAGGTTGTGCCGGCACCAACGACCATGTCGCTCCCCGACCCTACCGACCCCGACGGGGCAACGATAAACTGGAACGACTGATTCACCCCTGCACTCGAGGTAAATCCGGTAAGCCCCAGCGGGTTGCCCGCTGCGTCGCGCAGCCCAGGTTGCCCTTCGTTGATGTTGGCCGTCTGCGAAATATCGGCAATCGGATGGATCGCGGTGAGCTTGTAGACGCCCGCGGGAAGCGGCGACGAGAAACTCAGCACCGCCTCATACTTGTTGGTTGCCGAATTCAGACCAAAGCTGATGCCGGTGATCATGCTCGATATGTCCACCCCGTCGCCACTGGCCAACTGGTAATTCGCCGGATTACTGACGGCGTCGCCGGTATGCGTCAGGTTGTCGTACATGTTCTCGTCGAAGACCACGACAAGCTTGCCCGGATTGGTGGTCACGACCTGGTTCGGATTGCGCACCGGGCTGCCGATCAACTGGTGGTCCGTGGGAACAAGGGTTCCATCGGTCAGCCGTAACTCGATTCCCATCGGGCCGGCCGTGTCGGTCGGCTCGTTGTAACGGCGGGCGAAGATGCCATGGTTGTCGCCCACACCATTGCCGCTCCAAACCACGATCTTGTCACCCTCAGGCGTCATGGCGACCGAGGGGAACTGCTGGTTGCCGGCCTGGGTCATGTTCGCGCGTGTCTGAACGGTGACCGACTGTTGCGTGGCCTGGGCCGGCTGAACGCCTTGGCTGTAGAAGTTACGAATCCACACGCCTTGGGGATCGGCATTGGTCACGGTAACAATGGCCGGACTGCTCGGCATTGTCGGGTGAGGCTCGGCACCGTTGCCGTCCCAAAGAAGGGTGAAGTCTCCGTCGGCGTCCATGGCGATCGCTGGGTTCACCTGATCGCCCGAGAACATGTTGCTATTGATAACCGGACTGGGGGCAGTGTCAGGCGCAGGCGTTGTAATGACCATGTTGGCCTGCTGGTCACTCGCGCTGACCGGTACACCGTAGGTAATCGCTCCTGGCGCGCCGGCAGCAGCAGCCGCGGTCTGGCTGAAATAGAACTGGCGGAAATAGATACCGTAGCTTGTCGGCGTCCCCGCGGGCTCCACGTCATTATCCTGCCACGCCTCCCAGGTGACGATGAAGTTCCCCGTGCTGTCCATGGCGGCTTTCGGATTGCGTGCCTTAAAATGCTCATCCGTCCCGCCTACGGCGGCCAGGGCAGGGTTATGCTCCTTGTTCGTGATAAAGCCCGAATCGCCCTTGTTGGCACGCGTTTCGGGCGTCAGGGCCGTGGCCAGGGGATTGTACAGGCGAAAGATGATTTCTGAATCGGTGAGAATCCCGTTGAGTTGGGAATCGACCTGGTCCCAGGCCACCACGAAATCGCCCTTGTAGTCCATGGCGATCGTGGGGTGAATCTCGTAGGCCCCGGGCGCAACGGCTATGCCGGGAATGTTCTGCGAATTCACCTGGAACTCGTTGCCGATGGCTCGCCCCGTGTCGTCATACTGTTGGGCATGGAGGTCGTTGAAGAAACTGAAGGGTTGACCGGCGGCCGCCCAGGCCACGGTGAAATTGCCGTAGGCATCCATGGCGACGGTCGGATTGTACTGGTCGTTGACCGTTTGCGTGTTGACCAGGAACTGGCCGCCCAAGGCAACCCCCTTCGCGCTGAACCGCCGTGCATGGATATCGCGGAAGGGGACGTCGCCCGGCACCCGCGGTGACTGAGGATTCGCCGGCTCCTCGCTTTCCCAGACCACGACGAAGTCGCCGACGGCGTCCATGGCCACCGAGGCGTTCTGCTGCATCCCCGAGGTGATCGTGTTCACGAGCACATCGCCGGTGAGCGGGTTGTTGTTGCGGTCGAAAAGCCGCATGTAGATGTCGCCGTTCGTGGCCGTATTGGGGTCCAAAGGATCGACGATCGAGCCATACCGCGTCCAGACGACGGCGTAATCGCCGCTATGGTCGATCGCCACGGACTGATTGCTCCGTTCGCGGGCAATGCCCGTGGCGGTGCTTTGCCCAAGCGTGTCTTGGCTGCTCGTGCTGACGTTGACGCGCGTCTCGGCGCCATTTTGAGGCGTGGTGGCAACCGTGAAATTAAACACGAAACCATCCACCGCATTCGTGCTGCCCGGGAAACCGTTGAGATCGCCATCGAGGGCATTCCCGCTGGCACCCTCGATGAAATCGCGAACGATCAACTGGTAGTTGCCCGCCGGGAGTGCGGGAGCACCCGTCCGTGGACCGTTGGAATCGAAAGTCACGGTCGCTTCGTATTTTCTGGTCGCTGGATTCAGTAAGAACGTGACGCTGGAAACTCCCCCGGAGATGGTGGTGTTGCCCTGTCGCAGCGACCAGTTCTGAGGATTCGTCACGTCGTTGAATCCGTTGACATTGCCTTGGATCAGATCCTGATCAAACGTGACGAGCAACTGCTGCACGCCGGCGGAGGTCTGGATGACTCCGCCATCCAGAATCGAGCTTTGGCCAAGTGAATTCCCGCTGGCGTTCGCCTGGAGCACATGGACCACCATGGGACCCGAAGGCTTGGGAATAATTTCCCCATCACTGTACAGGCCTTGGTCCGTGAACTTGCGAACGAGATTCGTGTCATTCGCCCGGTCGGTGATCGTGGAATCGGTCCAAAAGCCGACTAGGCTTCCATTGTCATCGCTGGCAACGGAAACCAGACCCTGGTTTCCACCGGAAATGCTTCCCCCGGTCACCGGTGGGCTCATGAGCGTCTCGCCCAGGGTAACGCCATCAGGCGTCACAAGGTGGTTGCCGCCGGCATCGAAGCGCTGGTAAAACACACCCGACTGGGCAACCTGGCCCGTTTGACTGCCGTTTCCGCTCCATGCCACGGTGAACGAACCGTTGTTGGCCATGGCAATCGAGGAGTATTGCTGATCGCCCGCCGTGGTCGTATTGACAATGAATTCAGGGCCAATCGCCGCAGATTTGGTTATATTTAGCGACCAATTGTCGAGAGTCTGCACCTCGGCCAAAGCGTCATCGTCAATCGTCTGACCACTGCCATCAATGGCATCTTCGTCCGTGATGTGCAACGTCCATGTGCCAACCGCACTTTCGCCGGCGAACGTAGCCAACGGCTCCTCGGGGCGAAACGTGCCCGTAAATGGCACGACGGCCTTATTGCTGTCCGAGTCGTCGATGCTCACCTGGCCGGCATCGCTAAAGGTCGTCCCCTTGAAATTACCGTTTTCGCTCGGCCAGGTCCCGTCGCTCTTCCTTTGTCTTGGCACGTTGGAGAAGAGTTGGACCTTCGTGCCACTGGGGCTGGTGAGCCATACCGAAAGGGTCCGCGTGTCTGGATCGGTGATGGTCAAGCTGACGGCAATGTCCGATACAAACATGGGGTCGGCGGAAGCCACGATCGTCGTGAATTTCTGGTCGATAACGGGGTCGAAGATCGCCCCTGTCGTTCCGGCGACCAGCAGCGTGGCACTCGTCCCAGACCCAGTCCCAAAGCGCGAGAACCGCCCCGAGTAAACGTCCCAACCTTGGCTGTTCCCGGTCAAGTTGTTCTGATTGCTCGACCAGGTGGCGACAAAATTCTTGCCGTCCGGAGTGCAAGCAACGTCGGGATAGCGCTGCTCGCCGACCAGGGTCTGATTCAACTGGATCTCGCCGAAGAGCGGCCCCGCCGTTGGGTTTCCATTCAAGTCAAAATTGCGTGCGAAGACGTGGTCATTCTGATTGCCCTGGTTGCCCTGGTTGCTCGTCCAGGCCACGACGAACCCGCCCAAGCTGTCCATCGAGACACTCGAAAACCGCTGGTCGCCGCCCGAGGTCACGTTCACCTGGAATTCGGGTGCCCAAGGCGCCCCGGCGGAATCGTAACGGCGGGCGTAGACACCGTAACCGTTGCCTAACTGGTCCGTGTCTTCCTGGCCCACGCTCGACCAAGTGATTACGAAGTCACCGCTGACGTCCATGGCCGCCACCGACCAGAGTTGGTCGTTGGCTGTGTAGGTGTTGACGCGAAAAGCGTCGCCGATTGAATTCCCCACGGAGTCGAAACGCCGGGCGTAAACGTTCGCATCCTCGACGGTCGTCGTGACCTTGGTCAACGGATCCGTAACCGAAACATTGTCGTACTGCGTCCAGGTCACGACAAAATCCCCGTCGTTGTCGCAAGCGACGCTCGCCCAGGCCTGATCGAAATTGGTTGTTCTTCCCGCGGGATCGGTGCCACCGGGGGTAGGTAGCGTCGAACCCGTCACGAAGTTGTTGCTGGTGCGCTCGACCATCGGAGCGGTTGACACGCCAACCGGCAAAAGTACGCCACCTGGCGTTTTGAGCGCCGACGTCACTTCAAACGGCTGGATGGTCGTGGGAACGCCGTTTTTCGTAACGGTGGCAGGATCCCCGTTGGAGTCATACATGCCGACCCAGACGCGATCATGCCCAACCGTGGCGTCGTAGGAAACCCAGGTTACGATCTGGTCGCCGTGACCATCGACCGCCACGGCATGTCGCGTTTCCACCGCCGTACGGTTGTTGTAGTAGTCTGCCGGATCCAGAGCACCCATCGGGGTCGTCGGAGCTACCGGCACCACGGAAAGCAGCGCGCGTTGTTCCAGGGGATCGAAAACCAAGCGTCGCCCGGTCCTCTCGTGAACCTTTTTTGAATGAGATCGCTTATCCTTCTTCCGCTTGCCAAACAGACCAGAAAGCGACTGCAATCGCTTCCAACCGGTATGAAACGACGACATCTTCATAGATCCCCTTGTGCTGTGCTGCGAGAAGTCTCCGCCTTGCCTCGGCTAACTACCCCGCGCCAGTTGCTTGTATATATCAAACCAGATTGCTACCGAAATGTCAAACGATTTGCCGTAAGGTCAAACGATTTGCGATAACATCAGTATTTTCCAATGCTACGCAAACTACGCACCATGCCCAAGCCTCCTATTTCATGATGATTGGACTGATCCCAACTTGCAAGGATTTTCCCCGGAGAACTGCGAAATTCGCCTCGTAGAGCGGAATTCATTCCGTTGCTCGCCGCCTTTTCCAGATCTTCCGGTTCTGTTTCGGCCAGCGTTTGGTGGGGCGAAACCGTGTTGGTGGGGCTCGCTGCGCTCTCCCCACCCTACAATCGACACGAAGATTCACCCGTAGGGTGGGGAGAGTGAAACGAGCCCCACCAATTCTGCTGCACGGCCATTTATGGTCGTTCCCGGCGCAGCCAGTACTAGGCCCGTGCTTTAGCACGGGTTTTGGAAAACGACCACGATTGGCCGCCATTCCCCCCGCGTCCCGACCGCCTACGGCGGTCGGGACGCGGGGGGAATGGCGGTGGTTCTGTTCTGATCGTGTTACCCGTGCTGAAGCACTTGTCGTTACCCACATTTTACGTTATTGCCACCACGCTGGTTCATTACAAGAAGCATAAGCGCAAGTTCTGATACCATGGGATGTTTTATTGAACATTCGATCATTATCATCGCGGATTACGTAGG
>Ga0194057_10000036_pt1 | contig 48821 bp, 28 predicted proteins | sample SepL4415m_MetaG_FD_155474 | JGI IMG/M metagenome (GOLD analysis project Ga0194057, IMG submission 155474) | Anoxic zone freshwater microbial communities from boreal shield lake in IISD Experimental Lakes Area, Ontario, Canada - Sep2016-L442-15m | ecosystem: Environmental > Aquatic > Freshwater... | reverse complement strand
GCGATAGATCGTCCATGACGCGTCCTCCGTGACGTAACATCATAAAAATCAAGTATTTGCGACCGCAGTGAAGTCATAGCACAATACCCGATTTGATACAATGCCAGAAGGACACAAGGGAATTCTTGTTAGATTAGAAAATATTGCACTTATTACCCTTGCGGTCGCCACCGGTCCATAACTGTTTCTGCTCATGCCCCAAGACAAAATGATCGGAATCGACCTCGGAACGACCAATTCGGCCATGGCCTGGGTTGATGAAGCGGGCCGCAGTGCGATGATTCCCAACGCCGAGGGCGAATTCATCACACCCAGCGTGGTCTTCTTCAGCGAGTCGGAGGTGGTCGTCGGCAAGAACGCCTGCACCGCCGTCACGTCGCATCCCGAGATGGTCGCCCAGTGGGTGAAACGCGATATGGGTGCGCCATTTTATTCGCACCCCATCCGTGGAAATTACCTCCCGCCGGAAGTGATCCAGGCCTGCATCCTGCGGAAGCTCAAAGCCGATCTGGTGCGTGCATTGGGGCCTGACATGCAGACCGTGATCACGGTGCCGGCCTATTTCGACGAGATGCGCCGCAAGGCGACCGCCGACGCCGGCGAGATGGCTGGCTTGCGAGTATTGGACATCGTCAACGAGCCGACGGCCGCAGCCCTGGCTTTCGGCGAGGCCCTGGGCTATCTCTCGGCTGATGGTAAACCGCGGCAAGAGCTCAACGTGTTGGTCTATGACCTGGGGGGCGGTACGTTCGACGCTACCTTGCTGCGTCTCGCCATGGGCAAGGTGCAGATGCTGGCCACCGATGGCGACGTACAGTTTGGCGGCCACGACTGGGATCAGCGGCTGGTCAACTACGCAGCCGAGTGCTTCCTGAAGACGCATTCGCTCGATCCCCGCCAGGATCCGGCCACCCTCAACCGCCTGTACCTCGACGCCATGGAGGCCAAGCACACGCTTTCCGCGCGGAACAGGGCCGTCATCCAAATCAACTACCAGGGGCGTTTTGCTGAAATCGCCGTCACCCGCGAACAGTTTGAAGAAATGTCCGCCGATCTGCTGGAACGCACTTCCTACACCTCGCGGCAACTGCTGGGCGTGGCTGGATTGGAGTGGAAAGACTTGCAGCGAGTCTTGTTGATCGGCGGTTCGACGCGGATGCCGATGGTCGCCCGCATGATGCAAGGCATTTCTGGTATTCAGCCTGATCGGACCGTAAACCCCGATGAAGCGGTCGCGCGCGGGGCCGCGCTATATGCCGGCCATCTGCTGGCCGCGCGGGTGGGCGAGATACCGCGAAGCACGTTCCAGGTCACGAACGTCAACGCTCACTGCCTGGGTGTCGAAGGTATTGACACCGAGACGCTTCGCAAAAAGAACGTCGTGCTTATTCCGCGTAACACGCCGCTGCCGGCGCGACACACCGAGCGTTTCGCCACGAAGTCGGACGGCCAACGCTCGATCGCAATCAAGGTTCTCGAAGGGGAAGGCTCACAGCCGGGTGACTGTATTGTCATCGGCCGCACCGTGGTCCGCGATCTTCCCATCGGGCTGCCTAAAGGCTGGCCGGTAGAAGTTACCTTTGAATACGGCACGAACGGCCGGCTGGCGGTTGAGGCCCTGGTGCCGGGCACGCATCATCGGGCACGGCTGGAGTTGGTCCGTGAGAAGGGGCTTTCCAACGAAGGCATGACACGCTGGAAGCAGCCGGTGGGCGCGGCTGGCGGATTCAGTGCGTTCGAGTCGGCTGCCCAGGATGTTCTGCACGGCACACCGCCATCGCGCGAAGCGTCGCCGAGTGGAATCGGCTCCGCGATTGGCTGGGCACTCGCAACAGCCGATACCGCCAGCGCAATAGCCGCTACTCCCCCATCTCCGCTTGTGGTTGCCCCAGCACCGCTTGCGGCTTCGCCCGAGTCCGCACAACGCTGGGCCTCAAGCCCACAACCGCTGACCGTTGTCTCCCCTCTCCCAAAGGGAGAGGGGCAGGGGGTGAGGGCTGCTCTCCCTTTGGGAGAGGGGGAACCGGTGTTGCCGTTGATCAAGCAGACCAAGCCGAAAAGGAATCGCCGCATCCCCAAGTGGTTGGAGCGAATGATCGGTCATGGCATCGTGCTGGTACTCTTGGCCTTCGTCGGTTACCTGATGATTTCAAATCTCCGACCTGACCTCATCAAAACGAACTCCGTCCGCGACAGCATACCAAACATACCAAGCGAACCAAGCGAACCAAGCAAGCCTCGCGAGCCAAGCAAGCCCAGCGAGCCAAGCAAGCCCAGCAAACAGAATCCAGCGGACCCAGCGCCATGACCAATGCGAACATTCCAGCCGTGGGTATCGACCTGGGCACCACGTACTCCGTGGTAGCAAGGCTCGACGAGCGCGGCCAGCCCGTGACCTTGGTGAATGCCGAGGGGGATCGCCTTACGCCGAGTGTTGTGCTGTTGGATGGCGATGACGTGGTCGTCGGCAAGGAGGCCATGAAGGCCATGAGCAGCGTGGCGGATCGCGTGGCGGAGTGTGCCAAGCGCGACATGGGCCATCGCGCCTATCATCGCGTGATTGGCGGCAAGCAATATCCGCCCGAGGTAATTCAGGCATGGATTCTCAACAAGCTTCGCAGCGACGCCATGCAGCAGATCGGACCGTTCGAGCAGGCAGTGATCACCGTGCCGGCCTACTTCGACGAGGTCCGCCGCAAGGCCACGCAGGACGCCGGATACCTAGCCGGCTGCGAAGTGCTGGACATCATCAACGAGCCGACTGCGGCGGCCGTGGCCTTTGGGTTCCAGCATGGTTTTCTCAACGCCGCCGGCAGCACCGACCGACCGCGGCACGTGCTGGTCTATGATCTAGGCGGCGGCACCTTCGACGTCACGGTGATGGAGATCCGCGGCAGCGAGTTCCTTGCTCTGGCCACCGATGGCGATGTCGCTTTGGGGGGCTACGACTGGGATCAGCGGCTGCTCAACATGGCGGCCGACGCATTCCAACGCGAACATTCGCTCGACCTCCGTACCAACGCCGTCGCCGTGGGAAAGCTCTGGCGGGAATGTGAAGACGCCAAGCGAACCCTTTCCGCCCGGCCCAAGGCACCCATCATAGCGGAGTATCAAGGCAAGGTCATCCGCGTGGAAATCTCCCGCGAGCAGTTTGAAGAAACGACGCAGGACCTCTTGGATCGCACTCGCTTCACCTGCTTGCAGGCATTGCGGGCAACGGGTCTGGAGTGGTCCGATCTCGATCATGTGCTGATGGTTGGCGGTTCCACCCGCATGCCGATGGTCCGCGCGATGTTGCAGGAGATCAGCGGTAAGGCACCGGACGCTTCCATGGCGGCCGACGAAGCGGTGGCCCACGGCGCGGCCCTGCAAGCCGGGTTGATTCTGGCCAAGCGCGACGGCCGGGCGGCGAATTTCAGCATCCGCAACGTCAATTCGCACAGTCTCGGCGTGGTGGGCACCGACTCGCAGACCAAGCGTCGCCGCAATGGAATTGTCATTCCCCGCAATACGCCGCTGCCGGTCAGTGCGAAGCGGCAGTTCAAGACCGCCAAGCACGACCAACGATCAATCCTCGTGCAGATCGTGGAAGGTGAGAGTCCTTCCGCCGACGACTGCACCTCCATCGGACGTTGTACGGTGGCCGATCTTCCGTCCGAGCTGCCGGCCAAGTCGCCGATCGACGTGATTTTCAACTATCAGGCCGATGGCCGCTTGAAGGTTCGCGTGCAGGTGCCGCAGACGGACCGGCAATTGGAAACCGAGATCGTCCGCGAGAACGGACTCAGCAAAGAACACATGGACGCCTGGCGACAGCATATCTCGGGGCAGAAGGCAACGGAGTATCGGTAGGGACTTTGCGCCTTGGCGTGAGGAAATATCTCGCGCAAAGGCGCAAAGCGGAGACCGATTTAGAATCGCCCTTTCACCCACGCAAACACTCGATGAACCACAATAATGGGAATTATCCCCTTAAAATTACCCAAATTTGGTCGCTGGCGCCTTTTCTTCTCTCAACACCGCACATGGGTCACGATGCTCAACGAGCTTCGGAGAATCAATCATCCGGTCCTGGTGCCGTTCTTGCAGCTTCATGTAGTATGCCACAAGCTGCATCGGATCATGATTGCACCGCTCGGAGATGCGGTGACGTACCTCACGGATTTCGTCAATCACCGGGTCATTGGGAGTCGAGGTCATGCGTTTCTCCTAATAGTTCCAAGACAATCTCAGGTTGCGAACGAGTTCAACGCGGGCTGCCGCAATCGTAGACAATCCGCTGGCGATTTCGTCCAGCACCGCTTCGCTGGTTACCAACTCATATCGAAGGCCGGCAATGCTCCACCACTGGCGAGTCCAGTCGCGACGCGCAACAATTTCGTGGGCTGTGCGAGTCTCATGATAGAAACTCGGAATGGTTGACTCGACATAGACTCTTGATTGAACCATTCTGTTATCATACCGCGTTTACCTTCCGGAGGAAAGCTTTGCGCCTTGGCGTGAGGAAATATCTCGCGCAAAGGCGCAAAGCCGCAAAGCGGAAACCGATTTGGAATCGCCCTTTCACCCATGCGAACGCTCGATGAAACGAAAATAATGAAACTTATCCCCTTCTGTCTATCCCTTTTGCGCCTTGGCGTGAGGAAATATCTCGCGCAAAGGCGCAAAGCCGCAAAGCGGAAACCGATTTGAAATCGCCCTTTCACCCACGCGAACGCTCGATGAAACGCAAATAATGAGAATTATCCCCTTATGTCTATCCCCTTTGCGCCTTGGCGCCTTGGCGTGAGGAAATATCTCACGCAAAGACGCAAAGGCGCAAAGCGGAAACCGATTTGGAATCGCCCTTTCGCCCACGCGAACGCTCGATGAAACGCAAATAATGGGAATTATCCCCTTCTGTCTACCCCCCCTTTGCGAATTTGCGCCTTGGCGTGAGGAAATATCTCACGCAAAGGCGCTAAGGCGCAAAGCGGAAACCGATTTGGAATTGCTACAGACCACGGTGCAACGCGGTTGTCGCATAGGGCATCCTCGGCACCTTGACGATGCTCAAATGCAGAAACTTCATTGAGGACGATTTTGTTTCCTCTTCTTCCGCATTGGTGATAGCCGAGGTCGTGACCGAATCATGGAACGACATCCCCTGGTGGGTAGATTTTCTCTGCGGTATCCATAAGCCGAGTATCGGATTTGACAATGCCCGAAAGTGGCTGACGGGAGATGGCTGGGAGCGGAGATTAGGATATTTTCTTGACTTTGTTCGGCAAGGTGGATTTCGAGTTGAAGAACAGGAAAACGGGGCGGTGATGAGGCTCTCATTCGCTGGGGGAACACCTTGACTCTTGGCTCGCTCGCTACGCCTGTGCTTGCCCAGCTACGTCCCGGCTGCGCTTCGGGACTACGCCCGGGCTGCGCACCGGCTCCGCTCGCTTGACTTGTCTACTCCGCTGGAACTAGGGAGACACGGAAGCCCAGGAAGTCGTACCGGTTCCCAGGCGAGTCCCCGTGACGGAACGCCGACCGGCAGAGCCCGGCGTAGTTGAGCCAGCTACCGCCGCGAAACACGCGGAGCGAGCCCCCCGTAGCACCCATCGGGTCATCCAATGGCGACTTCGCATAGTAACCCTCATCCAACCAATCTGCGCACCACTCCCATACATTTCCGTACATATCGTAAAGTCCAAAGGCGTTTGACTTTTTCTCACCCACCAGGTGCGTCTTGCCGCCCGCGTTCTCGCTAGACCAAGCGTATTCGCCCAGCAACTTCTCTTCCTCTCCCGCTGCGAGAAGACCTGGGCGAGGACTGAAGTACCTCCGACCCGGATTTCCCGCACGGCACGCATCCTCCCACTGCGCTTCCGTTGGCAGGGCGTACCGCCGTTTGGCTGCCTTTTCCCCAGGCAACGCCGACAGCTTCCGGCAGAACTCCACCGCTTCGTCCCACGAAACTTTCTCCACGGGATTCTTCGGCCCCTTGAACCCACTCGGATTGCTACCCATCACACGCTGGTACTGCTCCTGCGTCACCTCCGTCACGCCCAGCCAATACGGCTTGGTAATCCGAACGCTGTGCTGCGGTTTCTCATTTTTTAAGGCACCGCTCTCCGAATCGGGCGAACCCATCTGGAACTTACCTGGCGGGATCAACACCAGCTTCATCTTGATGGAATTCGTTTGTACCACCGGCTCGCCAAGATACCTGGCCCACCGCGACTGGTGCTTTTTGGCCATCTTTTCGTCGAAAGGTGCTACCGCCAATGGTGGTGACTTGCCCGAAACCGTTGGGATGTCGCGCCCCAAGTCAGTGATTTCCTTCAATCGCTTTTCCACCAGTGACTTCACCAAAACCGTAGTTAGGTTCGGCTGTGCCTGTTGATACCACGTTCCAGCATGAGTCAATAGTACACCACGCCACTCGCCCTTGGCCCCTTGACCGATGTTCCACCAATCATTTCCCAACGTCACCTGTTCCTCAGGCGTAGTGGCTCCCTTGATGTCTTGCTCAGCCAACGCCTTCAATTTGGCATCACTGCTCAAAACCAACATTGGCAGCCCCTTTTCCCAATCGCCTTTGTGGCACAAGTATTTGCCGACCGCCAAATTGGCATCAGGATCGTTGGGTTTCTCTTTCAGCGTCGCCATTGCATCCTCAATGTCGGCAAACGCCTTCGCCACGGCTTCAACTTCCTTGTTTTTCGCCAATATGGACTTAATAAGTTCCGCATCCTTGCTTAATCGAGCCGATTGACCAGCTTGTTTTCCCAGTTGTCTCGCCGCATCGAAGTCCTCCTCACGGATCGCTTGATCCATTGCCTCAAGGGCAGCTTCTGCAATTACCCGACGCGCCTCGGGTAACCGTGCCTTGATTGCGATCTTCTCAAGTGTGTCTGCCTTGGCCTGGGAAACTTTAACATCATATTCCTCTGCCAGCATATCGAGCACCTCGAATGCCAATTTACTGTTGTTACCCCGTACCGCTGCGCTCTTTGCTTCCCGCAGCAGCACGAATCGGGCGACCAAATCGTCCTTGCTTTCGTCGGCCTTCTGGATTAACTTTTTGGCGAACGCAACCTGATCCGCTGCTCGATAGTCATCCTTGTAAATCTCCCGAATAGTCGTCAATGCCTTCTCTTGCTCTGCTTTGGCCGGGGCAGGTGGCTTCTCCTTCGGCTTTACTGGCTCCGCATTTGGTTCGGCCACAACCGTGGGCGGCTCCTTACGAGTTTCCACCGGCGACGTTTCCTTGGGGGGCTGATTCGTCTCCGATTCGGTCACGATCAGCGGTGGCGGAATCAGTTCCGTTGGCTCTTCGGGCGAAGACGGTGGCTTTGATTCCACCTCCGGTTCAATCCACAACCCGTGATCACTACGTTCAGGCCCTGGACAATCGACAAAAAGGTCGAGTATCTTGACCCTTACGACACTTAAATTAAATGATTCCGAGACGCCTGCTATTCCGATTTGTTTTGATTGCCACAATGGCTTCCCATCTCCCACAATCCGGAAGACGAGGGGAGTGCCTATCTGCTGGCCCTTCGCCGAATCGGCGATGCCAACCCCCCCACGCAATGCCCTAAACTGCCCATTGAGAGAATATGAAATGTGAGAGAACGTATTACTCCCAGGAGTGCGCGCCCAAAGAATATTGGGAGATGTCTTGCCGTTGAAAGCTGCCGCTGTATGGATTGAATCCCCAATCCTCACTTCTTGGCACGGTAGAGTGGCAAGGTAAACGGATTTCACCCTATCCTTCTCGAACCCAACCCTTTCCTTCTCGACCACACCTGCTTCGGGGACGCCTCCCCCCTCTTTGGGCTTGGCGTCTGGCTCTGATTGCGGTTCGGCTTGTGGCTCTGGCGTGGGTTCGGGTGTCGGTTTCCGTTGCGGTACAGGCTTAGGTTCAACCTTGGGCTGCGGTTTCGATCCAGGCTTGGTCGGTGCCACTGTAGACGGAGAAGGCTCGTTCGTGGATGCAACGTCTTTTCCATTGCGACCCAAATTGAACGCCACAACCATAGCCAGAACAACCGCCGCGCCCAATCCAATCCAAATCTGGTTTTTGTCCGACGACTGCTTTGGCTTTGCCCGTAGCGTGGCTTTGGGGGCGATTGCCGGTGCCTCAAGGAAATCTAGCTCGCCCGTCTGGAGTGCGGCTACAGGCGATGGGGCTACAGGCGATGGGGCTACAGGAGGTGCATGTGCTGCCGGCGCAACGGGCGCCGCCTGCTGACGCAACTTTTGGTCGTATACATCCTTCTTCTCGGGATTCAGCAGGCAAATTTTCGCCGTCGCAATCTCGTTCAATAATTTCTGCGAAAGATTGGAGTGCTTGCCGGTCTGGAACGAGCGAATGTGGGACATCTGCTTGTCAGCGGCATGGGCAATCACATCGGTATTGGACTCGAAGAGTTCAACTCCCAAGATCCGGTAATGGTTTGGGGGCTGATCCTTCAGCGGAATCGCCAGCCATTGGTGATAGGGATCGAGGTCTGCCATAGGACACTCGGTTTCGCCAGGGAATATGTTTCCGAATTGGGTTCAACTACTTCGTTTGCCCCGATTTTATCAACCACCCGCCAAGATGTCAAAACTGCTGTAGGTCAGGCTTTCCAGCCTGACAGTGAACCGGGCAACGTCAGGCTGGAAAGCCTGACCTACTTGATAGATTTCATGCGTGACCACTTCATCACCTTCTCAGGCATCTCAACGAAGGTGTCGCCGTTGAGGACATCGCAGGTCTTCTTGCCCCAGCCTGCAAAATCAAGGATAAAATGCTCTTTCTCCACCGTCCAGTGACATGCCGACCTGTATCCAGCGATGACCAATGTGCCCGTTCCATCATCTGCCAATTCCAAGGTCGTCTGCCAGTCCTTCTGCCAAACACCTGCGGGGGTGAAACGAATCCTGTGCATTTTATCATCCAAGACGCTAACGTGCGACGGTATTTTGGGTTTGGCCGATTCCGCTTTGGGCTTTTCGGTGGCAAGAAGGATGCGATTCACGTCCACATACTTGCCGTGTGCCGCTGACTGAACCGTGTTCTGAATGCGTTCAAGCGTCTGTTTCTCATTGGAAAAGACTATGGCTGCCGGTTTTCCGCCATAAGCGGTAAACGAGAGCAATGGATCAATGCTGTAAATGATGAAACCATGCTTGACGGACACTCCGCCAGGGATGAATCCATGCTCCGGCCAATAGGTGACCAGCCCATGTTCCGGAAACACCTTTTTGATTGCCGTTACGGCCTGCTCCAGGGAGGTGCATTGCTCGAAATGGGTCAAATTGATGGGCTTTCCGAGAATGAGGCGAACCATTTCCGGCGTGTCCAGCCCACAACGACCATTGACTGCCTCAAAGTTCTTGAGTGCTTTGCGGATTTCTGACTCCGTGAGCGCAGTGATCGCAGCATCATAGACCTTTTTGTCGAGCGTTTTGCCCTTCTCGTTGGCTTCCTTCGCCGCACCGGCACTTGCCGCAACATTCGGCAGCAACAAGACTGCGACCAACACCGCCGCCCAGCACTTGAAAGTGGTCATGGCCTTTCCTCCGAATTAAATGTATTTCAGTCGTCCCCCATGATACCCCCGCCAATCCTCATCCACCAGCCACCAGAAGTGATGTCAATCCGGCGAACTCGAAATCCTGAGTACCGAGTAGGAAAGACTGCCGCCTCTCTACTCGCAATTACTACCACCCCCCCAAAAAAGAAGGACGTTCAAATCCGCTTTGCGTCTTTGCGCCTTTGCGCGAGGAAATATCTCGCGCAAAGGCGCTAAGGCGCAAAGCGGAAACCGATTTGGAATCGCCCTTTCACCCGCGTGGACGCTCGATGAAACGCAAATAAGGAGTCCTTTCCTGCACCCAACGGCTCACGTCCGGCGCAGCAGCCCCAGCCGCTGGCCAACTGCGACGGCCAGGTAAGTTGCCGCGGAAAGCATGATGATCACGGGGCCGCAGGGGAGCCCGGTCTGAAAGCTCACGGCCAAGCCGACGACGGTGAAGATCATGCAGGCCACAACGGCCAGAACCATCATCTCCCAAAGCTGCCGAGAGAAGTGCCCCGCCACCGCTGCCGGCAGAGTCAGCAAGGCGATTACCAGCACGATGCCCACCACGCGGAGCAGGATCACGATCGTCAACGCGGTCAGGCAGAGCAGCAACATGTAGTACACATTGACGCGGACGCCGCGGAGATGGGCGAATTCCTGATCGAAGCAGACGGCTTGAAACTTGTTGTAGAAGACCACGCCCAAAACAATCACCAAAGCATCCAACGCCAAGATGCAAAACAGATCCCCGCGAGTCAGCAGAAGAATATTGCCAAAGAGGTAGCTCATGGGGTCGGCATAACCGGGCGTTTTGGCGAAAAACAACAGGCCAATCGCCATGCCAACCGACCAGATGGCACCGATCACCGTATCTTCTCGCTGCTTCGCATGGAGACTCACGCCACCGATCAGGAGGGCCGAGGCCAAGGCCGCAATCACGGCGCCAAACATCGGATCGCACCACCGGCAATTCCAGACAACCTGCAAATAAAGGGCCGCGCCGATACCGCCCAGCACACTGTGCGAAATGGCACCGGCTATATAGCTGATCCGCCGCGTGATGACGTACGTGCCGATGATCCCCAACGCCACGCTGGACAACAGCCCGGCAATCAGGGCATAGCGAATTACCGGAACCTCGGGACTCAAGAGGGCTTTTATAAAATCGATCATGCACATGCTCCCGGGTTATTGTGGTGCGGCCGTCCCGGCTGCGTTGGCAGGCGAGACGCCTGCACCACAAGTTGTTGGGCCTTAATAAAATCACTCATGCACGTGCTCCCGATGGCACATCACTTCACCGTGGCGGACCATGTTCACGTCGCTACCATACATGTCGCGAATCAAGTCGGCCGTAAGTTGGCTGGTGGGATGGGCCACCGCCTGCCGATTGACGCAAATCACTCGCTGCACCAGGTTCGTCACAAAACCCAGATCGTGCGAGACCATCACGATCGTCATCCGCTGTCCAAGCTCGCGAAGCTCGTCGAATAGCCGGGCTTCGACGAGCGAATCGACGTTGGCGGTCGGCTCGTCCAGAAGCAGTAACTCGGGATGGCAACAGAGTGCCCTCGCGATCAGCACCCGCTGCCGCTGCCCGCCGGAAAGGGCAACGAACGGCCGCTTGGCCGCGTCGACCATGTGAACCTGTTCCAATGCCTCACATGCCGCACGCCGGTCGCTCGCGCCATACCAGCCAAGCCACCCGCGCAGCCCGGGCTGCCCCAGTCGCCCCATCAGCACCACGTCCATTACTGTTACCGGAAACATCGGATCATATTCGGACCGTTGCGGCATATAGCCAAGCCGCAATCGGGCCTGTTGGGGCGGTTGGCCGAAGATTCGGATCTCGCCTTGCGTCGGCCGGAGTTGGCCCAGCAGAAGCCGCAGGAGGGTTGTCTTGCCGCCACCATTGGGTCCAACAATACAAACCGACTCGCGGTCGTAGATCGTCAGATTCACGTCATCGAGAACGGGCGTGGCTTGGTAGGAAAAGCTGACGTTGCAGACTTCGATCACCGGTTTTTGCGTCATTCGGTCTTCTCGCGGTTCGAGGCGGCTATCTTTTGTGCGACATCCTCCAGGTTGGCTACCACGTCATAATCCGTGGAATCCATCGGTATCACCACGCCGCCAATCGCCTGGGCGATCGAGGCAGCAATCTGTTGATTGAATTGCGGTTGCAGAAATATGATCTTCACGTGGTCGTTCCTCGCCTTGTTGATGAGGTCGAAGATTTGCCGCGGCGCCGGCGGCTTGCCTTCAACCTCAACCGACTCCTGCCGAAGGCCGTACGTGTCGGCAAAGTATCCAAAGGCCGGGTGGAAGACGTAAAACGCCTGTCCTCGGTAAGGCAACAAGCTTTGTGCGATGCGGTGATTCAGCGCGTCGAGTTTGGCAAGGAGCGTCTTCAGGTTTGTCCGATAGACCTGCTCGTGCCGCGGGTCGGCCTGGCATAAGGCTTTGGCCACATTGGCCGCCATCGTCTTCAGGAGCGGCGGCGACAGCCAGACATGGGGATCGGCTGGAACTTCGTCATCGTCATCGTCTCCATCGTCCTTATTCGCTTGGTCATGACCGTGACCGCAGTGAGCGGCTTCACAGACGCAGCTTGACGCCCGAGCGGCAATTCCGGCCGCAGTATCGACGACGGTAAAATTCGCAGATCCCCTGACAAGATGTCCAATCAGGCGGTCTTCAAAAGGCATGCCGACACGAAAGAAGAGCCGTGCCTGACTGAGACGGATCACCTGCCGCGGCGTCGGCTCGAAGATATGCGGATCTTGGCCTGCCGGCACGAGTACTTCGACGTGGACGTAGGGGCCGCCGATTCGTTGGACCAGATACGCAACCGGTGGGATGCCGGCGAAGGTTTTCAATGGCTCGATGCCCGACTCTGCTGACGACCCAGCGGCGAGTACGGGCCGATTGGCCGGCTCGCCGAAAATCGCAACGATCACCACAGCGAACAGCACAACTCCGAAACCAATGCCGATTCCGATCCGCAGGAAAGGCAACGGAATAAATTCCGTTCTACTCAATGGACTTCGCAGTTCTCCTAATGGGTGCAGAGAATGATTTTCCATCCGGCGACTCCTACTTTGCTTCTATTGCAGAAAAGTAAATTGGTGGGACTTGCCGCGCTCGGCCCACCTTCTTTTCCGTTACAGAAACTACTCGGACGGACCGATCCTCAGGATCTCGAATCGTACCTTGCCTTGCGGCACGGGAATCTCGGCACGTTCGCCGACCTTCTTGCCGCAAAGCCCTTGAGCGAGGGGGCTTGTGATGAGGATTTTGCCCGTGTCATAATCCTCCTCGCCGGCACCAACGAGAGTGAATTCTTCCTCGTCGCCGAAATCGAGATCCTTGACCACGACCGTGCATCCGAACGAAACCACGTCCTTGGGGAACTGGCTAGGATCGACCAGCACGGCACGGGAAAGCTTGTCGCGGATCGCGCCGATCCTCGCTTCCAACATGGCATGGCTTTCCCGGCGGCCGTGATACTCGGCGTTCTCCGAGAGGTCGCCTTCCGCTCTGGCAGCCGCTAGGCCTTCGAGAACCTTAGGCAGTTCCACACCCTGCAAGTGTTCGAGATCTGCTTTGATCTTATCGTATCCGGTCCGAGTCATGGGAATGCGGTCCGACATGCTAACTCCTCGTCTACTACTTCCAAACCAGGGCGGATGGCTCGCGAGAAGCTGAATCCGCCCGAAAGAGAAACTGTTGTAAGTCAGGCTTTCTAGCCTGACAACACACCACAAGGTCAGGCTGGAAAGCCTGACGTACTTGACATTCTGGTGGGTGGTTAATAAAAAAAACCGCGGCCACCCCAGAATCTCGGGAGGACCGCCGGTCGCGTGTATGGTTTACAGACTCCCCTATTCTTTCTTTCCGGGGAGCATTTGTAAAGGGCCTATCGCCAGAAATAATAGACCGGCGTTCGGCGCGGGTCTCCTGACCTCGCCAAAAGCCCATTTGTAAAGGGCCTATCGCCACAAATAATAGACCAAGGCAGCCACCACGACCAGCAGAACCGGACCAGCGAAAAACAGGATTTTTCGCAGGGTGGCATGACGCTGCGGCTTGGCTGGCCCGTCCGATAAGAGCGTTTCAGCCACCATCTGCCGGGCACGAATGATGGGGGTCGCCGAGTGCCACTTTTGGGGTTGGCGAATATGTGCGATCATGGTCCATTTGTCCCGGATTTCCAATAAATCTCCAAACCGTCTACTGCCCGGCCGCTTGCAACCTCTTATCGAGAGGATGCCTCTCGGGAGTACGCCAAACTTGTCCATAGGCAGCCCGCAACGCCCCGGCGACCGCATCCCAGGAGAAGTAGGTACAGACATGCTCGGCCAGATCCTTGCTGCGATTTCGGTCCAAGGCCGCATGCACACCGCAGCGGATGCCAGAGACGTCGTCCGGCCGGATATAGATAGCCTGCTGGCCAAAATACTCACTGCCGCAGCCCCCTTCAAACAAGACCAGTGGCGTGCCCGATGCACCGGCCGCGAGGGCAATCCGCTCGGGTGCTGCAACGCCGCTTCCTACGACTAGGCAGCCACAGGCCGCATAAGCACTGGCCATCAGCGGGTCATTGCTGGCCAGCCGAGGGAGAAATTGAACCGAGGAACTAGCCACTCGACGGCACTCGTCAAGATACCAATCACACTGGCGGGCAACATCGCCGAGAATTACCACCGGAACATCGACGTTCTTCATGGCCCAGAGAAAGCCTAACTGTTGGTTCTTAGGCTCAATCGCACCAGCATAGAGCACGAAGTCGCGAACGCCAACATGCCGACGGAAAAGTTCCGGGTCAGTCTGGGCCAACCGCGGATCCACGCCATGCGGGATCACACGGAGACGATCCTGCGGAAGCTTGAACCGCCGGGCGATTTGCTGGGCCTCAAGGTTCGAGTTGGGCAACAACAAGTCGACGGCCGCGTAAAGCTCGCGCTGCCAAGCCGGTGTCCTGGAAAAGACCCCTCGCCCGGCTTTTGCGAACCATGCCACACTCTTTTTAAGCCATCCGCGGGGGTAGGGGCCACGATCTGAGTCGTCTTGCCACGATTCCGGCGAAAGCACGACCTTGACCCCGCTCCGTCGGGCAGATTCCACAACCGGCAGGAACTCGGCGGCTGTGCCAAAAAGATGGAGACAGCGGGAGTCGGCGAGCGAATCTTCAAACGGCCGCCAGAGCCGAGCGGCGATTCCCGCCCGCAGCAACGCGCCGGACAGTGCCCTCAGGGCGATCCGGTCGTCGTCAACTGCGGACATCCACCGCGCTGCTAACACTACTTCCGTCTTGCTGCCCGAAAATCGCTTTGCGGCAATTGCCGGGACGGCCTTTGCGGCTCGATTTTTTGATTTAGAGGCTGTCTTCATATCCTGGCCGACAGAGTCGTAGTCCGTTACGTTCCACAGTAAGAAGCAAAAGCGACTGCCCTACGGTGGACCCTCACCTTCATATCACCTACCTTGCCATTATATCATAGTCCACCAACTACTGAAAGGGCACTACTGTGGCCGGTCGTGCCGGCGGCCGGTCTCCCGACCGAGCCACGCTAATTGTAGGGTGGGTGAAGCATCGAACGGTGCGTTACGCGAACTGATCTGGAACAGCGGTAAGTGCTTTCGGCGTCTCGACTTCGTGCGCAACCCACCATTTCCCGGCCGGTTCGCTCCACGCACCCTACAACACTGTGGCCGGTCGTGCCGGCGGCCGGTCTTGCTGTGGCCGGTCTCCCGACCGAGCCACGGCTAGTACGGAACCATTTCCAGGGTTGCCCAGAGGCTGGGGTCTTCGTCATAGGGCATGGGCCGGCCGACGCTGAAGGTTTGCTCACCTAACTCGCGATCGATCACGGCGTAAGTAAAACCGAGCCGGGGATGCTCGGCCGGCTCAAAGCCCAGCATCGCCTCCGCCGGAATAAAACAGTCCAGCCGATAGCCGTCGGGTCGGATTTGGCTGCGCGCCTTCAAAAGCCCCGCGGCCACGGGCCGGGCCGGTTCGCGGGCGCGATTGATCGGCAGCGACTGGCCAAAAGCCTCGTCGAGCTTTCTGCCGCCGCCACTGGGCAGAAAAATAAAGCGGTGGCAAAAGCGGCTGGCACGATGCACGTTATGCACGTCGCGGGTGTCGATCCAGATCTGCAGGCCATCGCTATCCTCCGGACGCGAGGCACGGCACCATACCGGCTGCTTCTTTCCGCTGACCGATATGGTAAATACAAGCCCCGCTTCGCTCCACGCTGCCGAAACTTCGGCCATCGCCGGGCTTTCATCCAACTCGGCCAGGTTGATCAGTCGGTGCTTCTCGTCCAGTCCCGCTCCACTCGCTTTCCAGAGGGGATCACGATAGAGACACGGGGCCGAGAAGCGGAAGAGGAAGCGTTGTGGGAGAAGGGATTCGGTCATGATTCTTTTTTCTCCAACGCGGCGAGGTGTTCCTTCAAAAACGCGGCGAGATCACCGCGACGCAAGTCTTCGATCGAGCGGAACTTGAACCGCAGCACATCCACGCCGGGCTTTTCGCCATCGACCTGGGCCTCAAACCCCAGGCCGGTAATCCGTCCCTGGGCAAAGCGACCTTTGGGACCGGTGAGGTGCAAGTAGACCGCGTCGAGTTTCTTCGTCTGCACGGCGGCCCAAGCCTCGCGCTGCTGTGGCACGTAGAGGGGTACGACTTGTTTGTTGTTCCAAAGCAGTTGACCATGGGGGGCGGCTTCGTTGAGTAATTCGACCAATTCCTCAAGCACTTCCAGCTCCCACGCGATTTTGCCACCCAGGGGGAAGCCGCGGCGGGCAAAATGCCATTTGCGGCCGAGTTGCTTCCACGGTTGCAAGATGTCACTTTTATCCTGGGCTTGCTTTGAGTAATTGCCAAACCCGCCTACGGCTTGGTCGATGAACGTCCAGAACTCCGGCCGGTCGATTTCGCGGTAGCTATGAACGCGGAGTTCGATCTCCTGCCATGGTCCACGGAGGCTGCGGATTTTTGCCCGCGGCTCGGTGCCGTAGAGCGGCAGAGCAGGCATATCGTTCAGCGGCTTGAGGTCCAGCCGATGCACGAGTTCATCCCGGGAGAATGTATTGCGGGCCGTGCGGAATTTCATCTTCAGCAGCCATTCTTCGCCAGTAATGGCGTGAAAGAACCAGCCGTCGGACTTCTTGGCCGCGGAGATCTCGACGACGGATCGCGAGTTCCAGTCGGTTTCGCTGAATAACTCCGATTGGTTTTGGATGCGGTCGATCACGTCACCCAAGATGCGGCCTTCCCAGCGGCACGGCTTGCCGTTGCGGCCGACGCGGGCAAAGGTGTGCCAATGACGGCCGTCGATTTCCCAGGGCATGCGGGCATCTTGGCCAACTTCGGTGATATCGCGATCCCCTTCATGCTGGGCCTCGGCGGTAGCGAAGTCAAACAGCTTGCGTGGTTCAAGAGGACCGGCGGCGAGAACTTTTGCCAGGACGTCGCCGGTGTAGGATATGCGAAGCGGCGAGCCGCCGGCATTCTTCCTGCGAGCCTGTTGTGCATGCGCCACCACATCTTCCGGAGTCCCCGCGACGACGACATAGCCGCCTTCCTCGCCGGCTTCCGGCCCCATGTCGATGACCCAATCGGCCGTCTTGATGACGTCGAGATTGTGCTCGATGACCACGACCGTGTTGCCCAACTCGACGAGGCGATTGAGCACGTCCAAAAGCTTGGCTAGGTCGTCAAAATGCAGGCCGGTGGTCGGCTCGTCGAGAAGGTAGAGCGTGTTGCCGGTGTCGGGCCGGGAGAGTTCGGCGGCCAGTTTCACGCGCTGGGCCTCGCCTCCGGAGAGCGTCGGGGCCGGTTGGCCGAGCGTGAGATAATCGAGGCCCACGTCGCACAGCGTTTGCAGGATGCGGCGAATCTTGGGGATGCTCTCGAAAAGCTGCACGGCCTCGCCACAGGGCATATCGAGCACCTCGGCGATCGACTTGCCATGATAGCGGACGGCGAGCGTCTCCTCATTGTAGCGATGGCCATGGCATGTATCGCACTCAATCCAGACATCGGGCAGGAAGTGCATCTCGATGCGAAGCTGGCCGTTGCCTTCGCACTTCTCGCAACGGCCACCAGGCACATTGAAGCTGAACCGCCGGGGCTGATATCCACGAAGTTTTGCCTCGGGCAGTTGGGCAAAGAGCGCGCGGATGAGGTCCAATGCCCCCGTGAACGTAGCCGGGTTGGAGCTGGGAGTCTGACCCAAGGACTGCTGATCGACGCGGATTACCTTGTTGATTTGCTCGATGCCGCGAATGGAATCGTGGGCACCGGCGAAGGTTTTGGCACGATGCAACGTGCGGGCGAGCGATGCATAGAGTACATCTTCGACCAACGAACTCTTGCCGCTGCCGCTAGGCCCCGTAACGACGGTGAAAGTGCCGAGAGGGATCTTGACGTCGATATTTTTTAGGTTGTTGTGGCGGGCACCGCGGATTTCCAGCCAAGAAGCGTGGAGCGTGGAGCGTGGAGCGTGGAGCGTGGGAGAGGGGAGATTGGGAGAGGGGAGATTGGGAGAGGGGAGATTGGGAGAGGGGAGATTGGTTTTGCGTTTCGAGTTTTTCTTGCTCCCTGCTCCCTGTTCCCCGCTCCCAGCCATCCGCCGGTTTGAGGGAACGGCAATGGCCTTTTTGCCCGTGAGATAGGGACCGGTGACCGAACCGCGACGCTTGCCGACTTGGTCGGGAGTACCTTCAGCGACGATCTCTCCGCCGTGACGACCTGCGCCGGGGCCAAAGTCCAGCAGCTTGTCGGCGTTGGCGATCACCTCGCGATCGTGCTCGACCAGGAGCAGGGTGTTGCCCAGATCGCGAAGTTTTTTCAGGGCATTGAGCAGCCGGGTGTTGTCGCGGGGGTGCAGTCCGATCGTCGGTTCGTCGAGCACGTAAAGCACGCCACACAGGCCGCTACCCACTTGCGCGGCCAGGCGAATTCGCTGCATTTCCCCGCCGGAAAGCGAAGGAGCCGGCCGTGCGAGTGTCAGGTATTCAAGTCCCACATCGACCAAGAACTGCGTACGATTACAAATCTCGCGATAGACTTCGCCGGCAATCTTCCGCTCGGTGGCCATCGGCTTCCAGGCGAGGAAGTCGGCTAGCATCTTGCCCAAAGGTTGGCGGCAGATTTCATCGATCGTGCGGTCACGGAATCGCACGGCTGCCGCGTCATCGCGCAGTCGGCTGCCGCCACAGACGGTACAATCGACCTCATCGACGAGATGTTCCAGGCGGCCGCGGAAACTGGGCGAGACACGGCTCGCTTCTTCAAGTGCCGGGTAGAGACCTTTGAATTGGACGCGGAAGGATGGCGAAGCCTTTGGGGGTGCGGCCGGCCCGGCTGCATGGGCAGGCGAGACGCCTGCACCACAAGTTGTTTTTGGAGGGAGAATTATGTCAAACCATTGTTCGCCGGTGCCGTGCAGGATCAGCCGGCGGTGCTTGCCGCCAAGCTGATCATAGGGAACGTCAATCGGTATGCCGGTGCCGCGAGAAAAGCTTTCCAGCATCCGCCCGAAGAGCCGGCTCGACACGCCAGGCCACAAGCCGACGGCACCCTGGGCCAAGGAGAGCTTGGGATCGCGGAGCAAAGCCGCCGGGTTCGTGCCGGTTTGCACGCCAAGACCTTCGCAGGCCGGACACCAGCCCAAAGGACTGTTGAATGAGAAATTGTGCGGCGAGAGTGTCTCAAAGCTTCGTCCGCACTTTTGGCAGGCGAAGTGTTGACTCTGAATTTCGACAGGCCAATTGGGTTCCGGGATGTCGTTGGACGGCTCGGTCACGTGGAGTACGCCGCGTCCTTTGGCCAGGGCATTCTCCACGCTGCCGGCAATACGACTGCGGCCGTCGGACCGGATGGTAACGCGGTCGATGACCACCTCAACCGCATGCTTTCGCCGCCGGTCGATCTGTGGCGGTTGGTCAAGCGTGTGGGTCTGGCCGTCGATCCGCACTCGCACGTAGCCGCCGGCTCGCATCTCTTCCCACAATGCTTCGTACTTCTCGCCAACCTCGATTTCCAGCGGGGCCATGAGATAAAGCCGCGTGCCCGCTGGCCGCTGCATGATCTTGTCGATGATCTCGTCGGCGGTTTGCGTGCCGACCGGCAGGTCGCAGTCAGGACAGTACGGCTGGCCAAGTCGCGAGACCATGATTCGCAGGTAATCGTAAATCTCGGTGACCGTGCCGACCGTACTACGGGGCGAGTGGCCCACATGCTTCTGCTCGATGGCAATAGCCGGCGAGAGGCCCTCGATGTGATCCAGCCGCGGCTTCTGCATCTTATCGACAAACTGTCGCGCGTAGGAACTGAGGCTTTCCACGTAACGCCGCTGGCCTTCGGCGTAAATCGTGTCCATGGCCAGCGAGGTCTTGCCGCTACCGCTGGGACCGCAGCAGACGGTCATCTGGTCGCGGGGAATATCAACGTCGATCCCTTTGAGATTGTGTTGACGGGCACCGCGGACCTTGATCGCCTTAGCCAGTTCGGCTCGCGGGGCGCGCTTATGGCCCTCGCGCCCCTTGGAATGGGGGCTGATTTCACTCTGGCCCTTTCCCAGAAGGAGAGGGGAACGGTGGAGATATCGACTGAGCACGCGGCCGGTGGAAGAGTCGGCCATTTCGGCGACTTCCTCCGGAGTGCCCGTGGCGAGGAGTTGTCCGCCGCCGCCACCGCCTTCAGGGCCGAGGTCGATGATCCAGTCGGCTGTCTTGATCACTTCCGTGTTATGCTCGACAACGAGCACCGTATTGCCGGCCTCGACAAAACCGTGCAGCACCTTCAAGAGCAATTGAATATCGGCAAAATGCAGGCCGGTCGTCGGTTCGTCAAGCAAATAGAGGGTTCGACCGGTACTCTTTTTGACAAGTTCTCGGGCGAGTTTGATCCGTTGGGCCTCGCCGCCGGAAAGCGTGGGCGACGATTGACCGAGCTTTACATAGTCCAACCCCACCTCATGCAGCGTGCGAAGCTTGTCGGCAATGAGCGGAATGTTTTCAAAGTGGGTCAAGGCTTCCTGAACGTCCATCTCCAGCACTTCGGCGATCGACTTGCCTTTGTAGCGAACCTGGAGTGTCTCGCGGTTGAAACGATGGCCCTCGCATACGGGGCAGGTAACCCAGATGTCGGCAAGAAAATCCATCTCCAACTTGGTGGAACCGTTTCCTTCACATGCCTCGCAGCGGCCGCCGGCGACGTTAAAACTGAAACGGCCCGGCTCGAACCCCTTGGCCTTGGCCTCGGGCAGTTGCGTGTAGAGCCGGCGGATTTCGTCGAAAACCTTGATGTAGGTGGCAGGGTTTGAACGGGGTGTACGGCCGATCGGCGACTGATCGATGGCGATCATCTTGTCGAGATGTTCGATGCCTTCGATCTTGTCGAACTCACCCGGATTGCCGATGCCCGCGTTCAGGTCGCGACGCAGGGCCTCGACTAGAATATCGCTGACGAGCGAACTCTTGCCCGAACCGGAAACGCCGGTCACGCAGACGAACACGCCGAGCGGAATCTCGACGTCGATGTTTTTGAGATTATTGTGGCGAGCACCGCGGACCACAAGCCGCCCGTGAGCGTTAATACTATTGCGGCGGACGAATGGAACTTCGATCCGCATCCGTCCGGAAAGATAGGCCCCGGTGAGGCTCTCCTCCGCGGCCATCACTTCCGCAAGCGATCCGGCGGCGACGACCCGCCCGCCACGAACGCCTGGCCCTGGGCCAAAATCGACGATGTGATCGGCCGCCCGCATGGTATCTTCGTCGTGCTCGACGACCACGACCGTATTGCCCTGATCGCGAAGCTGAGCGAGCGTTTCCAACAGCTTGTCATTATCGCGGGGGTGCAGGCCGATGGACGGTTCATCGAGAATGTAGAGCACGCCCACCAGCCCGCAGCCGATCTGGCCGGCCAGGCGGATACGCTGCATCTCGCCGCCGGAAAGCGTGGGGGCAGTACGGTCCAGCGACAGGTATTCAAGGCCGACGTTTTTAAGGAATTGAAGCCGGCTGCGGATTTCCTTGAGGGCCTCGGCGGCAATCGTGGTTCCCGTGGCGTCAAGCTCCAACGCGGAAAAGAATTCGGCCGCGTCGCTGATTGCAAGCCTGCAAACCTCAGGTAGCGATTGTTCGCTCTTGGCTCCCGGAAGTTTTGCAGCCGTCGTAATGGTCACCGCGCAGGCCTGGGCATTGAGCCGGTGCCCCTCGCAGCGTCCACAGCCGAGGATCCGCATGTACTTTTCGAGTTGCCTGCGCTGGGGTCGGCTGCGCGTGTTGCGGTATTGCGCCAACAGCTTGGGAATGATCCCTTCAAACGGTCCGCCCCATTTGTGGCCCGAGGTTCCGCCACGCCACGTAAACGTGATGTGCTCGTCGCCGGTACCCCAAAGCAGGGCGTGCTTGGCACTTTCATCAACCTCTTCCCAGGCCGTTTCCAATACGGTGCCAGGCGAAAGCCCGTACTTTCGCTCAAGCGTTTCTGCCACGCCGCGGAAAATGTGCCGTTTCCAGCGGCCCATCTCGCGCCATTTGCCCAGCAGCTCGATGCAGCCCTGTTGAAACGAGCGGCTCGGGTCGGAAATCAACCGCTGAGGATCAAACGAATAGATCTGCCCCAGCCCGCTGCACTCCGGGCACATGCCCTGAGGACTATTGAAGCTAAACAACTGCGGGCTGGGCGGCTCAAAGCTCTTTTGGCAGTGGGTACAGGCATAGTGGGCCGAAAGGGATAAATCGGAAGGCGGGAGAGAGGTCGGGGGTGAGGAAAACGTACTCCCCTCCCCTGTACGCGGGAGAGGGGCAGGGGGTGAGGGGAGATGAGCGGCCTTCCCTCTTCCTTCCGATTTCTCGCCGTCCTCCTTGGCCACAACTAGGTTGCCTTCACCCAACCGCAGGGCTAATTCGACCGCCTCGGCCAGCCGCGGGCGAATTTTCGGGCCGGACACCAGGCGGTCGATGACGACCTCGATGTTGTGTCGCATCTGCCGGTCTAGCCGCAGGTCGTCGGTCAATCGGACGACACTGCCATCGACCCGCGCACGGACAAAACCCTGTTTCAGCAAGTCCTCGAACAGGTCGCGATACTCGCCTTTTTGACCACGGATGAGCGGTGCCAGCACCAAAAACTGCGTTCCGGCCGCCAACATTCCGATCTGATCGATAATCTGATCCCGCGTTTGCGCCGTGATTGGCCGATGGCAATCTGGACAGTGACCTTTGCCAACGCGGGCGAACAAAACGCGGAGATAGTCGTAAATCTCCGTGATCGTGCCCACTGTCGAGCGAGGATTCGTGCCACTGGACTTTTGCGAGATGGAGATCGCGGGACTAAGCCCGGCGATCAGATCGACGTCCGGCTTGGGCATTTGCCCCAGGAACTGGCGGGCGAAACTGGAGAGACTCTCGACATAGCGACGCTGCCCCTCGGCATACAAGGTATCGAAAGCCAGGGAACTCTTGCCCGAGCCGCTAACTCCGGTAAAGCAAATCAACTGATTTCGAGGCAAGACAAGACTTACCTCCCGTAGATTGTGCTCTCGGGCGCCCTGAATCAGGATGTCGGAATCAGCCATCGATAGAAAACCTTGCCGAAACCCTGTATTTTAGGGGATGATGGGGTCAGTAGGCAACCCGTCCTGTGCGGCTGGTTCAGCCGGCCGGCATGCCTACGTAGAACGGAATTCATTGGTTCCTCTCGCGGTGAATCCTAATCAATTCTTTCGACAGAAAAATGAGGGACAGAAAAATAGGAGAAAAAAGAGCAATTGGTGTTCCCTCCCTCTTTATCTTCCTGCTCTCCATCTTTCTGTCAAGATTTTGTCTTCCCTTTTCGTGTTTTTCGTCTCTTTTGTGGTTCCCTCTCCCCTCCGCGCCCCTCTGCGTCCTCCGCGGTCAATCCCCCCCATCCTAAAAAAATTCACCGCAAAAGAACACTGAGAACGCAAAAGAACAAAATCTTTCTCTTGCGCTCTTTGTACTCTCTCGCGGTGAATCCTATTCATTTCTTTCGACAGAAAAATAGGAAAGAAATAAATAGGAATTCCCCCGCCGGAATTCCCGTTCCCGAATTCCCGAATACCCGTCGATCTTTGTGCCCACTCGGAGGAGGTTGACCAACGGCCCCCAGGCTTTACAATGTATCTTGAGAGTTAAAGGCTGTTGAGAGGCCTGTAAGTGAGGGGCAATGCATAATGGTTCGAGCGAAGGGTCAATATCACAATCAGATGCTGGAACTGGAGCAGCCGCTTGCCCTTCCAGAGGGTACGCGGGTAGAGGTTGACGTCTATCTTGCCGAAGAGGCGCACTCTTCCGAGGATCATGCATGGGCAGTGCTTGGCACGGCTCGGCTGGAGGAGGAGTGGGATAATCCCGAGGACGCAATCTACGACGACTGGAAGAGACTCTATGGAGTTTAGTGCCGGTGACGTCGTACTCGTGCCCTTTCCCTACCGCGACCGCTTGGCCGAGCAAGCCAGGCCGGCAGTTGTTGTTTCCGACGTCACGTACAATCGGCATGGCGACGTTGTCGTAGCGGCAATTACCTCCCACGCGGTGCGCGTTGCAACAGACGCCCCCCTGGTGGATTGGGCCAGTGCGGGGCTGAGGGCACCTTCGACGGCTCGCATGTTGTTGGCGACGGTCGCCAGTTCGCGCATCCTCTTGCACATCGGCCACCTGACGCCGCGCGATTGGACAGAGGTGCAAACGCGACTGCGATTGGTGTTTGTCTCGACGTAACTGTTTCGCCGTCCCGACTGCCTGAACGCTGACAATTCCGGGCAATTCCAGATACCTATTCGTATTCTGTTTCGGTTTTGGGGCGCGTTTCTGGGGTTTGAGGACACACCCCACCATTTCTTCCGGGCTACCGAGGAAAGTTTCGTCTCCCCGGAATTGGACGCTTACCTCTTTTCTTTCCGCGAAAGCTGATCTGATTGTTTCCCGGAAAACACATGATGAACATCTAGGTGATCTGGGGATCTTTTACCGCAGGCGGTCGGCCATAAAGGCTATTTGTTCCATAAATAGTCACTGTCCTTCCTAGAATCGCCTTACGGAAAACTCCACCCCAAACCCCCAGGACCACCTCTCTTGAACCTATTCTAATGCTAGACCCTACAACCGTCCGATCCGTTACAGTAGGAACAGTCCTTACTTTTCGTATAACCGGTAGGACGCGAACACCACTCATCACCAGTTCAAGGGGGGGAAGAGCATGAAGATTACCTGGACCAGATTGAAAGGCGCCTGCCTACTGTTATTGGGCATGGCAACGATGGGCGACGGGCAAAGTTTTGCCGCCGGCATCAACACGCAAGGCTTTGTCGCAATTGCCGAAAAGTCGTCGGAGAAAACCGCCGCAAAAACCGAGGCCAGTCCCTTCAAGGACGAATCGGTCAGCGCATCGGTGAGGGCCGTCCCGGTCGAATCAGCGATGCCAACCTGCTCGCCCTCGTGGGCCGCGAGAATTGCCTGTGACAGCGACAACTTCGTAGGGGCACCAGGCCGGTTTTGGTTCCGCGGCGAGTACCTCAACTGGCAGACCAGTGGCTCGCACTTACCCCTCCTGGTCGCATCGGATGACGGGGAGGGTTACATGCCGATATTTGGTGATCGTGAAATTCGCAATGGCAGCCACGAGGGTTACCGAATTAACTTCGGCATGTGGCTTGACTGCACGCATTGCTGGGGTCTGGAAGCCGATTACATCGACGTCACCGGCAGACCGGACAACTACGACAGCGGTCTTGTCACCGGAAACGGCAGCATCACGGCCACTAATCCGCTTACGATCATCCGGCCTTACTACGGCCCCGACCCGAGCTATGTAGATGGCCCCCAGCGCAACATCGTAGGTCTTTCAAACGCTGTCACCGGCCGCGTAACGGTCGAAACGAACGACTATTTCCAGTCCGCCGGGTTGTGGTTGCGCCACCAGTTGCGGGCCAGCGAATGGTCGACCAACAACGGTGACGTCAACTGGACGGATTCTTGCGCCAGGACGTTCCGCCTCGACGCCATCGGAGGTTATCGCTTCGCACGACTGGTTGACAAGGTGAATATCCATCACGATGAAACGGACGTCTCGGGCGCGGTGGACCAGGGGGGCATCGGCAACAGCACGACGTACATCTATGACGATAACTATCGGGCCGGCAATACCTTCAACGGTGGCGAACTCGGTTTTAACGCCGTATACACCCACGGCCGTTGGTCGCTGGACGTTGTCAGCAAGACCGCGATCGGCTTCAACAGCCAGTACGTCAAGATGTACAATCGGGGCGTTAGGGACAACCGCGACAACGTGCCAGAACCGCCAGATGTAGTAGTGCAAGGAACGGGGTATGACAATAGGCAAGTACAGCCCTTCTCACAAAACCGATTCTCCGCCATTCCGGAACTCAACGTGACCGGCGGATATCAGATTACGGACCACGTGAAGTTTACCGTGGGCTACGACTTGCTCTACTGGTCGGCCGTCGTTCGGGCGGCGGATCAGATCCCCGTCGAGCCTACGACCGGCCTGCCCTATGGAACGCAGGTCGGGGTTAATTCCACGGCACCGGAGCCCACCATGAAGGAGTCGCACTTCTGGGCACAGGGCCTAAGGGTTGGCGGTGAGTACCGGTTCTAGGCGAATGGCCTGTTAACACAAAAAGGGGCAGGGACCGCGAGGTCTCCTGCCCTTTTTCTTTGGGAGGACTTGCAAAGGTTAATTTACCCAAGCTCGGGAGGACCGTAAGGTGGGGAGAGTGAAACTAGCCCCACCAAAACAGGCCGAAACCTAGTCGGTGGGGCTCGCTGCGCTCGTCCCACCCTACACTTTACAATCTTAAACCTCCAGGGACTTATTCCGGGCCTTTCGGCGGACTCGATAGACCAGCAGACCGGCGACACATGCGCCGAGCAGTGCCAGGGTCGACGGTTCAGGCACGACGGCAAACTCGCCGCCGCCACTGCCATTAGTGCCGAGGCCATTGACAATCGCCCACGAATACCCTATCCCGCCAGGGTTCAAATCGACACCCCAACTTCCGGCTAGGTCGGCCAGGTTAGTGCCGTCGTAATTGGCGGCTGCGAGGAAAGTGGACAGAGAACCGGCAAAACCCGGTAGGGCCAGGCTTCCAGCCGATGTGCTAAAAACTGCGTTCTCCCATTTTCCGTTGACCATCTTGCCGATATAGGAATCAGCAATGGTTGTAATTTGGGAAGGTTCTATGAAGGCGTTGATGCTATCGTCAAACGTCATTTGCATTGCAAAGGTCAGATCCTTGGGAACCCCCGCGATATTAACGACGTCGCTGGTCAACCACTGAACTCCCGCAGGGAGTAACCCCGCCCTGAAATCAGTGAAAGAGCCATTTTCGGCGTTGTCTCGATTGCGCCAGGCCATGGTCACGGTTGCATCGGAGCTGAGCTTCGTGCTGGCGAGGATATCGCACTGGCTGCCGACGGTGCCATGGACGTTCGAAACGGTAGCTGCCACCCCGCTCGCCCAGAGCGTGTCGGTATTCCCCGTATTCATCGCGGTGGAAGCTGTGCCCGCGGTGCCGACGGAAGATACGTACGAACTGAGCGTAGATCCGACTAATGCCGACGGAGAAATCTGCGAGTCTTTCTTGAACGGTGCCGATAAAGGAGCACCAAAGAGCTGCTTGTTGGGGTCCAAGGGATCAGCACCACCCGTGGCTGCACCGCCCACGTTGGTGATTTTATAGGCCACACTCACCGGGGCATACGTGCCCTCGCCGATGAGGCCCAGACCGCCGTTTTCGGCGGTGACCACGCTTAAACTGGTGGAACCGCTGATCGGCCCCCAAACTCCGGCCTCGACCATCACCGGGACAGTCGTGTTCCCGGCACTATCGATCTTCGTCTGGGTGACGCTCACCTTTCCAACCAGAGTGGTGCCATCGGACGTCGAAACCGCATCCACGATACCCGTGGCACCGCCGGTCACGTACACACTCGTGGCGTGATTTGTATCCGCGTTGAAATTTGTACTTTTCACCAAACAGTCGGCCGACACCACGGCACCGTAGAGAAGCCCACCTGCCGCCGAGGGCACCAAGAATGGAGCCGGGTCGCCGGTTACCGGGTCGGTCGCCTGGGCGAGTTGCCGCTGTTCGACCACGGTGGCCTTGTAGGGCACATTCAAGGTCGGCAAGACCGGTGTTCCGGAGGCCAGCTTTTCGCCGGTGAACAACACGGGGTTCCCCGGGATTGCCATCGTGCCGCTAATCGAACCCAAGGTCGTGAGCGTAGCAATGACGGAAACCCCGGAATTGGTCGTGTTCGTGCCATTGAAGGTCATGGCCGTACTATTCGTTCCGATCGCGGTGCCATTAGAGTCCGACACGCTCATCGAGCCGACATTCATTGTAAGGTCGCTATAGTTATCGCGCGAGCCGTTCGAGGTGACCGTAAGGTTTGAGGAGGCAGTGCCGTTTAGCATGAGTCGGCCAAAGTCGGCCGTGGTCACCGAAAGTGCTGAGGTGGCATCGCTACCGCGGCTGAAGACCGGGTTGATCACCACGGTCTTGTTAATCGATGGCAGCGGTGTGCTGGGGCTACTCGTGCCAGAAACCGTTAGAGTCGCGATCTGAATACCTGAAGAGGAACTGGTGACGGTTCCCCCGAGAACTCCTCCGAGATCGGTTGTTTTTCCGGCGGCCAAGCCCGTACCGGTCGTCGGAGATCCAAAGCTCATGCCACTGGAAAACGATGATATCCAGCTCAAACTACTGGCGTTTGCTTGGGTCGCAGCATTCTTCACCGTGCCGGTTAAACCCAGTCCTGGCCCATCGGCGAGAAAGCGGTTATTGGTGCCGGAAACCGCCAGGGTTGTACTCAAAATGGCGGGGGAAGTCACGGGCGGAGTTGGTGGCTTTGGTGGCTTTGGCGGAGTTGGTGGGTTCGGTGGAATTGGTGGCTTTGGCGGCACTGGGGCGGACTCGCCAAAGAGGTAGTTCACGGCCGCATACTTGCCGCCGGTTGGGCTTGGGGTAAACGCGCCCGATGCTGGGGGGAGCCCAATGCCTGAAATAATGTTTTGGGGGACCAGGATACCGTTGGACCACCCCAGCGGAGCCGCCAAAGTCCCACCCGTGGAACTCAAATAGTATCCAACCGTATTCAAAGTATCCGTATATTTCGCGGGCTGTACCTCACGGAGCGCGTAGACATCGCCCGGATGCAAATTTCCGAAAGTGTAGTAGCCGGCACTGTTGGTACAGGCTGTGTAGAAGTTGATGGCCGTGTTGAGGTCGCTGGGCGAGTATTCAAACAATTGCATCTGCACGGCAGAAATGCCCGGCGAACTCGGAAGCTTGATGCCGTTCTTCGCAGCATCGATAAACACATAACCGGAGATAGTATAGGTGCTTGGTGCCGAATACGCTGGCGGCTTGGAACCGGGAGGGACACCCGGCTTAAGAGGCGGAAGCCCCCACAGAGGGGCACCCTGCGCTGCGGGGCTGTAGAAAGATGAAAGAAACAAGAATGCGACGAATAGCCGCCACGTCCACCAATAACGGTTGCGCAACATAAGCCAAAATCTCCTTGGTGCCTAATACGAACGCTGCCTCATTTGGCGTTGTTTAGCTCAGCAGCGCGCGCATCAATACCCGTAAGCACTTCGGAAATTGACTACGACGAAAAACGCTGCCTCACTGTATGGATGAAAAACACGGTTATGCAGAATTCGTCGCTAACGGACCCCGCATAAACCCTATCATACTAAATCTCGCCGAAATTGCAAGCAAATTATGCAAACAGATTAAAGATTTTTTTGGATGCGTCAGGAACGTCGGTCGCACGAGCTGCCGCACAGCCAGGTAATATCGTTATAAACCTTCTAATACAAAAGACTTACGAAGACTTGCCTGAGTACTCCACGGCATCCGCTCGCTCGGGAAAAAAATTACGGTTCTTTTGGTTCTGAGTGCGTGATGCGAGTAATTGTAGGATGGGGCTCGTTTCACTCGTCCCCTACAAAGTAGAATGATACCCATGGAACTGAAGCACCTACTATCGGTCGTCATCGCCGTGCTGACCGCACTTGGCGCGATGCTCTTTGCCATGGGTTCGCAAAGCCCCTGGTTAGCGATGGTGCTGTGGATGGTGGCCGTCGTTTCGCTGGTGGTCACCGACTTTCTCGGCGTGGTGCGCGTGCCGCGGAATCTGGGCTCACTGCTGATGTGGGGCGTGCTGGCGATTTTTCTGCCGCACTTCTTGCTGCAATCCAACTGGGATAGCCGGTTGCAGTCGGTGGCCAGCATTCTTATTTGTTTGCAAATGACGCTCTTGTTTCAAGAGAAGGATTCTCGCGTGCATGGATGGCTCGCCGTCATGAGCCTGCTACAGGTCGTAGTGGCCGCCCGCTATAGCCAGGGTGTGGTCTTCGGCGGCCTGCTGATCACCTATATGATTGTCGGCATCTTTGCCCTGTCGTTGCTGGTCCTCTATAGCCAATGGGGACACCATCGCGGCCGGAGTAAAGCAGATACTACCCCTCCTTCAGGGGAATGCGGGCTAAAACCCACCCTGCGCACGGGTGGGATTATGCCCGATCGCTGGCCGTTGGCTGCCATGAAATCGAAATTTACGAGCATGCCGTCGGGCAGCGGCCGATCGGGAGTGGTTGCCGAGTTGTTCGCCCGACTGGCTCTCATCGTTGTCGGCGCATTGTTTCTGGCGACGGTCATTTTCTGTGCGGTGCCCCGCCCCCGGCTTTCTGCCTGGCGAGGAGAAGCAAGAAAAACCCTCGCCACGGTCGGCTTTAATGATCAGATCGCGCTGGGAGGACTGGGCGAAACCATCGAAAGCCGTCAGGAAGTCATGCAGTTGAAACTGGTGGACCCAGCCACCCGCCAGGTCGATCCGATGCGCGAGGAGGTTTACCTGCGGGGTTCGGTGGTCACCTGGTACTCACAGAACCATTGGCGGCGCACTCCGCCGCCGAATAGTTCTCCTACGGGGAACGCCACGGAGGGCGTTCTCTACAGGAGAGTCGCGGACAAGAAGGCGAGCGGTTCGGCATTCTGCATCGGCCCTCCCGTGGTGCAGCAAATTACCATGGAACCCTACCTGGATCGCGACGATCTATTCTACCTCTGGCCACTCGTCGAACCGGTGGGCGATCTGCTCTACGACCCACCCAGCGGCCGACTGGCGCGGAGGCTCCGTTGGAGTGGCGAACCTCGCGGCGGCAATTTCAAGTGCGAGATTCTTACCAGCGGGCTGGTCGACGGGCATCAGCCCCCGCTGGTTCCGGAAAGCCGAGAGGTCCACATATCGCCCGATTCGCCCTATCTGCAAATGCCTGGTGATCGTTCGCCTCTGCCCAGGCTGACGGCCCTGGCCGGACGATGGTTGCGGGAAAGCGGTCTGCCGTTGCACAAACATTCCGAGGTGGCCCGCTGGTTCGAGCAGCAACTCTCCAGTTCCGGCCAGTTCCGATACACCCTGCAAGGAGCGGAGCGGGACACATCGATCGATGCCATCGAAGACTTTGTTTCCAACAATCCACGCGGGCACTGCGAGTACTTTGCCACGGCCCTGGCCCTGATGCTGCGGAGCCAAGGAATACCGTCGCGGGTAGTGTTGGGTTATCGTTGCGACGAGTGGCACGAGGACCAGCAATGCTACCAAGTTCGCCAGTTGCACGCACACGCCTGGGTCGAAACATTCCTGGACCACGATCAGATCCCGGAGACGCTGCGGCGCAGCGAGCCGATTCGCTGGATGCATGGCGGTTGGCTGCGATTGGATCCGACGCCAGCGGCCGAAGTGGGCACCCAGGCTGCTCAGCGCACGATGTGGGGGGCCTGGCAGGGGCGTTGGCACAGCCTGCAACGCTCTTGGGACAAGTACATCGTGGACATGGATCGCAACAAGCAGCGCGAGTCGGTTTATCAGCCAATTTCCCGGGCAACACGAAACCTCACCAGCAATTTGCTCAATCCCCACTGGTGGAGAGAACTTGCGGCGAGCCTGTGGACCTCCTTGGCCACAATGCTCCGAAGTGGTATGATGGGATGGCTGTTCGGCGTGGTGGTGTTGATCGCCGTTTTGGTGGTGCCGATGATGGCCGGATGGTGGCTCGTCCACCGCTTGGGACGGCTCTGGCGACGGTTTTCCAGAGCCGGCGGTCCCCGGCAGGCCGGGGCGCGGAGTTCGGTCGAGTTCTACCATCGCTTCGAGCAAATTGTTGCTCGCTTTGGCTTGCAGCGAGTCGCAGGGCAAACGCCCCGGGAGTTCGCCCGTGCTGCCGGCACTCGGCTGGCCGCAGTCAGCGGGCGGATCGGGCTCTATGTTCGGGCCATGCAGGTGGTCGAGGCGTTTTACCGCGTCCGCTTCGGCCGGCACGTGTTGAACGCCTCGGACGCACAGACCGTGCAGCAGGCTTTAGAGGAATTGACGGCGGGTACTGAAAATGTTGGGAGTAAGTTTCCATGAAAATCGGTTTAGTTGGGTATCAAGGTTCCGGCAAGAGTACGGTCTTCGAGTGGATGACGGGGCAGAGGCCCGATCCGGCCCTGGGCCACACCGCGCAAAGTGCGATGGCGGTCATTCCAGAGCCGCGGGTCGAGGGACTCTGCCAGATCTATAAGCCAAAGAAAGTGTCGATGGCTTCCCTGGAGTTGGTCGACACGCCGGGCCTCAGCCGCAGCCACGAAGGCAGCGCAGCACGGCTGGCGTTGATCCGCGAGGCCGGCTGCCTCGTACTGGTGATCGACGCTTACGGCCGCACCGATCCCAAGGCCGACATGGAAGCCTTCGACACCGACCTGATCCTCGCCGACATGGAGATCGTTTCCAATCGCATCACCCGGGTCGCGGAGACGTTGCGCAAGCCGCTTCCGAAGGTGGAACACGAGGGCTACCTGCACGAGCATGCCACGCTGAAGACCGTACTCGAATCCATGGAACAAGGCAAGCCGCTCCGCGAAAGCGACATGACCGACGACCAACTCAGAGTCACCCGTTCGTTCCGCCTCTTTGGCGAGAAGCCGCGTGTAGTCATCTTCAATACAGCCGACGACGAAACCAAGCCCGAACGATTCACGTCGCTCAGCACGCCCGAGACGCCCATGCTGGCCGTGCCCGCCGGACTGGAACTGGAACTCGCCAAGATGAACCCCGAAGATCGGGCCGCGTTCCAGGCGGAGATGGGCGTCGGCGGCACCGATCGCGACGCCGTAATCCGGACGTTGCTCAAGACCTCTCGTCAGCGGCTGTTTCTCACCGCTGGTGAAAAGGAGGTTCGCACGTGGCTGCTGCATGAAGGTGGCACCGCCCTGGACGCGGCCGCCTCGATTCATACCGATCTTGCCAAGGGGTTCATCCGCGCCGAGATATTTGACTATCGCGATCTTGTCCGGCTCGGCAGCGAACGCGAAGCGAAAGCCGCCCACCTTGTGCGGCAGGAGCCGAAAGGATATGTCATCCAAGACGACGATGTTCTCTTTATCCACTTCAGCAAATAGATCAAGACAGACTCCCATGACCAGGACATTCACAACACTTGTACTATTACTGGCTGCCGTCACGGCGTCGGCCGTCGAACCGCCGGTCCCCTTCGGTCCAGTGCCAAGCTCACGACAGTTGGCATGGCATGACCTGGAGTTTTACGGCTTCCTGCACTTCACCGTCAATACCTTCACCGACAAAGAGTGGGGATTTGGCAACGAGCGGGAGGCCGTCTTCAATCCCACGGACTTCGACGCGGAACAGATCGTGGGCGCCGCCAAGGAGGCGGGCATGAAGGGGCTGATCCTCACCTGTAAGCACCACGACGGTTTCTGTCTCTGGCCGTCGAAATTCACCGCGCACTCAGTCAAGAATAGCCCATGGAAAAACGGCCAGGGCGACGTCGTCAAGGAGATCGCCGACGCTTGCCGCAAGCAGGATCTGAAGTTTGGCGTCTATCTCTCGCCGTGGGACCGCAATCATAAAGACTATGGTAAACCTGAGTACATCACCTATTACCGAAATCAGCTCCGCGAACTTCTCACCAATTACGGACCGATTTTCGAGGTCTGGTATGACGGAGCCAACGGCGGCACCGGTTACTACGGCGGAGCGGGAGGGAAGCGCAGGATTGACCCCCGGACCTACTATGATTGGCCGAACACCACGAAGATCGTCCGCGAGCTTCAGCCCGACGCCTGCATGTTCAGCGACGCAGGCCCCGACGTTCGCTGGGTTGGCAACGAGCAAGGCACGGCCGGCGATCCCTGTTGGTCAACCCTGAACCGCGACAACTACGTGCCGGGGTTGGCCGACGCCAGACGGTTGAACTGCGGCGACCGGCCCGGCACGCACTGGCTGCCCGCCGAGTGTGACGTTTCCATCCGTCCGGGTTGGTTCTACCATGCGGGCGAGGATGCCAGGGTCCGCACGCCGAAGAACCTCATGGATCTCTACTTTGCCTCCGTCGGTCGCGGTGCCTCGTTGCTGTTGAACTTACCACCGGACCGCCGCGGTCGAATCCACGAGAATGACATCAAATCGCTCCGCGAGTTCCGCCGTCTGCGCGAAGCAACCTTTACCAAAGACCTCGCACAAGGTGCCAAGGTGACTGCCAACAACGTCCGCGGCCAGGATTCGCGCAACAACGTCAGCGGCCAGGATACGCCATTCGTGGCGGTGCATGTTCTCGATGGCAAACGCGACACCTATTGGGCCACCGACGACGCCGTCACGACCCCCGAGATCGTTTTGGACCTCGGCAAGCCGGTCACTTTCAACATCGTTCGCCTCCGCGAGTATCTGCCGTTGGGCCAGCGCATCGACACATTCGCGCTCGATCAGTGGAAAGACGGACAATGGGCTGAGTTTGGCAAGGGTACGAGCATCGGCAACTGCCGGCTTGTCCGCGGCAATATCACCACGGACAAGGTTCGGCTCCGGATTGTCAAGGCGGCAGCTTGCCCCGCAATTGCCGAGATCGGCCTCTTCGCTGAGGGTAAGTAACACTATGAAACGAATTTTCCTCGTCATTCTCTTGGCGTTTTCTTGCCTCTCGGTCCAAGCCGCCCAACATTCCGTTCCATGCCGCATCCGGGATGGCGGGAATCGCGATCTCTTCATCATGACCCTTGGCGACGTGAAGTCGCCGCTCGCCCAGGGATTGTTCGATCCGGACCAAGACCGGGTCCAACTGAACGATGGCTCGCTGTTGGAGCACTACTTCCGCGATAAGCTCGGTATTCGCTATTACAGGCCGATCGACAAATCCATTTTTGTAGTGCCGCCGTCGGGGTGGTGTTCGTGGTACTTCTATTTCAACGAAATCAGCGAGGATGAAGTTCGCAGGAACGCCAGGTGGCTATCGGACAATCTCAAAGAATATGGGCTGGAATACATCCAGATTGACGACGGATGGCAGGGGGTCGGGCGCGGAATGAACGCGAACCGCGACTGGACCACCATCAACGATCGCTTTCCCAGCGGGATGAAAACGCTGGCCGCCGATATCAAGAAACTGGGCTTCAAGCCGGCACTTTGGATTGCCCCTCACGGCCAGAGCAATGCTAAAGTCGTTCAGGCAAATCGAAAGGCGTTCCTCCTCAAGCCTGACGGAACAACCCTCTCGGACACATGGGAAGGAACCTACCTCGTCGATCCGTCAACCGACGAAGGCCATGCCTATCTTCGCGGTCTCTTCACAACCCTCTCGGATTGGGGTTACGACTATTTTAAGATCGATGGCCAGCCCTGCGTGATCGACGAATATCGGCGCTGTGCGGGCCAAATGCACAAGCCCAGCGAACAGCCCGTGGAGTTGTACCGGAAAACCTTGCGCACGATCCATGAGACCATCGGTGCCAAGCGATATTTGTTGGGCTGTTGGGAGACCCCGCGTGAAGGCATCGGCCTTACGGACGGTTGGCGGACGGGCGCGGACGTTGTGCCGGGCTGGGGTGGGTTCCTGATCGCTCGCGACGCAACCATGGGCTATTACTTTTTGCACAATACGGTCATGTATTGCGATCCGGACACCGTCATGGTGCATTCTCCGCTGACCATCGATCAGGCCCGGGCCTGGGCGACCTTGCAAGGGCTTACCGGCCAAGCCTTGATGGCCAGCGATCGGATGATGGATCTGTCGAGCGAACGGGTGGAGTTGTACCGCCGCATCTATCCGCCCGCCGACATCCGCCCGCTGGATCTGTTCCCCAGCAATTCCAGCAAACAGGTCTGGGATCTGAAAATTCATCATCGCGGCCGAAACCATGACAGAAACTATGATGTCGTCGGGCTATTCAACTACAATGAGCAGAGTACCCGGCAGATTTATCTCAACTGGGATGAACTGGGGATCACCAAGGACCAGCCGGTACACGTCTATGACTTCTGGAACAAAGAGTATCTCGGCGTCTACAAGAAGGGATACAGCACGGAAATTGGACCGAGCAGTTGCAAAGTACTTACGCTTCTTCCGGCAACCTCCGAGATTCAGCTCATCTCCACAAGTCGGCACATCACGCAGGGCTGGCTTGACTTACTGAGCATGGAACGCGACACCGCGGGGAATACCTTCCAAGGCAAGAGCCGCGTGATTAAGAATGATCCCTACCGGCTCAGCTTCGTCTTTCCGGTCGGAAAAAATTTTACCATCGCGAGCGCGACCGCGGGATCGCTGGGTGGGACGATCTCGAATCATCAGGGCTGGGCGACAGCCGAGTTCATTCCGGACAAGACGACCGAAATCGACTGGACGGTTACATTCGCAGCGGAGCCTTCGTATCATTTCCCCTGCAATAACCCCGGCAAACTGGAGGCTGTTCTGACCGGATTGGATCAGGTAACCTTGAAATGGAGTCCGCCGGGCACGAGTAGCGTTGGGGCCTTTTTGGTTTCCTTGGACGGGGAACTGTTGGGGGCAACGAAGAGCAACTCGTTCCCGCTGCGGAATCTGTCGTTTGGCAAGACCTACACGGTCCAAGTCGTCAGCAGTTGGGAAGACGGGACCGTTAGCAAAGAACGGGCCCCCTCCTTGAAGTTCACGCTCGATTCGCTGGGTGAAAAAGCTCGTGCTGCGCGCGACAAACGCAAATCCCACGACTAAGCATCGGCGCATCAATAAGTGTCGCTAGAAAAGTAGCAGGCACACTCCGTGTGCCGTCCGTCCCCGCTCGGCGAGTGGGCAAAACACGACAGTTATTTATGCGCCGATCCTAATCGTGTCGCTCTTGTCGTATTTGTGGAGCAGCACCAAACAACTCCGGATACCGCCGCCGAATCAATGCCTGATCGTCTTCCGGCAGCGCGGCCAATGGGATCGGCTTATCCTGCCGGCGAACGCCCTTTTGATTGATGCGGTTCATCAAGCTCCAATTTCTGGCCGGCCCCGGCGGCTCCTGTGCCTTCAGGTCGTAGCGGGTAAAGTCGATGACCTTTTCCGGTCCGTTGGCCTTCCAATCCCGCAACAGGGCCAAACGAAAATCCTTGTTCATGAACCAGCGGATTTCCAGGTTGTTTTCAGAACCGCCGAACCCCGTTCCCCGCGTCACGAAACGATAGTCAAGTTTCCCATTGTTCTTGAACTGTTCGCGCCAGGCCAGCCCGAACTCACCCTGCGTGACACATACTGCTTTGGACCATCGCTTGCGGATTTCGCTCAGCCAGCGCGTCAGGTACTGGAGCGGATCCTTGATCCCCTGTTGCTCAAACTGCCTCACGAGGCAGAGTTCCCAGCAGTCGGTAACCCAGGCGAAGCCGTTGAGATCAAAGCCGCGATCGAAATGCTGGGCCGTGGTTGCCAGAATATGGCCCAGGCCCGCCTCGCGCGAACCCCGGCCCTGAGCGAGGGTCTCGATCGGCCCAACTCCCAGGCGGCTATTGTGCTTGGCGTCGGCCCCCGCACGGCGGGCACTGATGAAATCGCACGTCCAGCCGTCCAGATTCACGCAGTCGATGAAGTCATTCTTCCCTTGGGCCGGTTTGCAGAAGTGTTCGCGGCTGGGATAGTAGGGATAGCTCATCGACCCGTCCCCATCGCCATTGTCGATGGCATACTGGCTCCAGATATTCCCCTGGCAGACATGAATGCCCTCTTGCTCGGCCAGATAGCGCTGATTCTCGGCTGCCATGTATCCAGCCAACACGCTGCGAGGCCGATAGCCGCCGCCGACCAACTTGGAAACCATTGCCAAGGCGTCGTGCAAGTCTTTATTGACCTGCTCGCGAGTGTTGTAGACATTCGCGAAATAGCCGCCGGGAATGAAAGTGACTTCGTCGCCGTACTTGTGGTGATACCCGGCGACAAGCTCCCGGATGGCCTTGTAGTTCGGCCGCTGGTCTTGCAGGGCTTGCCAACTCATGGCCCAGGTCATTCGTCCGCCGGGCCAACCTTGCTCAAAGGCGTTGCGGAAGGCCCGAACGGTTTCGGGCGTATGATCGTGGCCTTCGTCTTCCCCGGCGTTGCGGTTCCGCGTGACTTCGATCTGGTTGACGCGAATCACCGTGTTGAAGGTGAGGAAGCGGTTGCCCAAAAGCGGAGGACAGACTGGCGATGCCGGGCCGGAATCCAGCTCGGTGGCCTGCGAGCGAGTCGCCAAGCCGGCCAGTGCAGTAGTCGCGGTAGTCAAGAGAAAACTTCGTCGATTGATCATCGCTTGCTTCTCCTTGGCAGTGCGGCGGCTTGCCGTCGCTTTTCATAACGCAGGTAGCCGCCTGACGCGGATCTGGCCGTTTTGAAAAGCGGTGGCAAGCCAGCCATATTCTTGGGCATGTTGATTTCTTATCATTTATCCTTCATTTACACCGAACCATTCTACCAGATCATACCATTTCACCAAGACGACAGGCGATTCAGCGGCCATAAAATCCAAGGATGCACCGCAAAAGAGCGCAGAGAACGCAAAGAATAGAATCTTTCTTTTGCGCCCTTTGTGGTCTCTCGCGGTGAATACTAATAAATTAGTTGACTTTGCTGCAATTGCGAGAGAAGATAGGATGTTGCGGTAGCAGGTCATTTGACCAACTCTTTTTGGAGTCTACATGTTGAGGCCTCGTATTTTCAGTATCGTTATTGGGATCTGCTCGATTCTGCCTTTCGCTGCGCGTTTTTCCGCCCTGGCGGCAGAGGAACCCTCCGACCACAGCCTGTTGACCGTCGCCCAGATCTTCGAGAAGAATGAGTTCGATCCGGAACCCTGGCGGCCTCCCTGCTGGCTCAAGACGAGCGCGGGTTACACGGCACTGGAAGCCTCGGCGAAACTCAAGGACGCCAAGGACTTGGTCTATTACGATCCGCAATCAGGCTCGCGCAAGGTTCTAGTCTGCGCCGCGAGCCTGGTTCCGACCGGTCGATCGGTGCCTTTGGAGATCGAAGACTACACATGGTCGGAAGATGCGAAAAAAGTGCTGTTGTTCACGAACGCGAAGCGTGTCTGGCGGCAGCCCACGCGCGGAGACTACTGGCTGCTGGACCGCGATACGAATCGGCTGCAGAAGTTGGGCGGAGATGCCAAGGAGTCTACGATGAGGTTCGCCACGTTTTCGCCGGACGGCCACCGTGTGGCCTACGTATGCGAGAACAACCTCTACGTACAAGACCTCCGCGATCTACAGATCACGCAACTCACCAGCGATGGATGCAGTAGCGTCATCAATGGCACTTCCGACTGGGTCAACGAAGAGGAATTTGACCTCCGCCACGGATTTCGCTGGAGCCCCGACGGGCAAAATATCGCCTACTGGCAGTTCGACACGTCGCGGGTCCGCACCTTCCACCTCATCGACAACACGGTCGGCCTCTATCCGGAAATCGTTTCCTACAAATATCCCAAGGTGGGTGAAGCCAACTCCGCTTGCCGGATCGGAGTGGTGTCGTGCAGGGGCGGGGCTACCCGTTGGCTGAACGCGAAGGGCGATCCGAGTAACCACTATATTCCACAGATGGAGTGGAGCCCAGACTCGCGGCACGTCGTTTTTCAGCAGCTCAACCGGCTACAGAACACCTCGCGCATTATCCGCGGCAATGTGGCGAATGGCCATGCCCGCGTGATTTTCACCGACCGCGACGACGCCTGGATCGACGTCGTGGATAAGTGGAAGTGGACCTGGATTGAACAGGGCCGGCGCTTTCTTTGGCTGAGCGAACGCGATGGCTGGCGGCACCTGTACTCCGTCTCGCGTTCGGGCAAGACGATCCGTTTGCTCACGCCTGGCCCGCTGGACGTCATCGGCGTTGCTGGGGTGGACGAAGAGCAGGGGTGTGTCTATTTCATTGCGTCGCCGGAAAACCCCACGCAACATTACCTGTATCGGGTGCCTTTGGATGGAAGCGGCCGGCTCACGCGAGTTACGCCCGAAGATCAGCCCGGCACGCACGAGTATCATCTTTCCCCGGATTGCCGTTGGGCCTTTCACACCTATTCGCGCATGGCTCAACCGCCGCGGGTTGAGTTGGTGAGCCTGCCGGAACACAAGCTCATTCGTACCGTAACCGACAATGCGAAGCTTCGCTGCAAATTGAGTCGCCTGAAGACCTGTCCGAGCGAGTTTTTCCGCGTCGATATCGGCGGCGGCGTGCTACTGGACGCATGGTGCATTAAGCCCCCAAACTTCGATCCGGCCAAGCGGTATCCCCTCTTGATTTACGTCTATGGGGAGCCGTGTCAGCAAACCGTTACCGACCGTTGGGGCGGGCATGATTACCTCTGGCACTGTTTTCTGGCCCAGCAGGGCTATCTCGTGATGAACATCGACAACCGCGGGACCGATGCCCCTCGCGGCCGCGCGTGGCGGAAGTGCATTTACCGGCAAGTGGGCATTCTGGCTTCCGCCGACCAGGCAGCAGCCTTGCGGAAGATCCTCCAGGAACGCCCCTACGTGGATCCCAAGCGGGTCGGAATCTGGGGGTGGAGCGGTGGCGGCTCGATGAGCCTCAATGCCATCTTCCGTTATCCCGAACTCTACCGCATGGCCATGGCCGTGGCCTTCATTAGCGATCAACGGCTCTACGACACCATCTATCAGGAGCGTTACATGGGATTGCCGGACGACAACCAAGAAGGCTATAAAAACGGTTCTCCGATCACCTTCGCCCATCAACTCCAAGGCAACCTCTTGCTCGTGCATGGCACGGCCGACGACAACTGCCATTATCAGAGCTGCGAGATGCTCATCAACGAGCTTATCCGGCACGACAAGCCGTTCTCGATGATGGCCTATCCAAACCGGACGCACAGCATCCAAGAAGGGCCGAACACACAGCTCCATCTTTTTCAGACGCTGACGCGCTATCTGAAGGAGAATCTTCCGCCGGAATGAGAAGTAGGGTGGGGAGAGTGAAACGAGCCCCACCAAAAGCGGACCGCAACAGAATTGGTGGGGCTCGCTGCGCTCTCCCCACCCTACAATTATTCGCGTTCCGCACCTGGGGAACCGGAAGAGCCATTAAATCTAAATGTCACCGGTCGCGGAAGCGCTGGTTCTCTTTCCGCTCGTCGATCACCAACTCGGCGATCGTCTGGGATGCACTGGCCACGTCGATCAATTCCGCCTCCTTGCTCCATCGCCACTTCATTTCCAGCTTGCCATCCTTCAGGCCGCGCTCGCCAATGACTACGCGGAGCGGAATGCCGATCAGGTCAGCATCCTTGAACTTCACGCCGGCGCGAACGTCGCGATCGTCCAGCAGCACCTCAATACCGGCGGCGGTCAACTCGTTGTACAACTGCTCGGTGGCCTCCTTCGTGGCTGGATCAGTCACCTTGACCGGCGAAAGCAGAACCTCATAGGGGGCCAGGGTCATCGGCCATAGGATGCCGTTGGCGTCGTGGCAGGTCTCGATCAAGGCCGCGACGATGCGGTTGATGCCGATGCCATAACAGCCCATGATGATCGACTTGAGCTGCTCGGTCTGATCGAGGAATCGGGCGGAAAGCGCATCGGAATACTTCGTACCCAACTTGAAGACATGGCCGATCTCGATGGCGTGCCGCACGGCCAGCTTGCTGCTGCACTTTGGGCAGGGATCGCCATCAACGGCGTTGCGCAGATCGGCAAATTGGGTGACTTGGAAATCGCGGCCGTGGTTGACGCCCGTGAGGTGCGTTTCGGCACGATTCGCCCCCGCGATGCCGTTGACGATCTTTTCGATCTCGCGGTCGGCATAGATAGGAATCGGCTGCTTCAATCCCACCGGGCCGGCAAAACCGACCGGGGCACCGGTCACCTGCTCCACCAGGGCGGGGTCGGCCAACTCGACCTTGGCGGCACCGGCCTCGCGGCGGACCTTGCCTTGGTTGGCATCGTGATCGCCACGCAGCAAGACGGCAATCGGCTTGCCGTCGGCAACGTAGATCAGGGTCTTGATCATTTGCTGCTCGGGGCACTTGAGGAACTTGGTCACTTGCTCGATCGTCGCAGCCCCCGGTGTCGGCACCTCTTGCAAGGATTGCTTCGGCACTTCGGGTGGCACGAGGTTCCGGCTGCCGATTTCGGCCTTCTCTTGGTTGGCCGCGTAGCCGCAGTCCTTGCAGTGGAGCACGGTGTCTTCGCCGTTATCGGCCAGGACCATGAACTCATGGCTGGCATCGCCACCAATCGGTCCGCTCTCTGCTTCGACGGCTAGGTAACTTAGCCCGCAACGCTCGAAAATGCGGCAATAGGCCGCATACATGGCGTCGTAGCTCTTGTTCAACCCCTCGATCGTGGCGTCGAAACTGTAAGCGTCCTTCATGATGAATTCGCTGGTGCGAAGCGCGCCAAACCGCGGCCGCTCTTCGTTGCGGAACTTGGTCTGGATCTGATACATCGTGATCGGCATCTGCCGGTAGCTGGAAATCTGATGCGAGACCAGGTCGGTGATGGTCTCTTCGTGCGTAGGTCCGAGGGCCATCTGGACCTTGCGGTTCTGCCGCTTGACCTCAAACTTGATCAGCACGTCGCCGAAGGCGTGGATTCGCCCGCTCTGCTCGAATAACCCGATTGGCGTCAGGGCTGGCATGAGCAGTTCCACCGCCCCGGCGGCGTCCATCCCTTGGCGAACGATCTGCTCGGCCTTCTTCAAAGCACGGAGGCCCAGCGGCAGGTAGGTATATGCCCCGGCCATGACTTGGTTGATCAGCCCGGCACGGAGCATGAGGATATGGCTGGGGATTTCCGCCCCTTCGGGCGTTTCTTTCATCGTCGGGATGAGTGAGCGAGACCAGAGCATGGTAGAAATAGGGTAAGGGGCCTGAGTTTAGTGAGCAGCGAGCAACGGCAGTGGACGGCAACTACTTCGACAAGCGTCAAGGATCGCTTGCGGTTTAGCGATAAATTGTCCCCCGCCGTTTCTCCGAGGGAGTTCGCATTGTAGGGCAGCCACACCGGTAGTGGCAAGGCCAGGTAGACAATCATTTTCTTATCCGTGGCCAAGCCTCTCATTCAAAAACGCGAAACCGCAAGCGGCTAAGAATGAATTGTTCTTTTATCTTCCTGCCTCCCTTTATCCGTGTTTTCATCCGTGTTTCATCCGTGGCCAAATCTCCCTCCTGCCTCACCACTACCAAAAACATACAAAGTCCGTACAATTATAAAATTGCGTGATTCTCTGCCGAATTCGACCATGCCAAAAATGGAAAGAACCCAATGGCCAAGAAACAAAAAACCAGCGCGAAACAAGAAATCGAGCAAGTTGCACCGCCTACCCCCTCGGTAGACGTTGATCCGGCCGCAGAGGCAAACTCTGACCTCCATCCGGTGAAAGGCTTTCCTGTTGTTGGCATCGGCGCATCGGCCGGGGGACTGGCGGCCTTTGAGGCGTTCTTCGCCGGGATGCCGGCCGACATTGAGCCGGGGATGGCCTTTGTTCTGGTGCAGCACTTGGCCCCGGACCATAAGAGCATCCTCACCGACCTGATCCGTCGCTATACCCGAATGCAGGTCTTCGAGGTCGAGGACGGAATGGTGGTTCAGCCGAACTGTGCCTACATCATTCCGCCCAACCGCGACATGGCCTTCCTGAACGGCACGCTGCAACTGATGGAACCTTCCGCCCCACGCGGCCAGCGTCTGCCGATCGACTTCTTTTTCCGCTCCCTGGCCCAAGATCAGCGCGAGCGCGCTATCTGCATCGTGCTATCAGGCACCGGCAGCGACGGCACTTTGGGCCTGCGGGCGATCAAGGGCGAAGGCGGGATGGCCATGGCCCAGAACCCAGCCTCCACCGAGTACGACGGGATGCCGCGCAGTGCCCTTGCCACCGGCCTGGTCGATTTCGAGTTGCCGCCGGCCGAGATGGCCGCCCAACTCATGGCCTACGCCGCTCATGCCTTTGGCAAGCCACCCTCTCGATCCGAAACCACCTTACCGCTCAATGCCGCGAACCTGATGAAGAAGATCTTCGTCATGCTGCGATCCCAGACGGGGCATGACTTTTCTCAGTACAAGCCGAACACCATCAATCGCCGCATCGATCGGCGCATGGCCGTCCATCAGATCGCAACGCTGGAAGAATACGTCAAGTATCTGCAAAAGACGCCCTTGGAGGTGGATTCGCTCTTTCGCGACATGTTGATCGGCGTGACCAACTTCTTCCGCGATCCGGATGCTTTCAAAGCAGTCGAGGAACAGGCGATTCCAAGACTTCTTGCCGGCAAGCCCGCCAGCGCATTGATCCGCGTCTGGGTGCCTGGCTGTTCTACCGGCGAGGAGGCATATTCCCTGGCCATCCTGATCGCCGAACGCCAGGAGGCGATGAAGCAGGCGATGAAGCAGAGTTTCAAGGTGCAGATATTTGCCACGGACATTGACAGCCAGTCGATTGCCACGGCCCGAGCCGGCCTTTATCCGGCCAGCATCGCCGCCGACATCTCGCGGGAACGGCTGGCGCGTTATTTCTCGGCCGAGTCGGACGGCAGTGCGTACCGCATCCACCGAGGCATCCGCGACATGCTCGTCTTTTCCGAGCAGAACGTGATCAAAGACCCACCCTTCTCCAAGCTCGACATGATCAGTTGCCGCAACCTCTTGATCTATCTGGGCAGCGAATTGCAGAAGAAGCTCATTCCGCTCTTCCACTACGCGCTGAACCCGGGCGGTTCACTCTTCCTCGGCACCTCGGAGACGGTGGGCGAGTTCCTCGATCTGTTTACCGCGACCGACCGCAAGTCGAAGCTCTATCAGCGTAAAGAAGATTTCCACAGCGCGCAGCAATCCGTCCTCGGCCGCTTTCTCCCACCCATGACGGCGATCGAGGCTGCGATCCCCCGGGCCGACAAGACGATTTTCCCCGGAAAACTCCCGCTCCGCGAGCTGACCGAACGGGCGATGCTGCAGCAAGTCATTCCGGCCGGCGCGCTGATCAATGGCAAAGGCGACATCCTCTACCTGCACGGCCGTACCGGGATGTACCTGGAGCCGACTCAAGGCGAGGTGGGAATCAGCAACATCCTCAAAATGGCTCGCGAAGGGCTGAAGCGCGAACTGAACACGGCCCTGCACAAGGCCACGCGGACCAAAGAGGTCGTGCGCTATCCGGGCCTAAGCGTCAAAACCAACGGCGATTTCACCACGGTCAACCTGACCATCAGCCCGGTGGCGGTAGGCTCCGCCGCCACATCCGAGACACTCCTCTACCTGGTCGTCCTGGAGGATGTGCCCGAATCGGCGCAGAAAGCCGCCCCGCACAGCGAGGAAGGAATCGATCCCAAGGTGGCCGCCGATGCCCGCGTCGTGACACTCCAGCAGGAGTTGCGGTCCAAAGAAGAATACCTTCAGACCGCCAACGAAGAATTGGAAACCTCCAACGAAGAGCTTAAATCCTCGAACGAGGAGATGCAATCGGTCAACGAAGAATTGCAATCCACCAATGAGGAACTAGAAACCTCCAAGGAGGAATTGCAGTCGGTCAATGAGGAACTGGCCACGGTCAACGCCGAGCTGCAAACCAAGGTAGGCGACCTATCGCGGGCCAACAACGACATGAACAACCTGCTGGCCGGCACCGGCATCGGCACGATCTTTGTCGATTACAAACTGCGGATCTTGCGATTCACCCCGCCCGCCGCCAAGATCGTCAACCTGATCCCAAGCGACGTCGGGCGGCCGATTGCCCACATCGTTTCCAATCTGGTCGGTTACGACCGCCTGATAGCGGACGCAAAGGGCGTGCTCGACACGCTGATTCCCAAAGATGTGAACGTGCAGACAGTGGACGGCAAGTGGTTTGCGATGCGCATCCTGCCTTACCGCACGATCGAAAACGTGATCGAGGGCGTGGTGATGACCTTTACGGACATCACGGAAACGGTGCGCGCGGCGGATCTGCTGCAAAAGGCCAAAGAGCTAACCCGTCTGGCGGTGGTCGTCCGTGATTCGCACGATGCCATTACGGTACAGGACTTGGAAGGCCGCATCATCGCCTGGAACTTGGGCGCGGTGCGAATGTATGGCTGGAGTGAGGCCGAGGCGTTGGCGATGAACGTCCGCGACCGGATCCCCAAGGAACTGCGAGCGGGAGCATTGGCCACGCTAGCACAGCTTAGCCGGGCTGAAATCCTAGAACCGTATACTACCCAACGGCTCACCAAAGAAGGCAAGGTTCTCTCCGTCTCGATGATCTCCACGGCCTTACTGAATGATGCCGGACTGGTGTACGCCATTGCAACCACGGAACGAGCTTAGGTAGAAAGACGAAACGCAGGGTGGGAGGTAAGAAATAGACCACGAAACACACGAAACACACGAAAAAGGAAAAGGAAAAGAAAAAGTGGTGACCGTAGGGTGGGGAGAGTGAAACGAGCCCCACCAAATGGGCAAAGACAGGAAGATGGGGAGAAATGCTCTGAATTCCATTTTCCTGTCTTCTCTCCCTTTTCGTGTGTTTCGTGGTTGACCCCTTGCAGGTTGACTGACTCTACGAGGTAAAAATCATGACGAAAACAGATCCCCATTCCGGCCAGGCTACTGCATTACGACAACGGGCCGAGGAAGAGATCACGGCCAGGGAAGCTGGGGAGAGCGAAGTATTCTCGCTCGAAGAAACCCAACATGCGATCCACGAACTGCGCGTGCATCAGATCGAACTGGAGATGCAGAACGATGAGCTGCGCAAGGCGCATGCGGAACTGGAGGCCGCAAAGGCACGCTATTTCGACCTCTACGATCTGGCCCCGGTGGGCTATTGTACCCTCAGCGAGCAAGGGCTGATCCTGGAGGCCAATCTCACCGCTGCCACCCTGCTGGGCACGACAAGAAACAAGTTGGTCAATCAGCCGTTGTCCCACTTTATCTTTTCCGAGGACGTGGATGCCTACTACCTGTGTCGCAAACAGATCTTTGCAACGGATGAGCGGCAGACACACGAGTTGCGGATGGTGCGAGCTAACGATGCCATCTTCTGGGTGCGGTTGGAGGGCACCGCCGCGCGAAACGCCGACGGCAAGCCTGGATGCCGGCTCACGATCAGCGACATCAGCGAACACAAGCGGGCGGAAGACGATGTCAAAGCGGCGCAGGATGCCCTGCTTGTGCAGCAACGCCGCGAACAGCAGCGATTGAAGAAGCTCAATCGAGAACTCAACTCTCGCAACCGCGACTTGAATGATTTTGTGCTGGTGGCGACGCACGATCTCCGCGCCCCGCTCGTCAATATCCAGGGGTTCATCGACACCTTGGCTTCCGACTGCAATCAGGCACGAGCGGCCGTTGCCAATATCCCGAACGCAAAAACCCTCCAAGGCATGCTTCTGCCCTTGTTGGACGGGGATATCTTGGAGTCGGTTGGGTATATTCGCGACAATTCGCGCAAGATGGATACCTTGCTGACGGGACTGCTGAAAATATCGCGGATCGGCAAGGCGGCCCTGTCGATCCAAAAACTGGACATGAACCCGATGCTGGCCGAGATCGTCCTCGCGAAGCAGTTTTCGATCGAGCAAGCGGGCGCGACGGTGCAAGTCGAAGACTTGCCTGCCTGCCGTGGAGACGCAATCCAAATCAACCAGATCTTCTCGAATCTGTTGGATAACGCCCTGAAGTATCTTGATCCCAGCAGGCCCGGCGTGATTCGCGTCTCGGGGGGAAAGAGGCGAAAGGGAGTGGTCTACTGCGTGGAAGACAATGGGGTCGGGATCGGTCAGGAGAACCACGCGCTGATTTTCAAGGCTTTCCATCGCCTCAGCCCCTTGGAGGGGATCGGCCAAGGCCTGGGCCTGACGATCGTGCGCCGCATCCTCGATCAGCAGCATGGAAAGATCTGGCTGGAATCAACCCCAGGTCAGGGGAGCAAGTTTTTTGTTTCGCTCCAGGGCCCGTAGGATGGACTTGATCATAACCTTGCCAACTGCCAGCCGTGACGGCAACCCGTAGGGTGCGTGAAGCGAACCAACACCCGGGAAATGGTGCGTTGCGCACGGACTCAATACTTCGAGAACGTCTACCCTGAAATAGACCGGTTCGCGTAACGCACCTTTTCGCGGGCATCCGTGCTCCACGCACCCTACGTCGAGCTAGCAATGCCAGCAGTTGGCAAGGTTATGATCAAGGCCCCTTCAGTCGGACTTTCGGCGGGGTCAGGAGACCCGCGCCGAGCGAGAGCCTGTCATTCAATTTCGACGATCGACGTAATTTCACCATTCTTGCCGAATCGGGCGATGAGTGATTCCGTGGCGAGGTTGTGCCCCAGCAGTGTGCGATTGGCTCTGCCACCTAATGCCCGGTATAGAATCCATTGCTCATCGCCGATGGCAACGCGAAAACCAACGGCCGTCTCCGGCGGCACGATGGCAAGCGATTCGGCCACGGTAAGTTGGCGCCAGGTCATGCGACGTCGGAATCGGCTGCGGTCGAGGTCGATAAACAACGGGGCAATAAGCCGTCGTCCCTCGGTGCTTTGCCGAAGTTCGAGACCCGCCGGAATTGCCTTCAGCCCGCCCTGAAATTGCTCCGCTCGCCATTCCGGCATCCCCAACGGCATCACCTGGGCCAGCGGCCGAGCCGTCGCGGATTTTCCGCCAACCGTTTCTGCGCGGCCGTACATTAAAAGCCCTTCGCGGCTCTCCTCGGCTCCGCGGAATTCGACATTCGGAGCCAAAGGCAAAACCGTGCGATATTCCAAATCGCCACAATGCGCGCTTATCAGGGTATCGGCGAGAAATAGGAACCGGTCTTCGCGGGCGAGGACGATCTGCCGCTGCAGTTTGACGTCACCGGTCAGCTCGATCTCCAACTCCAGATAGTCAACATCTTCGTCGGAATACCAGCAACTCGATTCCCAGTCGGATACCGGAT
>Ga0194057_10000035_pt1 | contig 48840 bp, 38 predicted proteins | sample SepL4415m_MetaG_FD_155474 | JGI IMG/M metagenome (GOLD analysis project Ga0194057, IMG submission 155474) | Anoxic zone freshwater microbial communities from boreal shield lake in IISD Experimental Lakes Area, Ontario, Canada - Sep2016-L442-15m | ecosystem: Environmental > Aquatic > Freshwater... | reverse complement strand
AGGTTTCAACACTCCCGCTCACGTCCTCTCACATCAACTGCCCCGCGCTCCATAACCTCCAGCCTCCCCGGTCCCGGGTTGCAACGCTCACCAGGTTGCGGAATATCGGCCTAGTGCATGCAAAATACAAGGGCAAGCTCAAGAACGCTTCGCTCGGCTTCACAACGTCGAGCGGCATTTGGAAAGACCGGAAATGGGGCAAACTCGCCTGTAGTGTCGGCAAGGAGGAAGTGATCGCCCGCACGCCTCTTCCCGCAGGAACAACGGCATATATCCTCAACGCATACGACAATCGCGACGACCTCGTCAATTCGGATCTGGTCGTGATCGCGCAATAACCCAAGGAATAATCATGAAAAGTCAAATCATTACGAGCATGTTGGCGCTTGGTCTGATAGGATTCATGGCCATCCCGTCCGTAGCGCAGGAACCCGAGACCCGGGAACAATATGAGGCGCGGATGGCCTGGTTTCGCGAGGCGCGGTTCGGGCTGTTCATCCATTGGGGCCCGGTCGCGATCAAGGGTGCCAACATCGGCTGGACGCGCGGCGACGAAATCAAGCTGCAAGAGTACGACAATCTCTACAAGAGGTTCAACCCGGTCAAGTTCAATGCCGATGAGTGGGCAAAGATCGCAAAAGACGCGGGGATGAAATACCTTGTGCTGGTCACCAAGCACCACGACGGCTTCTGTCTCTGGGACACCAAGGCCACGGACTACAACATCATGAACTCGCCGTTCAAGCGAGACGTGACGAAAGAACTGGCGGAGGCGTGCAGGAAGCAAGGCATCGTCTACTGCTCCTACTACTCGATCCTTGACTGGTGGCATCCGAACTATCCGGTCGGCAGGAAGGGGCCGGGGATGCTGAAGCCGAACATGCCCAAGTACTTCCAGTACATGAAGACTCAGCTCACCGAACAGTTAACGAACTACGGTCCGATCGGCGTGATGTGGTTTGACGGTGCCTGGGAATCCCCCTGGACTCACGATCAAGCCGTCGATCTCTATAATCACCTCCGCAAACTCCAGCCAAACATCATCATCAACAACCGGGTTGACAAAGGGGACGGATTCAAGACCACCGGTTTCGTGGGCGATTACGCGACCCCGGAGCAGAGTATCGGCAATTTCAACATGGATCGGCCGTGGGAATCATGCATCACAATCTGCACCCAGTGGTCCTGGAAGCCAAAGGACAAGATGAAATCCCTCAAGGAGTGTATCCAGACGCTCCTGCGCACGGTCGGTGGCGACGGCAACCTGCTGTTCAATGTCGGCCCGATGCCGACCGGAGAGATTGAGCCGCGACAGGTCGAACGCCTCAAGGAAATGGGTGCTTGGCTGGCCAAGTACGGCAAGACGGTCTATGGAACGCGCGGCGGCCCCTTCAAGCCGGGCAAGTTTGGAATCTCCACGCGCAAAGACAAGAACATTTATGTGCATATCATGGCGTGGGAAGGCGACAAGGTGACCTTGCCCGCCATTCCGGCCAGGATTGTCGCCAGTTCGGCGATGACGGGCGGCAAGGTTACCGTTAAGCAGACGGATGCCGGCATCGAGATCTCGCTTCCGGCTGAAGACCGGCAGGAAATCGACACGGTCATTATGCTGGAATTGGATAAACCGGCAATGGAAATCCCCGCGAAATAGGATCTGCGCGGGGAGAAGAAATAGGCCATCTACAAAACCAAGATAAAAAGGGGAAGTCATGAAATTCAAGACACTGCTGGTTGCTGTCGCTTTGGCGTGCGGAACGTCATCGCTATTCGCGGAAGGAGAAATGAAACTCTGGTATGCACAGCCTGCAAGCTCATGGGAGATGCAGGCACTGCCCATCGGCAATGGCCGGTTGGGTGGGATGCTTTTCGGCGGCACCGCTACCGAGCGCGTTCAGTTCAATGAAATAAGCCTGTGGACAGGCAACGAAAAGGACACGGGCCATTACCAGGCGTTCGGGAACCTCTATCTTGACCTTGGAACACCCCAGGTTGAGGAGTATAGGCGCGAACTCGACATCCGGAAGGCCGTCCACCTTGTTACGTACAAGGCCGGTGGCGTGCAATACCGGCGGGAGGCGTTCTGTAGCGAGCCGGACCAGGTGCTGGTAATCCGGCTGACCGCCGACAAACCGGGCAGCTATTCGGGTGCTATCCGGCTTGAAGGCATGCACAGCGAAGTCACCACGGGCGCTCCCGGCCGGTTGATGTTTGCCGGCAAGCTTGGCAACGGTCTCCAGTACGAGACGCAGTTACGGGTTTTGAACCAGGGTGGCGAACTGACCACGGCGGTGAATGTCGTGAACTTCACCAAGGCGGACAGTTTGACGATTCTGCTGACGGCCGGAACATCGTACCTGCCAAGCTATGAGAACAACTGGCGCGGGGTGCATCCGCACGAGAGAATCCTGAAGCAGGTGGATGCCGCAGGAGTCAAGCCGTACGACGCACTTCTCGCCGACCACATGGCCGATTACAGGAGGTTGTTCGATCACGTTGATCTTCACCTCGGATCGACTGCGAAGGACGTCGCTGGGCTCAGCACGGAAAAGCGGTTGTTTGCTTACGGGAAGGGCGGTCAAGATCCTGAACTTGAATCGCTGTTCTTCCAGTTCGGGCGATATCTCCTGATCAGTTCGTCCCGTCCCGGCGGTTTACCGGCAAACCTACAGGGCCTGTGGAATGAAAGCAACAGTCCGCCCTGGCGATCGGACTATCACTCAAACATCAATATCCAGATGAACTACTGGCCGGCGGAGATCGCGAACCTTGCCGAGTGCCACACGGCCTTCCTGGACTACATCAACAACCAGCGCGAAGTCCGCAAGAAGGTTACCCAGGCGCACTACAAGAACTGTAAACGTGGCTGGACCGTACAGACCGAAAATGGCATCTACGGCGGCTCGAGCTGGAACTGGAACCCGCCCGGCAGCGCATGGTATTGCCAGCATCTTTGGGAACACTATGCGTTCAGCGGCGACAAGAAATACCTGAAGGAGTTCGCCTATCCGATCCTCAAGGAGACCTGCGAATTCTGGGAAGACCGTTTGGTGAAGAAGGCGGACGGGACGCTCGTTACCCCCGATGGCTGGTCACCCGAGCAGGGGCCGAACGAGCCGGGCGTGACCTATGACCAGGAAATCGTGTGGGATCTGTTTACCAACTACATCGAGGCATCCCAGGCACTAGGCCTTGACGCCGAATACCGCGAGAAGGTCGTCGCCATGCGTGAAAGGCTTCTCAAGCCGAAGATCGGCAGGTGGGGTCAGCTCATGGAATGGGCGACCGACAGGGATAACCCCAGGGACACGCACCGGCATGTGTCCCACCTGTTTGCGCTTCACCCCGGCCGCCAGATCTCCCCCACCGCAACGCCGGAGCTTGCTGCGGCTGCCAAGAAGTCACTCACGGCACGCGGCGATGAAAGCACGGGTTGGGCAATGGCTTGGCGAATCAACTTCTGGGCTAGGCTCCTTGATGGCGACCACGCCTACAAGCTGCTGCGCAACCTTCTCAAGGTCGTTGGCGGCACCGGTATGGACTACGGGAAAGGCGGCGGCGTTTATCAGAACCTGTTCGATGCCCATCCGCCGTTCCAGATCGACGGCAACTTTGGTGCAACCGCGGGCATTGCCGAGATGCTGGTGCAATCGCAAGCCGCCGAGATCCATCTCCTCCCCGCACTGCCGAAAGCGTGGCCTTCCGGAAGCGTCAAAGGCCTTCGGGCACGCGGTGGTTTTGAAGTGGATGTGGAATGGAAGGACGCCGGACTTGCCGCCGCCACAATTCAAAGCGTGAACGGCACGGCGGTCAAAGTGCGGTATGGCAAGAAAACCGTGATGCTCAATCTCACCCCGGGAAAAGTGGCGCGGCTGACCGCGGATCTGAAGGAAACGGAGCAGTAAGGACCGGCGCATCAATAAGTGTCGCAAGAAAAGTAGCAGGCACACTCCGTTTGCCGACTGCCCCCGCTCGGCGAATGCGCAAAACACGACAGTTATTGGTGCTCCGGTCCTAATGCGAAGGCTAGGGCACCGCCCGAACCGCATGGAGCCTTGGTAAATCACAATGAAAACATTTTCTTCTCTAGTTCTCTCGATGCTAATTGCCGCTTGTTTTGCCAGCGAGTCGTTGTCTGCCCAGAATGGTGCTTTGACAATCCCGTTGAAACCGGACTCCGTCGGTCAGATTACCGCTGATCAGCATCCGCTCGATGCCCTTGGAAATACGGACTGGTTTCAGGGTATGTGGCCGACGGATCCGTCAATGCCACAACCTAAATTTCCCCGATTCCATGTTGAGCCTGTCAAAGAGCGTAAAACCGGGGTAACGATTGCCAAGAAGCTGCCGCTTGATGAGGCGCTCGAAACATGGGAACCGGTTATTCGCCTGTCCCTGGACTGCGGCGAAAGGAATGTTCCCTTGTATGGCGGCGGACAGCAGGCGCAGATCGCGTATCGTGTCGGCAATCTTTTGAGGCTGGTGGATACGTCGGAGCCTGTGGCACGCTCGTTTGAAATGATTGTGGTTTCGCACCGGCTGCTGTTGCTGCGCGTGCGATTGGCAGGAAAGGCGCCGGCCACCTTGCGGCTGGATTTGACGGCTAGCGCGCCCGAGGAGTTTCCCGGCGGAAATTCCGGCAAGACAGATGCTGAACGCTCGTGGGTCGTCGGCAACGTGCGCGGCTGGCACGGTGTTGAACTCTTTCCCGGCAGATCTGCCGGGGAGGCATTTGCGGTCGTCGCATACGATGCCGCCACACCGGACGAACTTTCTGCCGCGCTTGCCGACGGTCGCAAACAAACTTCACAATTCGACGCCGTCTGGGCGAAGCTTGCTCGCCCGCATGACATTGAACCGTTCCTGGCCGGCAAAGAGACACCGGCGGAGCGCAACATCCTAGCAGGCTGCGTGAATCGTGTGCTCCGCAACGCGCGCGGCGGGGGCCTGATGCGGTCCCCGTCAATGGTTGAGTTTTTTGCGCCCGAGTGGCACAACGCCGACGCGGTGTGGGTTTGTTTCCAGCCGGCTTGCCGGTATGCCCTCTGGATCGAGCCGTCGCTCTGGGCCAATTCCATGCGTACTCTGTTCGACCAGCAGGCGGAAGATGGACGCGTGCCGCAGTGCGTTTATACAAGCCACGAACACTGGATGCGAAACTCGCAAATCCCGAACATCTCACCCTGCCTGCGCGATTACTATGTCTTCACACACGACCGCGAGTTTCTTAAGGAATACTACCCGCGACTCAGGCGCTGGTATGAATGGTGGCTGGCTAAACGTAATCCGACGGGTGATGGGATCATCGCCGTGGGCACGGACTCGCAGACACTGTGGGGCGCCATCTGCGAGTATAAGGACAACTCGACTGACCCAGCCAAGCCGAAAGAGTTTGAAAACAGTTGTAACCCGCTCACGCGCACGCAGGAAATAGGCGGTCGTCCCAACCGCGTCTATTTGCCTGACATTGTGGCATGTCAGGCGCGCATGGCGGAAGACCTAGCTTTCATGGCTGGCGAGCTTGGCCGGGAAAGGGAGGCTGTCCATTATACCGCTGAGTATAATCGTGTGCGTGACTGGGCCAACAAAAACCTATGGGATGAAGAGACGAAATTCTACTACCCGGTAGTCCGTGCTACCGGCAAGAAGCTGATGAAGCGGTCAAATGTTGCCTTCTGGCTGTTGTGGGCAGGGATTCCCGATAAGCACCAGAAGGACGCTCTGGTAGCGGCAATGTTTGATCCGCAACAATTCTTCACCACAATTCCGCTGCCGATGATTGCGCGCAACGATCCAAGTTTCAACCCGAAAGTAGGCCACTGGGGCGACGGCTACGTCTGGCCGATAGATGTCTTTCACGCTTTCGATGGTTTGTTGCGCTATGAGGAATGGGACCGAGCCGCACAATTGGCAGAGAGATTCAATCAGGGTGTGTTCAACGCCATCAAGGATACCCGTCAACCGAATGAACTGTACCATCATTCCGGAGTGGTTGCGGGGGGTTCTTTAATGGGCACAGCAGGCTGCCTGCCTCTGATTTTTCAGCGTTACCTGCGGGATCATGGCGCCGGCCATGCCGAGAAAGAGTGGAAGCAGTTTGCGCCGGTACGGCTGCCCCCGGAAAGGAATTGATCCATGTATAAACACAACCGTGGTGACGCTGATCCATGTTTCCCGTTACCCCCTGGTGCGAAAGAGTATCCCTGCATGAAGCGAATCACCCTGATAGCCCTCCTCACCGCCGTGGTGTTTGCGCCGCGGGCCGCGCTGCACGCCGCCGATGCACCACAACCTGCCACGGCCCCGGCACGTGAGGGGAAATTGACCTCGACGAAGGACGGGGCACTGGTGTGGGAATCGGCGGCCGGGCGCGTGGTTCGGATCAATGCACCGCAGTTGTCGCTGACGCACCCAAACGATCAGGCGAAGCTGTCGTTGAACGTGAAGTTGAAAGACCGCGTTGTTCGCGGCGGTGAAGCGGTGCTGGCGTATGCGCTGGGCCTGAAGGAACGCGGATTGGCCATCAGCGGCACCCTCGCCGTCAAGATTTCGCTGCCGGCACGGGCTGGCGAAGATGTGTTGATTAGCCGGATGGCGGTGACCTTTGACCAGCCGGTGATGGCCAATCTCGAAACGGTGTACGGCTTCGACGTCGAGGGCGAACCCGCCCGGCAGATGGGGCTGCCGGAACGAGACGGCTACTTCAAGATCCGGCCAATGACTCCCGAAGTTGGCGGTGCTGGGAAGTTTGAACTGGGCCAAGCCGCAAAAGGGCCGATTCAATGCTCGACACTGGGAATGCCGGTAGTGGGTTTGATTTTTGGCGAGGCGGTGCCGCAACTGGCAGTTGCGGCTGATCCGTATTGCGGGAGCTTCATTCAAGCGCAGCCACGAACAGCCGGTACGCACATCACGGTGCGAACAACCTATTCGGGTGCCGTGGTGCCGGTGCGTCGCGAGGAGCGGACGGTGGCGTTGGAGTTTCATCGCAATGGTGCGGACGGAACATGCCGGGCGTTTTATCGGACAATACCGGAGATCGAGCCGGGCGCGCCGTGGACACAAGGGATTCATCTGGTTTACTACGATTACCTGTCGCAGAAAGGCGAAGGTTGGTTCAAGGATCTCAAGGTGCTGGCGGACCGGATTCCGCCGCAACACCGGGGACGCGTGGCACTGTGTTTGCATGGTTGGTACGATTACTTCCAGCAGTACGCCTTTGATCACAAAACGGGAAAGTTGCTGAACGAGTGGACGGCTTTCCCGGGAACTCACAAGGTGCCAATGCGTCTAGCGGAGATGCACCGGCGGCTGAAGTTTGCGAAGGATCTCGGCTTCCGCGTGCTGCTGTACTTTTCCGACGGTACGAACAGCGACTCGGGCGCACCGGCGTTTTGCAAGGAGTATGTGCTAAAGGGTAAGAACGGGAAGACCTTTCCCGGCTGGAAGGGACCGGACTCGCTGGGGCAACCGTTGATGATGGATCCGAGCGTGCCGGGGTTGCGGGATTGGTATCGCGGTTACCTGAAGGCGTTGCTCGATGAATACTGCAAGGAGGTGGACGGGTTTGTGTGGGATGAGACCTTCTACATCAAAACCAATTTCATTTCCTACCCTGCGAACCAGCCCTCCTACACGGACCGCGCGATGATGAGTCTGGTATCAGAATTGACGCAGATGATGCAAAACTATCGGAAAGACAATCCCGACTTGGTCTTCCTTGCGTCTGATATTGGACAGACCAGCTACGCGCTGGTTGCCAACGGCACATGGCAAGACAGCGCGATGGAAGAGAGGGCGTGGGGGCCGAGCATGTTTGCCAACTACCGGAATTGTCTCTGGAGCTGCAACTGGTCTCCGTTGCGGCACGCCAAGGAAAACCAAATCGCCGCCGAGAAGTACGGCCTGCCACAGGGCTTGTCGAACGGCTGGGAGGACAACTGCGGCCCGAGCCGGATGCCACCGGAACTCCTCGACACCGTCCTGAAACGATTCACCAAGAACGTCGAGTCCAACCGGCAACGGCTCCGATACCTGCTTCCGTAGAACTGTCGCAGGAACTCGAGCCGGCAACCTGCTGAGATGTTCGTACCAATCTCCCCTCGCCCGTACTCGGGAGAGGGGCCGGGGGTGAGGGCGTTAACGACCACTCCCCAGCCCCCCGCCGCGCGAGTCCGACCTGGGCCATGCTCATCCAGCGGGTTTATGAGATTGACCCGCTAGAATGTCCTTTGTCACGGCCAGATGAGAGTGATTGCCTTCATCGAACCGCCGCAAGGCGCGGTGATCGAGAAGATTCTTCTGCACTGCGGCCTGTGGCAACCCTCGACGCCCCGAGCACCGCCTACTGGGATCGGTTGGGGCCACGCCCTCGTTGTTACACACATCATTTGGACCCCATCCGGCTTGCCGGATGGTGAACAAGGTTGAATGGCTAAAATGGAGAACAAAGACCAACACGACCCCATCCACCTTGGTGGATGGTGAAGGAGGTTGTTTGGCTACATCGCGGACCTTGGCTAGCTAGGTAACCTTCTTCACCATCCAGCAAGCTGGATGGGGTCGCTCAAGGACTTTTGTGTAACAACAATGACCGCTCTATTACTCCAAGATACTGACGAATTCCCGTGCAGTCAACAGGGGAGCTGCTAAGTAAGAGTCCCTTGCCGCCAAGCTGCGCCCCACTTGACAAGAAGTGTACTTATGGTCCAGTGACAGTGCGCATACCATCACTGGACCGGTGCCTTTCCTGTCATGTCGCTGCCGTGCGTCGAGCCGCTGGCCCTCTACCGCCCACGCGATCCGCGGGCATCCGCGCTGTGGCGATTGATGGATCAGCATTTCCCGACCTTCCAGCATGTCTATGACGAGCGTTATCAGGCCAAGTACGGATTCTGGCGGCCGGTTATCGATCGTTCCGTGACGGCCTTTCTCAAGCGCGGCGATTTGCACTAGGGCTTCGCCCGCTTCCGCTGCCCAGACTGCCAGTATGAGATGTGGAAGTACACGAACTCGACATGGATGCTTGCACCCATCGCTGTTCGCGGGCCGATTGCCTTACGTACTCGATCAACTGCTGCACGCGGATCCCCTGCTCGATGCCCGGTTCCGCGACACGCCCCTGGGCAACGGCCTGAAGGAAATTGGCCAAGCAGGCCACATGTCCGCGGGTCCAGCCGATGGCTGCTTTGTGGCTGGGAAACGCGGCGGCCGGTGGCAAGTAACGCTGGCCGGTGTCGATGCGATTCCACCCCCGCACACCGCCCAGCGGGCAATCGGCGGCCGTCGCGTCGTAAAACTCCAGATGATGCGAATCCATGAGGTTGAATCGCAACGCCCCCTGCGAGCCATGGATCTCAATCCGCAGTTCATCTTCCGCGCCGGAGGCGATTTTCGTCGCCTCGATCGTGCCCGGCGCGCCCGATTGCAGCCGAGCCAGGATCAGTACGCAATCTTCGGCATCGATCACCACCTTGCGGGAAGGATCTTCTGTCGATGGCCGCTCGGCGTAAGCGGTGTAAGTCTCGGCCATTACGGCGTCGATCGGACCGGCCAAATGCTCCACAAGGTCGAACACATGCGAGGCCAAGTCGGCGATTACGCCTCCGCCCGCCGCCCCCGAGAGTTTCCATCGTGCCGGGGCGTTCGGGTCGGCATTGCCGCCGTGCAAGTAGGCAGCTCGGAACTGAAGCACGCGACCCAGGCGGCCTTCGTCGATCAATTGCTTCGCTCGCAACGTAGCCGGAAAGAAGCGGCATTGGAACGTCATCTGCGCCGTGCCGCGGTAGTTTTCCAGTGCGGCGGCGACCTGCCGGGCTTGGTCCCACGTGGCCACCAAGGGCTTATCGCAGTAGATATGTTTTTGATGGGCGATCGCCGAAAGCAGGGCCTCGCAGTGCCGGTCGTTGGGCGAGCAGATATGGACGATATCGATGTCGGGGTTCTCCGTCACCGCGCGGAAATCGGTCGCGGCCACATCGGCCCCGACCAGCCGCCGGGCCTTTTCGGCCGTTTCCGCCCGGGTAGTGACGACATGCGTAATCCTGGCCGAAAGTGGCGGCGGATCGTAGTAAAACGGCAGTGTCGCGTAGCCATAGGCATGTACCCGGCCAATCATGCCAAAACCGAGGATGCCCACACGATAGGTTTTCATGGAAAGCTTGCTGAACGTGGAACTCAAATCAGGAAGAAGGATGGAACACTAATCTTCGCTAATGAACGCTAATCGTGCAACTGGTCGAACAGACCGCACGCCCACGAAAGCGAACCCTCTGCAACTTTGTGGGTTGTCTCTCAGTAAGGCGGTGCAAGCCGACGAAAGCCGTGAAACAAGACAACCAAGAGAAACAGAAGATTTCGGGGCACGATGGCAGGCCAGAAATACGAAACCTCACCCAGCGGGCGACGGGTGATGAGCTGTTGAGCAAGTCGATCCGCGACCTTGCGCAATAGCCCAATCGACCGTGGCCAGTCGATGATCCCGTGCAACCAGGGTTGCGGAATGCCTGACGCGCCGACTGTTGCACCGGCCAAGGCACCGGCAATCGCCCCGACGGTGTCGGTGTCACCGCCACAGTCCAGTACCGCCTCTACCGTCGCGCGGAAGTCGCCATAGTGCCGAAGCCAGGCATACACGGCAATCGGAACAGTATGGTAGATATATCCGGTCACGCCATTGCTTAATCCCAATGAGATCGCAAAATCGGATACCGACGTTCCGGCCCGATAAGCAGTCTGCATTTGTTCGATCCAATGGTGCCATGGGTTGTCGCACGGTGCCAAACTCAATAGAACCTCTGCAATGAAGCTTGCTTTGGGCCGCTCGGACGAATCATGCTGGACGGCCCATGCGGCAAGTCGTGCAATCGCTTCGGCACCGATAGCTGCTTTTGGATCGGTGTGTGTCAGTTGTGTCGATGATAGTACGAAATGATGCAGTAGCTCGGGCTTGTCATAAAAATATCCACCGATCACAGCACTCCGCATGGCGGGACCGTTGCCCGCAGAAAATACGCCGCTTCGATTCGGGCGAAAGCCGAACCAGAGTTTGACGCATGCCCGGGCCGTGGCCATGCCGATGCCTGCCGGAAGTCCCGCAAACCACCATCGCAGGTGCCACGCCAATCGCCGTTGGAAGACAGTCGGGTCGTCGAGACACTTCAGCAACGATTGGGCAACGAACAGGGCGTGCTCGGTATCGTCGCTTACCATTCCACGGTCGAAGAGTAACCGGTGTCGCCAAGGGCCGGTCATCAGCCGTTGGCGTCTTCGCGGCGAAAGCCCTTCGGCCGGCAAACCCAAGGCATCGCCGACAGCGGTTCCAAGCAGAATTCCAGTAAGGCGATCGTTCATCACTCTTTCGCAGCCCGAATCAGTTGCTGTTTTAGCTGTGCCGATTGCAAGGGACCGATAACTTTGCCGTTTATTTGGCAATACCAACCGTCGGCCATGATTCGCCATCCTTCCGCAGATAGGATTCTGTGAATGAGAAATTCAATTTTCAGTCAACTGCTCAAGATCGTCAATAGGGGGTGATTTTTGCAATTTGCCAGTTTTCCGCCAAAAATACGCCCCCTGTTACGATTGTTTCCCACCCGGTATCCTTAATAGAGAGAAGGAATTCCGACACAATCAAGATTTTACCATGAAATTCCGCATTCAGTTGGAACAAGACGAAGATGGCCAGTTCGTGGCCACCTGTCCCACACTTCCCGGCTGCATTTCCGAGGGCAAGACACGGGCGGAAGCACGAGTCAATATTGCTGACGCGATCACCGGTTATCTCGCCAGCCTGCGCAAACATGACGAACCAATTCCGCCTGCGATCACCGAAGAGTTGATCGAGGTAGATACGTGAGCAAGCTGCCCGCCGTCTCGTGCCGCCAGGCGGTCGCTGCCTTCCAAAAAGTAGGCTATGAAGTCGACCACCAAACCGGTAGTCATGTTATCTTGCGAAATCGAGAGTATCCCTTTCGACGCTTGACCGTTCCCAATCATAAAATTGCCAAGGGAACATTCCGATCGCTCATTCGCGAAGCCGGGCTCACGGTCGACGAGTTCGTGGCATTGCTGTAGCTTGACAGTCTACCCTCCCAGCCCAGCAATCGCCTTGAAATCACCCTTCAGCGACCGGTAAAGTTGCTGATAGACTGGGAAGGCGGTGTCATAAACCTTCTTGGCGGCACGATTGGGCGAGGTCTCGCTGACGACGCGGATCGTGGCACCACAGGCCTCGGCGATGTTCTTGTACTCGCCGGCACCGACGGCCGCCAAGAGCGCGACGCCGTAGGCCGCGCCTTCCTCGCTGTTGATCGTCACCACCTTGCGGCCAAAGGCATCGGCCTGGATCTGCCGCCACAAGGCACTGCGGGCACCGCCGCCGGAAGCGGAATCTGCTTGATCGGCACGCCCAGCCCCTCGAATATCGCTAGGCTCTCACGCATGGAATACGTTACACCTTCCAGGATCGAGCGGATCAGGTGGCCTCGCTGGTGCGAAAGCGTCAGGCCGATAAAGCAACCCCGGGCGTCGGGGTCGGCGTGCGGCGTCCGCTCGCCGGAGAGATAGGGCAGGAAGAACAGACCACTGCTGCCGGCGGCCACCGCCTCAGCCTCGGCGGTGAGCAACGTGTAGACATCGACCTTTTTCTTCTTCGCCTCGGCCACGGCCGCTTCGCACAAGGCATTGCGGAACCATTGCAGCGAGCCGCCGGCCGATAGATTCACTCCCATCATGTGCCACTTGCCGCGGACTGCATGGCAGAAGGTATGCACGCGGCCCTCGGGATCGATCTTCACCTCGTCGCTATGCACGAAGACAACGCCGGAGGTGCCCAGCGAGGTGGAGAGTACGCCCTTGGTCACAATGCCATTGCCCACCGCCCCGGCCGCGCAGTCGCCCGCCCCGCCGACGACAAGGCAATCGGTCGATAGGCCCAACTCGGCGGCCGCGGCAGACGTGAGCTTGCCGGTCACTTCCTCCGACTCATAGCAACGGGCCAAGAGGCTCGAATCGAGTTCCAGCTTGGAAAGCAGTTCGGTTGACCAAGCCCGTTGGGCGACGTCCAACAGCAACATGCCGCTGGCGTCGCTCACCTCGGTGGCGAACTCGCCGGTCAGGCGGCGGCGGATCTCGTCCTTGGGCAGCAGAACCTTCTTCGTCTTCTCGAAATTCTTCGGCTCGTGGTTCCGCAGCCAAAGAATCTTGGGCGCGGTGAAGCCGGTCAACGCCGGGTTGGCGACCATGCGGATCAACTCGCTGCGGCCGCCGGCGCGGTGCTCGATTTCTTCGCACTCGGCAGCTGTCCGCTGGTCGTTCCAGAGGATCGCACGGCGAATCACTTTGCACTGCTTGTCAAGGAAGACCGAACCATGCATCTGGCCGGAGAGGCCGATCGCCTTGACATCGCCCGGCTTGAGCTTGGCCATTTTGACCACACGGCGGACGGTGCCGATCGTGGCCTTCCACCAATCTTCCGGGTCCTGCTCGCTCCAGAGCGGCTTGGGATGGTGGAGGGGGTAGGTCTCCAGGGCGGAGGCCAGGATGCGGCCTTCGGCGTCGATCGCCAGGGTTTTGGTGCCGGAAGTGCCAATGTCGATTCCCAGGAAAACGCTCATCGCGGTGATTCTCAGTTACGGGGTGAAACGGTCGGAAGATCCAAGAAACGTAAATTCTAACCTCGCAGAGAGAGGGTGTGAAGGGTGAGGGAGATGGGAAAAGGGTGAGAAGGGTGAGAAGGGGTGAGAAAGGGAAAACAGAGGCCGGATCACGCAACTTCATCTGGGGAATGAAAGGGGGTAGAATGGATCGAATGATGAATTTCAAAAGCCTTAACGATCTTGGATCCAACATGCACAGCACAAAGCCCATTCCAACGCCCGCTAGCCCCCGGCTGCTTCCCTTCTCACCCTTCTCACCCTTCTCACCCTTCTCACCCTTCACACTCTTCGCACCTTTCTCCCTCTCCCTCCTCCTCCTCGCCGGATGCACTTTCCGCGACTCGGCACCACAGGGCGAAGGCGGTAAGCGACTGGCGGGCGTGAAGCTGCGATTGGTGGTGGTCGATGATCCGGCGATTGCGACCGCGATACGCGGATTAAGAGACGAGTGGAACGCTCAAACCGGCTCCGAAGTCGAAGTGATCGAGACCACGGAGAAGCAAATCGCAGACGCCGAGACCCTGCCGGGCGATGCCGTGATCTGTCCTGCGTATCTGGTAGGCCCTCTGGCCGAAGCGAAACGCCTGGCCCCCGTACCTCGAAGCATTACCCGCGATCCCCAAGGGCCGTGGTCGCAAACCTTTGAACTGTTACGGAACCAGGAAGCCGCTTGGGGCAACGAAATTTACGGCGTGCCGCTCGGCTCGCCGGTCTTCTGCTGCTATTACCGGGCCGACTTGTTGGAAAAGTTGCATCGCAAGCCGCCCCAGACTTGGAAAGAATATGAAGAGCTGGCCCGACTGCTCCGCGAGGAAGGAGCCAAGTCCGACGGATTGGCCGCCGGCGGCGCGAAGTACGGAACGGTCGAACCGCTGGCCCGCGGCTGGGCAGGGCTTGTTCTCCTGGCCCGGGCTGCGGCATACGCCAAAGAGCGAGACAGCTATACAACATTGTTTGATGAGAAAACACTCGAACCGGCCATTGCTGGGCCGCCCTTCGTGCGGGCGCTGGAGGAACTGGTCGCGGCTGCAAAGCTTGGATCGCCCGAGCAGCTCGATTTCGATCCAGCCGCTGTCCGGGCTGAATTCTGGAAAGGCAGCGCGGCAATGGCCATCAGTTGGCCAACTGCGGCAAGACCCCTCACCACCGGCCCATCTCCCAAAAGGGGAGAGGGGAGAGTTTTGCCTGCTACTTTGGCGGACGGCACACGGAGTGTGCCTGCTACTTTCGTGGAGTTGCCTGGTGCAACCGAAGTCTATCGGCCTTCCAGCAACTCCTGGGAACCGCGCAGCGACGATGCCGGCCAGTACGTTCCGTTGCTCGGCATCGCCGGTCGCATGGGCGTGGTCCGTTCCGAAAGCGAACATGCCGCCGCCGCGTTTGAACTTCTACTCTGGCTGACCGATCCCCAGTGGGGCAGCCAGGTCTTTGCCGCAAGTCCCGCGACGACACTTTTCCGCCGTTCTCAGGTCGCAGCACCGAAGGCGTGGGTCGAGAGCAATGTATCGGCAACGGCCGCGCGGCAATACGCCGAACAAACCGCGGAAATGCTCTCGAAACGGCAGTTCCTTGCGTCGCTCTGCATCCCAGGCCGCGCGGACTACTTGGCGGCCCTCGATGGAGCCGTTCAGACGGCCGTGCGCGGCAAGCAAAAGCCGGCCGAGGCGTTGAAAGCGGCGGCCGAGAAGTGGCGCGAGATCAACCAACGGTTGGGCATCGAGCGGCAACACGCAGCATACATGCACAGTTTGGGCTTGCCGTAGGTTCGCTTGACTTCGCTGCGGAAGGGGTACAGGTGAGCGAACCGGAAGTTATTTTGGCTACGGACTTTGGAGTGCGAGGGCTTGCCCTCGCTTTTCAAAACGCGCGAGGAGCCGTATGGACACCGAATGAAGTTTCAATCGTCCCTCTTTGCTTGAGGAACACGTCGCCTAGGGATCCTGATGGGGTGCCGCGGGCCGCCAACCGCCGAGATCTTCTCTCGGCTTCTCCACCGTGCGTTGCGGTGATTTGCCCTTGGCCGCCACGGGTTTCGGACTCTCTTGGAGTTCATCCAATCGGCGATCCGTGACCGACAGGATGCGAGTCTCGCCTTCCTTGGTTCCCTGGGGCGCAGCAACCGTACCCAGCGGAAGGTCATTTGGGGCGGGAGCCTCGGGCATAACGGTACTCTTGGGCGGTGCCTGAGTCGTTTGGCGTTCGGCCAATGCGCGTTTTGGAGTCTGCCGCGGTTGGGCAACGGTCTTTGCGCGAACTTGAGGCGTAGGTCCATCGGATCGGTGCGCCGCGACCCGGGCCGATGGTGCGGCGCGAGGTACGGGTTGGGTGTCTCGTGGAACGGGTTTGGCAGCTCTGGGAATGTTCGCTACCAGACCGCCCGGCCCATCACGATTGAGAACGGACCCTGCCCGATAATCGGGGTTGCAATTCAGACAAGCACCTCGAGACCAGACAGGCCCGCAATTGGTGTAGGGATGCCGGCATACATTGCAACCGGTCGTCAAAATCAAATAACACGAGATGCAAGCGGCAATGTTCCAAGTCTTCATTGCGGGTTCCTTCCACTTTTGGTGGGTGCTAACGCGGCCCTGCATTGGCAATAAACGAGCTACTACCGTTGGTTATCTTCGACCGGAAAGCTTGCCTAATCCATACTTTTTTCCCAGAAGACATAGTCGGAACGCACGCAAGTTCGGCGTGGGTCTCCCGATGACTGCTGTAAACATCGGATCTCCGCAAACTTGGCGGAGAGCCTTTAGATATAAGTCAGCAGCGTCATTTTCAGCAGGCTGCCGGTCGTTTGCAACGTGGCCTGATAGGCGATCTGGGCGGACGTGTATTGCGAAATAGTGTCGGCCATATTGGTATCATAATTAGCCGACATGGCCGTCTTGAGACTGAGTTCCTCGCTGTCGATCTGGCTGCTGATGAGGGTCAACGATTGTTCACGGGCACCCAACTCGGCCCGGGTGTTGCCCAGATTTTGCGCGCTGCTGTCCAGCAGGCCCATGGCCCGCTGAATGCCGGCGTTATCGTTGGTTCTGAGGGCCGTGCTGAGCCTCAGCAGGGCGTTGAAAATGCTATCGGTTTCCCGCGGGTTGGTATCGCTACCCGTCAAGGCGGTTGTGCCGCCGGTCATTGTGATCAGTTGGGGGAGAACGATGCCGTTGCCGTTGTTGGTCGGATCGGTGGAAATATCGAGCTTTGCGGTGAATGCGGCACTGGCCGTAGGGTCGCTATGCAACGCCGTGATGATGTTGTTGGCCGTGGTTAGCGGACTGATCTGGAAGGTCAGCGTGGCCGCAACCGGATCGTAGTTGGCCGTCTCAGGCCCCGGGGGAATACCGGCGTTGGCCTGGAAAAGAACCTGCACGTTGCCCGTCGTTCCCGGATTGACGGCCTGGAAGAGCAATGCACTGTTGGGGCGGGTCGCGGCCCATCCGTTGCTCGTCGTGACCAGTTGCGGCAGAACGATGCCGCTTCCATTGTTGGTCGGATCGACGGAATTATCGGGCCAGGCATTGAAGGCAGCACTGGCCGTAGGGTCGCTATGCAACGCCGTGATGATGTTGTTGGCCGTGGTTTGCGGACCGATCTGGAAGGTCAGCGTGCCCGCAACGGAATCGTAATTGGCCGTCTCGATTCCCGGGGGGATACCGGCATTGGTCTGGAAAATGATCTGCACGATGCCGGCCGTTGCCGGATCGGTCTCCACGAAAACCAAGTCGCTGTTGGGATTCGATGCGGCAATCCCTTTGGCGGTGACAGAGGTCGCCTTCGAGGTCGCGGAGGTCTGCCCGGCGGGAATCAATCCCAGGTCGACGGCCGCCGTGCTTTGCGTGTTGGCGGTGATGACAAGCGGACCGGTGACGGTGCCACTATCGACCAATTCAATGCCGTTTCCGGTAGGGACCAGTTGTGCCCTGAAGGTTGCTCCGGCGGTTTGGGCTGCCGTGTTGATGCTCTGGATGACGTCGTTGACGCTCGAAGCCGTGGGGATGCTCACATCGACCTGGACGGTCGCCCCCGGGGGATTGTTGAGCGTTTCGCTGATCGTAAAATCGGTGCCGCTGCCAGGTGTCGCCGTATTGCGGCCGACGCCGCGACCATGGTTCAACTGGGCCAGTTGCGTCGCGACGGTGTAGGTGCGCAGGCCGAGTTGCGTGGCCGTAGTCCCGCCGTTTTCGCCGATGGAGAAATCGCCGCCGCTGACCCGCGAGGTAACGTCAATGCCCGTTTTTGCCGCGTTGATTTCCGCAACCAGCCCGGCACCGGAATCGTTGATGCCGTTGAGCAGATCCTGGACCGTTTTGGCACTACTGAGATCGACCGTGTAGGTCTTGCCGCCGCTGGTGATTTGCAAACCGGAAGCCGTATCCAGCGGGGTGCCGCCGCCCCCCGCCGTGGTCGTCGTGGCCGGCAGCGTGGTGATCGACGGCTGCCCGCCGCCGTCCTGGTCGGAGGGATCCAGCTTCGCGGTGAACGGCAGGCCGGCAACCTTGTTGATGGCCGCAACCATTTGTTCGGCCCGGCTGGCCGAGGCAGCGGACGTGGAAATGTGAACCTGCAAGGCACCGGGCGTCCCTGGGTTGTTGCCTGAGGCGGAAATTCCGGGGTAGAAGTAGGCCCACTCTTGCCCAGCGGCTGTCGCGTCGGCATAGAATTGGACGGTTACGCCGTTGAGCACGGTGCCACCCGACGTCGTGGCACCCGACGTATTGGATTGGAGGAGGATATCGCTATTCGGTTGGTCAAGGCGGACATAAGCCTGGGCCTTGGTAGCGAGCAGATCGGTGAGTGCCGTAGTCGGCGCGACGGCCGCGTTGAGGGGTAGCCCGACGAGCGGTCCCGGCCCGCCGGTGGTGCTGAAGATTCCCAGGTCGTGCGCCGTGGTGTTGCCGTTGACTTCCTGAATCTTGAGGTCATCGCCGTTTGGGTAGATCGGATCGGGTTTCAGGTGTAGGGTCAAGCCTGTGGAAGTCACGTCCACCTTGATGGTTCTTCCCGTGGGCGGATGTTGTTGGATCAGGGTGGCAACATCGCCCAGCGTGTTGGCATTGCGGAGGTCGATGGTACTCGTGTTGTGGCCGTCAGAAACCGTGATGCTTCCCGGCGCGACGCCTTGGCCGCCGTTGAGATCGGAAAGCCGTGTGTCTTGCGATAGTGCCGTCGCCAGGGCCGATCCTTGGATCGGCAGGGATATTGCTCCAAAGGCCTGGTCACCCGTGACGCTGGTGGCAAAAAGCTGGTTCAGATCGACGTACGACTGGACCGGATTGCTGCTGCCGGAGTAGACGACGTTTCCCTGTGCGTCCATCGAAAAGGGCGAGGTAGCCGTGCTGGTGCCGCCAAACAGTTGGCGGCCGTTGATCTGCTGGTTGCCCAGGGTGAGCAGTTGTTGAACTGCCTGATCGATCTGCTGCACGACGGCCTGCCGCTGGCCGTCGCTGGCCGTCGCGCCCACGGCACCCACGGCGGCGGCCCGGATCGAAGTCAGGATACCCGAAACGCTGGTGAGGGCCGAATCGCTCTGATTCAGATAGGTCTGGCTGGTGCCAATGTTCGTCTTCAGTTGGTCCTTGCGTTGCAGCAGGCTCTGGATGCCCATCACCTGCAAGGCCGAGGTGGGGTTCTCACTGGGCAACTGATACTGCTGGCCCGTGCTGATCTCCGTTTCCAGTCGGAACATGTCCGCCTGGCTGAAGCTGAACTGGCGGATCAATTGGTCGCGCACGAACTGACTGCTGATGCGAGCGGAGGAAATGCCGGTGATGCTGCTCATGGTCGCGCGGGCCTTGGGATCGCTATCGTGTTTCACGCACACGCCGAGTGTGGGTGGACGGCACACGGAGTGTGCCTGCTACTTTACAATTGGACGAGCATGGTCAATAAATCGTTCAAGGTGGAAATATATTTTGCCGAGGCTTGATAGGCTCGCTGATAGGCGAGCATGTTGACGGCCTCTTCATCAATGTTCACGCCGCTGACGGCCGTTTGCTGGCTGGTAAGCGACGCTTGAAACGTGTCGGCGGCACTGGCCGACGCCGTGGCGTTGGCCGAGGCCTGGGTCACGCTCGTGGTGATGTTGTTGTAAAGCGACTGGATCGTGGAGCCGTTTTGCGTGGCGAGCGGCAACGTGAGGAAGGTGGCTAGGGTCTGGGCGTTGGTCGTATCCTTGCCGACTCCCTTACTGCTGGCCGCGAACTTGGTGGGGTCTTGCAGAAGCGTGTTGTTGACCCCCAAATTGCCCACCTGGGTTCCCGTGAAAAACGTATTGATTCCCAAGGCGGCCAGCGTGCCGCTCGTATCGCTCCCGAAGGCGAACTGGGTATTGGCGTCGGTGGAGCTAATGCTCAGCTTGCCGTTGACGACCTGGGCGGACAAGCCGCTGACGTTGGTGTTGATCGCCGCGGTCAGACTGTTGAGCGACGTATTATGGCCCGAGCCGAGCAGGGCGATCGGAATGTCAACCGTGTTGCTCGCTCCCGTCTGCTTGTTCATGACGATGATTTGCAAAGAACCGTTGGTCGGTGTGGAGGGTAGGCCGGCCTGGTCGAGCGAAGCATTGGGATCGCTGACCGAGTTGAGGCCCGTTGTCTGCGTGTAGGCCGAAGTCCCTTGCCCGCCGGAATAGATCTTATTGAACTCACCCGTCAATATGCCGGCGAAAGTATTCAACTGGTCCTGGAACCCGCCGAGCACATCGTCACGCGAGCTGATGAGCCCATGCAACTTGCCGGAAGCCGGTTCCAGGGGAGTATTGATTCCCGCGACCTGGAGTGTCGAGATCGGCTGACCGTGATCCGAGGAATAGGCCACTTCGATCTGCCTCGCGACACTGCCGTCGATCAGGTAGCTGCCGCCGATGTAGATGGACAACGAGCCGTCCGTTTGCGTATTGACCTGGACCCCAATCAGTTTCGCGAGGTCGGTCACCGCCTGATGGCGCTGGTCGGCCAGGCCGGCAGCGTCGCTGGGTAATTGTCCGCCGCCGGTGACTTCCGCGATCCGCTTGTTGAGCTGTGCGATTTGATTGGTCAGGTGGTTGATGTCCGCAGCCATGCTGCCGACCTGGTCGTTGACCGCCGCGCGAAGCTGCACGGTGTTGTTGGACATCGTGTTGATCGACCGTACAAGCGACTGGCCTTGCATGACGGCCAATTGACGAACCGATACGCTATCCGGCTGGTTGAGCACATTGGAGATAGCGGAGAAGAATTGGTTCATCGCGCCGCTCAGATTCGAGTTGCTGTCAAGCCCGCCCACAATCGCCTCGAGTTGACTGTAGGTTTCCTTGAGGGTATCCGTGCCGGCCTGGTCGGCGTTGGCATTGCGGAGCCGGCCCTCCAAAAACTTATCGACCTGCTGGGTGATCGAAACGATTTGGACGCCGGAGCCTTGGACCAGAGCGCCGGCGGTTTGGCTAGGCCCGGGGACAAAGTTGGCGGTTTCGCGAAGGTAGCCCGGGGTGTTGGCATTGGCTATATTTTGTCCCACCACTTGCAAAGCGATTTCATTCGCCTTCAAGCTTCCGCCCGCCATCTGGATGGAACTAAAGAGAGACATAGATTCCGCACGGCTTTAGCATCGTAGTCGTAGGGTGGGCCGAGTGAAACGAGTCCCACCATCTGTCTTTTGGTGGGACTCGCCTAGGCTCGGCCCACCCTACCTATTCTGCTTACGCTTCCTGATTGATCAACGCACCATGGGTGCGCGAGGACCCTGCTCTTCCATAAGTCGGCTGAATCTGGCCGCCAGTCGCGATAATCTCTAACAGTTGTGAGAGATGGATGAGCGTTCGCTGAATGACGATCCAGTTAGTGAGGTTTTGGGTCTGCAGCAACCTTGCCCGAGAACCTGCCGCAGTGACCTGTCGGGCCAGCGGTATACGGTGGGGAGAGGGCAAGGCGTTGGTCAACGCCTGGATGCTGCTCGATGGGAGTTTATCACCGGCAGCGCGAGCCAAAAGTGCCTGGCGACGGTTGAGACAATCCTGAAGGACACCCAGCAGGCGTTCTTCTTCACCTCCGAGGACGGCCAGGCCCTCGTGGTCCATGGCCCCCAGCAGATCCCGCTTGCGATTCAGGACGGCCATCAGCTCACCCTGACCCGTCAGGAGGTCGTTGAGCAGGGAGGCAATATCGGCTTCGAGCGATGATTGCGTTAGATTGGCGTTCATTGTGGTTGGCATGTTCGATTTACTTCCGCTGCTGCGTGAAAAGCTCGTACATCGGCCCGCTCAGCTTATCTGCGCTGGCCTCGGAAAGGTTCTTGGTGAGGATCTGGTCGAGTTGCTGCGTAAAAATCTCTTCGGCCTGCCCTCCGTGGAAATAGGCGGGCTTGCCCTGGCTCTTTCGCATGGCCTGGAGCATCTGTCCGTAGAACGTCTCGCCTACGAACTGGTTGAAGGCTTTGCGCAAGGCCGGGTTGTCGTCGCCCTTCGCGGGAGGGGTCGGCATCTTGGAGGCGGTGGTCGAGAGGAGGTTGATGCTGTTCATGGGGCGTCTACTTTGCTGAGTTGCCGTAGGATGGACTTCCAAGTCCGTCCGTTCCTACTTTCGTGGACGGACTTGGAAGTCCATCCTACGAATCACATTTACTCGATAACCAATGGGGCGTGCAGTTTCCCATTGCGGTCCAATCCTTTGATAATTTCGATAATGTCTTCCGTCGGCGCGTGTACTGCGTTGAGGGCTTCGACCAGGGCTTTTAGTTTCGGAGAGGTCGGATCGATCGGATCGACGCCGACAAACGGCCTCACGCCACTCTGGCCGCCCGCTTCAATCACCAAGTTCTTATGCGTTACGGCCACGGAACCGATTTCCACCTCGCCGCTGATGACGATCGTGCCCGTGCGCTCGTTGATGACCACCCGCGGAACTGTCCGCGGCTCCATGATCGGCAGCGACAACACCTGCGCGACGAACGAGACCGGATCTTCGCGATATTGAGTCGGAATCTCGACCCCGATGTTGCCCTGGTTGTAGGCATGGGCCAAGGGAGCGTAGTTGCTGACCTGCTTCCCCATCTGGCTGTTGATCAGGTCGGCGATGTCTTGGGCGACCTGGAAATCGGCATGGTTTTTGTCCAGAACGAGCGTGATGCGGTTATCTTTCGTGAAGGCGTGAAAGAATTCCTCTTCAAGCCGGCAGCCTTCGTGGATACGTCCGGTGTTCGGCGTGGTGAGGTTCTCCATCGTGATGGCCCCTTCCGCGAAGGCGTAAACTCGGGGATGCTTGGGATCGGGGCCGATCAGCGGCGTGAGGAAAAGTCGGCCGCCTGCCAGGCTCTTGGCGGAGCCGATCGAACTGACGACGCAGTCGATTTTGTCGCCCTGGCGGGCACCGGCTGCGGGAATGGTGGCCGCGATAAGAACGAGAGCCACATTCTTTGAATCCTTCAACTCCGCCAACCCCGCGGTGCCCGGCGAATTGCCCATGATCGACATGATCTTGGCCACGCTGCGGATCGTCGGCAGGTAGCTCGAACTATCGCCTGTGCCTTTGAGTCCAACGATCACCCCCAGGCCCTGAATGGTGCTCTCTTCCTGCCCTTTGATGCGGCAGATGCTCTTGAGCATCAAGCGAGCAGCCTGGGCCTGCGTGGCAAAGACCGCGACGGACAGAAGGATTAAGATACCATGAAAAAGGCGGCGGGTGTTTTGAGTCGTTGGCATCATGTGTTTGTCTTCTTGAGAGCTTGAGGTCTAGCTAATCCGACCGATCCGACCGATCCGACTGATCCGACTGATAATTGGTGGGACTCGCTGCGCTCGGCCCACCCTACTTTCTTGAACCTTGAACCTTGTGCCTTGTGCCTTGTGCCTTGAACCATCCTAAAACGGCTGCCACTTGTCGAGCCATTCCAAGGCCCAGCCGCGGCGGTAGCTGTCGCGAACGTGGCCCGCTTCACGCTTGATGATCTTCAGATCGGCGATCGTGTCGCTGATGACCGAATTGTCCGGTTTGATGTCTTCTGGACGGATCTCGCCCGAAAGCGAGTATTCCCAGTTCTCTTCGTTGTCGCGGACGCTCCAGTTTCCTTCCAAGACACAATTGCCGTTGGGACGCTTATCGGCGATTCGGCAACTGATCACAAAGCTCATCTTGTCGGCAGTCACCAAGTTGCCATTCGCCTGGAGTTTGTTATCCACTTCGCCGCGGACTTCCGGCGCGCCATTGGGCTGGCCGTCTGCGCCCAGGTCCATGCCGTAGAACTTGATCCACTTGCTCAACTTCAGTTTGCCGTAGCCCTGTTTTTTGCGATCGATCTTCCCCTCGCTCGTCATGGACGACTTGACCGAGACCGTGACTTTCACGATGTCGTTGATGTTGGCGGTTTTCGGTTCCGCGGGTGTCTGGTAGGTCCAGGAGGCTTCGGCTAAGGTCATGGGAGCGCGTTGCTGTTGGGCGCCATAAAGGCTATTGTTCTGCGCCGCCACGCGGCCAACTCCGCCACTGAGCATGATACCCACGGCCATGGCCCACAAACTCGCGATCCGTGTAAGGTGAAGTTTCATAAGGGTTTTCCTCTTTGTCATTTGGTGGGGCTCGCTGCGCTCGTCCCACCCTACGGCTTGGGCAGGCGAGACGCCCGCACCACAAATTATTTACGCGAGATCCTTTAGTTCCTGGTCTGCTGGCCTTCAACGTGCGTGGGCCGGGCATAAACTTCAACTTCGCGAATCCCGCAAACGCGGGCGTAATACGTACTGCGATTCAAGAGCGACTCGACTGCCACCAGTTCTCCCACGCTTCCTTCATCGCGTGAGCGGGCGTTGGTGCGGATACGAATGCCTCCGCTCTGGGCGTAAACGGTGAGTACCTCGCCGCGATGGACAACCAGCGGCGGACGGAGGGAGTCGGACGAAACCGCACTGCCGGTCGGTAGGGCGCGGACCAACTCATGGCCAATCGCTTCCTCGACCGTGTGCAAGGCTCCCGTGATTTTTTCCGCCGCGGCCAGATGCTGAAGCTCCACATCTCCTTCACGAATCACCGCGCCTCGGGCCAACGGACGAAGGGCGACGACCACGGGGGCAATGATGCGGACGTTGGCGTCGAGCGTCACGTGGGTAGGTTCCTTCGCTCCTTCAATGCTGAGATCGAACCTTTGCGAGCCGGTCCAAGGGAGGCATCCCCCGGCGAAGTTGATCGGACGCACCAGATCCGCAAGCGAACGAGCCTGGGCCTCGGTTAGCGAGAAATCGACCGACCAAGTCTGGGGCGACGTGGCGTGCTCGGAAAGGTATTTCACCAGGGCTTCGCAGACGCGACGTTTAATCCGCTGCGTTTCTGCCGCCTGAACCGGCTTGCTGGATGCAGCAACTTGGGGCCGTGCAACGCTGGTTTGGATCGTGACTTCGCTCGAACCGGAGAACTGGTGTTCCGTTAGGTTCATTCCGCGAAGCAGCAGCAGATCCTGGATCTCGCGTACCCGCACAATTCGCTGTTCCGTGGCGGAGGGAGCGGGAAAAAGCTCGGTCGCGGCCAACGACGCGGTTTGCCGCGCGTCGGCAGAAACAATTTCAGCCACGTCACCCAGAGTGACCACGGGTCCCGTTGGGTTGCAATGGGTACGAAGCCGCAGTTCGGCAGCCGTGGCGTGCCGCGCGGCGAATAGCGACAATAGGGCTGCCGTTAGGAAACAGGTAATAAAAGTAGCAGGCACACTCCGTGTGCCGTCCGCCAGAAGCCTTTGGCTTCTGAAAATAACCGCGGCTGGAGTCCCAGGGCGGACGGCACACGGAATGTGCCTACTACCTGGTAATTGCGTTGAATACTTTTTCATGATTCTTGCCTTATACATCGTGGCGGACGATTAGCGGAACAGACCAGTGATGGTTTGCATGGCCTGGTCGCCGGCCTTGATGGTCTGCGAATTCATCTCGAACGCACGCTGGGTCGTGATCAGATCGACCAGCGAACTAACGGGGTCAACATTGGAGTGTTCCAGCGAGCCTTGCTGCGTTGTGCCCATTCCATTCGCGCCCGGGGCACCGGTTTGGGCGGTTCCCGAGGAGTCGGTCTCCTGATACAGGTTCTCGCCCATCTTCAGCAGGCCCTGGGGGTTGATGAAAGATGCCAACTGAATCGTGCCCGCTTGTTGAAGCGTTTGATTCGCGGGCACGCGATAGTAAACAACGCCTTCAGCACTGATCGAGACTGCCGTGGCATCGACGGGAATCGTGATGGCCGGCTCCAGCAATCGGCCAATGTTGGCCGAACCGATGGCAAGCTGTCCGTTGGAATTTCGCGAGAAGTTTCCGGCCCGACTGTAAACGATCGTTCCAGAAGGATCGCGGACCTGGAAAAAGCCTGGCCCTTGGATCGCTACGTCCAGTTCATTGCTGGTTTGTTGGAGCGAGCCTTGCGAAAAGTTGCTCTGCGTGCTCTGTACGCGGCTGCCGGTACCAATCTCGATCCCATTCGGAGTAAGAGCACCGGCACTGTCCTGGGCACCCGGATATTTCTCGTGATGATAGAACATATCCTCGAAATTGGCTCGATCGGCCTTGAAGCCGGTCGTCTCCGTGTTCGCCAGATTATTGGCGATCACGTCGAGCTTCGTCTGCATCGAGTTCATGCCGGTGGCGGCCGTGTAAAGTGCTTGAACGCTCATGACTTCATCCGTGGGTTAGAGACAATACTTTGCAGGATGGACTTTGTAGGATGGACTTCCAAGTCCGTCTTCACTTATTAGGACGGACTTGGAAGTCCGTCCTACGGTATCTTTCCTAAGCCTTGAGAATGCGTCCAATCAGACCTTCGAGCATCTGACTGTGGGCTTTCATCACGTTAATGTTGGCTTCAATAAGCCGCGAGGTCTCGATCATGGTGGTCATCTCGGTCGTCGGTTGCACGGCCGACATCTCCAGGTAGCCGCCGGAGACGGCCCGTTCGCCTTGGGCCACCGGCCGGACGTCGGTCAGCGGCCGGAAGAGGTTCTCGCCGACTTTGACCAGGTCGCCCAACGACGCAGGCTTGGCGATCAACAAGTCCTGCTTCGACCCGCCCTGAGTTATGCTGCCTGACGAATCAACATCCCAAGAACCTGCCGTGGGGCTGATCTTGACCGGCGAATTCCCTTCGCCGAGAACTGCATATCCCTGCTGGGTAACCAGGTCACCGGCAGCCGTGAGGCGAAAATTGCCGGCACGGGTAAGTAATCGCTCCTGGCCCTTTTGAACGACGAAAAAACCATCGCCTAGCAGGGCCACATCGGTTGTATTTCCAGTCTTTCGCAGGGGTCCGGGCGAGAAATCGGTCACGGTCTCGCGAAATTGCACGCCGCCGCCGACATCGTTGATGGTCCCGGCACCCGGCGACGCCGTGCCGCGCTCGATCGCTTCAGCATAGCGGGACTGCATGACGGCCAGATCCCGCTTGAATCCTACGGTATCGACGTTGGCAATGTTATTGGCGATGACCTCTAATCGCTTGCTTTGGGCCTGTGCGCCTTCAGCCGAGATATAGAGTCCGTACGGCATGTCCGTTCTCTTGAGCTGTTGAATGGATGGTGAAAAGAAAAAGCGAAGAGTGCGTTGTCACCCGCTAAGAGCAACCAGCGTGCCAAAGCGAGATCGAGTGCGCCCGCGACCGAAGAATTGCTTTGCGAGTCGTGAAATACCAACGACTTACGTCCTGCGATCACGAACCGTCTTGCCTGGACGATCTGCGCCGCCATCCCCCGCGCACGCAGCCCTTGCCGGTTCAACGCGCAACATCGGCCGATTCTGCGCGTCCGCGGGAAGAAGCTTCCGTGCGGCATATCCTTCGCTCATTGTCTATATAACCCAACCTTTGTAGTTTTATTATCTTGTCTTCGTTGCGTGAGTCGATACACCTTCTATCAACCTCCCTAATTGCCGTGATGTAGAGCTGTGCTTCACGAGCAGAACCTTGTGAGAAGGAAGGAGCCAACGATGCTCGTTTTATCCAGGCAGCGTGACGAGAGCATTATAATCGGTGACAACGTAGTCATCACCATCGTCGATATTCGAGGTGATAAAGTGCGGTTGGGCATCGAGGCCCCGCAAGAGATCCCCGTACATCGGCAAGAAGTCTACGACGCGATCCAGCGAGAAGGCCGCCATCCGGTGGGAAGCACCCCCATTCTGTAGGGAAAACCGGCTCTCCGCCAAGTTGGGGTGCGGGCGTCTCGCCTGCCTGGTTCAACCACAACATCTTGAGCAGGCGGGATGCCCGCACCCCAATTATCCGCAAACCCGGCGGAAGGCTGGAAAAACCTCCGGCCCTAGCCTAATGCAGCACATTTTCCATTTTTCTTCGCTCTATCAGCCACAGTACATGGCATGAGGGCAATCGATAGACCTTCGGTCCGACGTTTCGGCGGGGTCGGGAGACCCGCGCCGAACGGAGGCGTTGTGGGATATCAAAACCTTTTGTAAACTTACGGCTGTCCGTTCCCCGAAACGCAGCGGTAAGGAGAAGAGTCCGTGTCCGACTATGACAGTCCTTGGAAAGAGGCATTGGATGTGTTCTTCGAGGCATTTCTTGAGTTGTTCATTCCAGAAGCCCACGCCGACATCGATTGGAACCGACAATTCGAGTCACTCGACAAGGAACTCCAGCAGATCACACCAGAAGCCGAACTCGGGCGGCGGTATGTCGACAAACTGGTCAAAGTCTGGCTGAAGAGCGGTGAAGAGCAGTGGGTGTTGATCCATATTGAGGTACAGGCTTCGGAGGACGCAAAATTTGCCCGGCGGATGTATATTTACAACTGCCGGTTGTTCGACAAGTATAATAGAGAGGTGGCTAGTTTTGCTGTCCTGGGCGACGACAATCCCCGTTGGCGCCCAGATCGCTTTAGCTACCGCCGTTGGGGAGTAAAGGCCGAACTCCAATTCCCGATCGTGAAGCTTCTGGATTATGCGGCCAAGCGGCAGGAACTGGAGCAAAGCACGAACCCCTTTGCCACCGTGGTCTTGGCTCATCTGGACACCTTGGAAACCCGCCAAGATCAGGGCGAGCGGAAGGACCGGAAGTTCCGTTTAATCCGGGGACTGGTCGAACGGGGTTGGAGCGAAAAACAGATTGGGCAGTTGTTTCGCCTGATCGATTGGATGATGGATTTGCCAAAATCTTTGGAAAAAGCATTTTGGGATCAAGTCAAGCAGTTTAAGGAGGAAAAGCAGATGCCTTTTATCACCACGCCTGAGCGATATGGACGGGCAGAGGGACTTAGCCAAGGACTTAGCCAAGGACTTAGCCAAGGACTTAGCCAAGGTATCGAAGTGGCTCTAAGGCTCAAGTTCGGTACGTCCGCGCTTTTACTTATGCCCGAAATACGCGAGATTGACGACCGGGACAAACTCGAGAGGATTCTCCACGCCATCGAAACGGCCGCTAGCACCGAGGACCTTCGACGGATCTGGGCCGACTGAAGTTGCCTGGGCCTAGTCTTTGTTCGGTACAAAGTACAATGAAAATGCCGTCTTTGCTTTTTCGTTGAATCCTGAACCTTTGATCGTTTTCGCCTGTTGTGGCCGGTCTCCCGACCGATCCGCCTCCGCCAACCGCAGGTCTCCCCTTACAGCAGTAGTCAGGGGACCCGCGCCGAACTCGCAATAGAAGCGGGGCAGGCCAAGAGTGGCCTGCCCCGGTTTTCATGTAGAAGATTACTTCTTCTCGTCAGCCTTTACTGGAGCATCCGGCTTGGGAGCGTCGTCAGGCTTGACTGCGTCAACCTTAGGAGCGTCAACCTTGTCGGCGTCAGCTTTAGGAGCATCAACCTTAGGAGCGTCAACCTTGTCGGTGTCAGCTTTAGGAGCATCAACCTTAGGGGTTTCAACCTTAGGGGTTTCAACCTTTTCGGCATCAGCCTTAGGAGTCTTAGCCTTGTCGGCAACCTTAGCCTTGGCGGCATCGGCAGTCGACTTCGTCTTGGCCTTGTCCGCCTCGCCGCCGCATCCCACGAGGACGAGAGCCAGACCCATTGCGAAAATTCCTGCAAACAATCTCATTCAAAAACTCCTTGCTTGGAACCTGCTGTTGATCCCCCGGGTTTCCGCACCGAGCGAAGTCCAATCGAGGATCTCTCGCAGATTCTCTGGTAAAAAATCAATCTCGAAAAACCTTTGGTTCCACGGTTCTCTCGCAGTGACGACTTGCTTCGCCACGGAGATTCCATTAGTTTGATGTTTGGAATGACCGCTTGCAAGGGGGTGGGAAGCGAATTTCGTCAATTCGCATCACAAATGAGATGAAAATTTCCGAATTTAATGCAAACAGTTCGCGAAGTTGCTCCCAACGCGTGAATCTATTGCCTGCTATAACCCCACCAGGCGTTGCGGACTGCGCGCCTACTGGACGAACTGGCCTTGAACCTTCAAAATGTCGAGAGGGTGTTGATGGTCGACGACTTTCGTGACCGAGAAGGCCCCCCGCCTAGTGGGGTTGCCGGCATACCCGGGTTTTTGGGTAAGATATACCGGTTCACCGCCGGGTTTGCGGACGATTGTGGTGCGGGCATCCCGCATGCCCAAAATATTGTGGGTGAACGAGGCAGGCGAGACGCACGCTCCACAAACTTGGCGGAGAGCCAATATACCTAGTGTAGTGATTCGGAGGGATTAGTTATGGTTTCATGGAACGGTTTCGAGAAAATTGTACGGCAGGGTGAACCCCTGGCCATGCACACCTGGTTTCAATTGGGCGGGCCGGCGGAATATTTCGCCGAGCCGGAAAATCCCGATCAGTTGATTGCGCTGCTCAAACGCAGTCACGAAGAAAATGTCGAGGTCCGCCTTCTGGGCCAGGGATCGAATGTTCTCATCCGCGATGAGGGCGTGTCGGGCCTGATCCTGCGGCTTACTTCGATGGAGTTTGGCAAGATCGAGATTGACGGCCAACAGGTCACCGTGGGTGGTGGAGCGAATCTTGGACGCCTGGTCACCACATCCGTTCACCGCGGCCTGGCCGGAATGGAAATGCTCGTCGGCATCCCCGGCACCGTCGGCGGTGCCCTGCACGGTAATACCGGCACACATGGCGGCGACATCGGACAGTGGACCGCGTCGGCTACCGTGATTACCGCAGCCGGAGAGATAATCGAGCGCTCCCGCGACGATCTGGTCTTCGGCTATCGTGAAAGCAGTCTCGATGAGACGGTGATCCTTGCAGCCACGCTTGTGCTGGAAGAAGACGATCCGCGCGAGTTGGCCAAACGCATGCAGAAGCAGTGGATCCTCAAGCGGGCCAATCAGCCGATGGGGCACCAGTGTGCCGGATGTATCTTCAAAAATCCCCGCGGGACGAGTGCCGGCGAGTTGATTGAGAAGTGCGGACTGAAGGGAACTCGCATCGGCGGCGCGGTCGTCAGCGATCGCCATGCGAACTTCATTGTCGCGGAGCCTACTTGCACGAGCCAGGATGTGCAGCGATTGATCGACCTGGTACGTAGCCAAGTCAACGACCGAATGGAAGTGCAAATGGAACTGGAAGTCGAAATCTGGTGAGTTCCGGGTAAACGACCGAATGGAAGAAATGGAACTGGAAGTCGAAATCTGGTGAGCGCAGCGAAGAAGAAAAACTCCCTGCCGATCGTGCCGTTCTGGTTGCGGCAGACGGTCGTGATGTTGTTTGGCCCGGGCCGAACGGTCACGCTGGCCGTGTTGGTTGTGGCGGCCTTTACCGGCGGTACCTGGGCGGTTTGGCGGTATGTCGAGAGGCATGTCGAGAATTCTCGCGATTACCTGATAAGCATCGAGCAGATTGCCATAACTCCGCAGCCCGAGTGGGTTCGCAGTGATGTTCGTGCCGAAGCCTTCCGCACGGCTAGCCCGCCCGACCGGCCGCTATCGAGTCTCGACGAGAACCTGTCGCAGCGCATCTTCATGGCCTTTTCCCTTCATCCCTGGATTGCCAAAGCGATCGTTACGAAACGTGCCGGAGCCAGGGTGAATGTCGATATTGTTTATCGCCGGCCCGTCTGCATGGTGGAACTCGTTAACGGTTCGGTCTCCGAGCTGCTGCCCGTCGACGGTGAAGGTGTTTGGCTTCCCGGCGAGGACTTCTCGCAGAAGCAGAAGGAGTCTTTCCCATGCCTGGTAGGCGTCGATCAACGTCCGATTCAGCCCGTGGGGCATGTCTGGGGCGATGTGCGCGTCGTCGAGGGTGCATCGATTGCCGCGTCATTATTGCCCGTTTGGCAACAACTCAAGCTCTACCGCATTCAGACGGCGGCGCAGGCTCCGTCACCGGGCGACCGAGGGCCGACCTATGAGCTTTACACGCGTGCGGGTACGCGGATTGTTTGGGGTAAGGCGTATGGAATCGCGGCCTCGGGCGAACCCACCACGGAAGACAAGGTAGCCCGGCTCGTGCAATATGCGGCATCCCACGGAAGTCTCGATGCCGGACCGCCGTTCGATGTCCGCCGGCTCCCGCCGGCAGGAGCCGGAAAGTAGTAAGGACTTCGTGTATAACATTAAATGAAGAAATCCATTCTTATCGACACGGCCGTCTTGGTGGATTACCTCCGTGAATATTCGGACGCGGTAGCTTACGTGAAGGCACAGGCCGAGCGGATCGTCTTGTCTTGCATCGTTGCCGCTGAATTGTACGCCGGCGTGAGAAATGGCGAGGAATTGGATCGGCTCGATGAGTTTCTGACGTTATTCCCCGTGCTGCCCGTCACTGCGGAAGTTGCCAGATCCGCCGGTCTGTACAATCGCGACTATGGTAATTCCCATGGCGTGGGTTTGGCGGACGCAATCATTGCCGCCACCGCCGAGGCCCACGCGGCGGAGATCAAGACCCTCAACATCAAGCACTACCCGATGCTGAAGGATTTGAAACCGCCGTATGTGAAAAAATAGACATGGCAATGAAGGCAAGGGATCCCTCCAAAAAACGGGCTTGGCATGGGACGTTCTCTGGGTTAGGAAGCTATGCGGCCTGCCGCGGCATGAAGCTTTGCGACGAATGTGGCGTGGGCGGATGAGGCAAGTCCCTGTTGAAGCACCGCCGTCACCTGGGCTAATGGGAAGGATCTCCTAAAAACCTCCGACCGCCCATAATAAGTATACCATGGAAGGCTGGGTGAGAAAATATCCCCATCCCGAGGGATGCCGGCGATCGAAACTACCCCCTATTCGCCGCCGGCAGGTAGATCGTCCGCACGCCATCGCCCGGCAGCCGCGGGGGGACGGGCAGGGCGATCGTGAATTGCGTGCCGCAGCCGACTTCGCTCTGCAAGGTGATCTGCCCGCCGTGGGCTTCGATGATCTTCCGCGTCGTCGGCAGCCCCAGGCCGGAACCGCCTCCTTTCGTGGAATAGAAAGCGTCGAAGGCATGGGCCTGAGTCTCGGCGTCCATGCCGCAGCCGGTATCGATCAGGTCCAACGCCACGCCTCGTGCCGTGTTGTAGGTGCGAATGACCAACTGCCCGCCCTCGGGCATGGCCTGCTGGGCATTGAGCACGAGGTTCAACATTGCTCCATGAAAACTCTCGCGTTCCAAGAGGACGGTGGCCAGATCGCTGGAAAGATAATCGACGACCTCAATCCGCCCTTCCTGGGCCTTGGGGCGGAAAAAGTCCAATACTTGCGTAACCTGCACGTTCAAGTCGCTCGGTTCGAGTTTCAGTCGCCGAACCTTGGCAAAATCCAAGAATCCATCCAGCATATCCTGCAACCGCTGGCATTCACGCTGGACGAGGTCGATCTTCCGCATCGCACGGCGATCGCGCGGAGCTTCGCTGTCACGAAAATCCTCGGCCAAAAGCTCCATATTCAGCCGGATCGTCGAGAGCGGATTTTTGATCTCGTGGGCCAGACCGCCCGCCAACTGGGCAATCTCCGTGTACTGGTCGACGAGCTTTTGCTTGACGGCGTCAGGAGACATAAACGAAGCGATTCATTCCTCAGCCGCTTGCGGCTTCGCAGTTTTGAAGGACGAAAATGACAGAATGACGAATAGGAAAAGCCTTTTGGCGTGCTCTATCCTTTCGTCATTCGTCATTCGGATTTATCCGCGTCGATCACACTTTATATCAGCGTCGATCGCGTCCGCGGCTATCGCCGCGTCCGCCGCCGTCGCGATCACGTCCACGGCTATCGCCGCCGCTGTCACGGCTGCTATCGCGCGGAGGACGCTCGCCGCCCGCCAGGACCTTGTCATCCACGATGCCAAGCTCCTTCAAAGCGGCCTTGCGGCTGAGCTTCACGCGGTCCTGGTCGTCGATCAAGATAACCTTCACAGGCATCTCGTCGCCCACTTTGCAAATCTCGCCGACATTGGCGACATAGCCATCGGCCAGTTCGCTGACGTGGCACAGGCCGTCCTTGCCGGGCAATATCTCGACGAAGGCACCAAAATCCTTGATGCTGGAGACTCGGCCAGTGTAGATGCGGCCGACCTCGACGGTGGCCGTAAGGGCATCAATGCGGCGCAATGCCTCTTGGGCACCTTCCATGCCGCTGCTGGCCACGGTGACGGTACCGTCGTCCTCGACCTCGATCGAGGCCCCGGTCGCTTCCTGGATCGCGCGGATCATCTTGCCGCCCGGGCCAATCAAGAGGCCAATCTTCTCCGGATCAATGTGCGTCCGCAACAACCGCGGAGCCCAGGGGGAAATCTCAGTTCTCGGCCGGGAAATAGCCATCAGCATCTTCCGCAGGATCTCGATGCGTGCCTCGCGGGCCTGCGTTAACGCGCCCGCCACAATCTCCTCGCTGATGCCGTTGGTCTTCAGATCCAGTTGGATGCCCGTGATGCCGTTCTGGGTGCCGGCAACCTTGAAATCCATGTCGCCATAGTGGTCCTCGTCGCCGATGATGTCGGTCAACAGGGTCCAGCGATCCGATTCCTTGACCAAGCCGATGGAAATACCAGCAACCGGATTGCTGATCGGCACGCCGGCGGCCATTAATCCCAACGTCGTTCCGCAGACCGTGGCCATCGAACTGGATCCATTGGACTCCAGAATGTCCGAGATAATGCGGATCGTGTAAGGGAAATCTTCCGCAGGCGGCAGGATGGGCTTGATGCTCCGTTCGGCCAGGGCACCGTGGCCGATCTCGCGACGGCCAGGGCCGCGGATGGGCCGCACCTCGCCCACCGAAAACGACGGGAAGTAGTAGTGCAGCATGAACTTCTGGGAGTACTCGTCGAGCAGGCCGTCCACCCGCTGCACATCCCTGCCGGTACCGAGCGTGACGGTGACCAGGGATTGCGTCTCGCCTCGCTGAAACACGGCCGAACCGTGAACGCGAGGCAGCACATCGACCGAGCAACTGATCGGCCGCAGCGTCTTGCAATCGCGGCCGTCGGGCCGGGTACCGGAGAGAATCAGTTCGCGAATGCTCTTGGTGACCAATGCCTGCCAGGCCGCGGAAAACTTCTCCTGGAGTACCTTATCTTCCGCATTGGGAGCGGGGAGCAAGTCAGCCTTGACGCGCTCCTTCAGGGCCGACACGGCCTCGGCCCGAGCCTGCTTCCCTTCGGTCCGCTTAGTTTGCTTGATCTCTTCAAAATACCTCGAGCGGATCGGATCCATGAACGGATTCGGCTCGGGTACGGCATAGACGGCCTTGACGACGTTCACCTTTTGGGTCAACTCGATCTGTAGGTCGCAGATCTCGCGGATGTAATCGTGGGCCTTGGAGATGGCCTGAGTCATGAGACTCTCGGGCAATTCGCGGGCGAACCCCTCGATCATGAGGATGGCGTCCTTGCTGCCCGACACGATCAAGTCCAGATCGCTCTCTTCCAGTTGGTCGTGCGTGGGGAAGACGACAAACTCACCGTTAATGTAAGCCAATCGCACCGAACCCAACGGACCTTGGAAGGGGAGCGGCGAGATCGACAACGCGGCCGAAGCACCGTTCATGGCCAGGATATCGCCGTCGTTCTGCCGGTCCGAGGCCAGCACGAAGCTCTGGATCTGGACTTCGTCGACAAACCACTCGGGGAACTGCGGCCGGATGGGCCGGTCCATGAGCCGGGCGGTGAGAATTTCTTTGGTGGTCGGACGGCCTTCTCGCTTCAGGAATCCGCCGGGGAACTTGCCCGCTGCGGCCACGCGCTCGCGGTAATCACACGTCAGCGGAAAGAAATCACAGCCAATTCGAGCCGGGCCGGTGGCGGAGGCCACCAGCACCACGGTCTCGCCATACTGGACTAAACAACTACCGGCTGCCTGCTTGGCCAATTCGCCGGTCTCGATGGAAAGCGTTTGCGCTCCAATTTTCCGTTCAACACGTACTTTCAACGTAGTTTCTACCTTTTTGCTTAGAATCTATTCCGAGAACCGGATTGAGCCTGGTACACTCCAGGGTCATCTTAGGGTTCTTGAATAGGTTCTCGGGGAAGAATTCATGCCAACTACGGCAGAGCGCACGACGAAAAGGCGATCGCAAGATGCAACCGCACTTCGCTGCGGGCGAAGCCAACACCAGCGAGGCTTCCCATTGAGAACAATCACGAGTACCGTTGGCCGGTCAAACCGTGCATGGTTCCCAGATTTGTATCGTGCCGGTCAGCGATGGGTTACCCCAGGGCGGACGACTGAATCTCACGGCCTGCAAGGCCCCCCACCTCGGCGAAACCCGAAGGCTCGCCTGCGCTACGCGCGATTCTACGCCAAAAATGTGAAATCGCCTATTTGCGGATTTCAAGGCGACGAATCACGTCGAGATAACGCCGTGGGTCAATCTTCTTCAGATAGTCCAACAGTCGTCGCCGGCGACCGACCAGCATCAGCAGGCCGCGTCGGCACGCGTAATCCTTCTTATGCCCGCGCAAATGCTCGGTCAGCCCGGTAATCCGGGTCGTTATTATGGCGACTTGTACCTCGGGTGAGCCGGTATCATCCAGCTTACGCCTAAAGTCACCAATCAATTCCTGCTTTCGCTCTTTGGTTATGGTCATCTTCTACCGCGACGGCTCCACTTGGGCTGGCTCGACACTCTTCGTGGCGAAGCACCGTACTCCTACCGTGTCTGCTTGAACTCTTCCTACCTATGTTCTGTAACAATCAAAAGACTAGTTTAGCGTTTCCTCGATCTTTTGCAAAGAGGGGTAGGGGCAAGAACCAAAAGATTCTTAAAAGACCCCTCTTGGGATAGAAGAAAATGCCTGCATGCCCCCCGTAGGGACTATGGTCCTTCGGGATTCCGCATCAATGGTCGATTTTATGGCAGCGACCGGGAGCCACGCAGGAGCCGAATTGTCGCATGATCGCACAAAAAACCCACTCTTCCGGTTCTGGGTGCGGAATGCGAATAATTGGTTGGGACGAGCCGCAGGCGAATCCCACCATTTTAGCTATCTAGCGTTCCCACATGGCCGTGGACATACCGACTGCGGCGGGCACGAAAATCATCAACGGCACCCAGGCGGCCAGCGCGGGACTGATCAGGCAATTCGCGCCCAACTGCTGGCAGGCAATCGCCACCAAGAAGAACAGGGACACCAAGCCCATGCAGAGGCCAATGGCCATGAACACATTGCGATCGTCGCGTGCCACCACCAGCGGCAGGCCGAGAAACAAAAGCGTAATGTCCAGCAAAGGCTGCAATATCCGCGTGTGGACGGTGACTCGCACGTCAGGGCTGAAATAGACACTGTGGTTTTTCAACGCCCAGATCAACTCGCCGATCGAGGCAAACCGACGCAAGATCGTGCCGCCCGTCAACGCGTCGACCGTTACGTCGCTGACCACAAAGGCCTCGTTGGGCTTAATCCAGTCGGGATAATCGCGTGGCGTCATCAGGATGATCCGGCCATCGAGTGCAAGCGACGGACGTTGCGACAGATTCTTCGGCTCGGTAACGTCCCTGAGCAAATAGCCCGCGGGCCGACCCTCTTTCGCCGGCAAGTAGTGCGCCGAGGCCGCCGACCACTGCTTGCCGTACTCGCACAACGACGGCCTGTAAGCGGGCACGATGAATAGTGGCGACTCAATTGTCTTCTCATCGATAATCGCACATCTTCCCTCGATCAGCACATCGGTAGCATTGTCGTACTGCGGCAACATTTCCTGGATCACCTTGCCTCTCAGATCGGAAGGCCGCCTTGCGAGCTGATCCTTGAGCTTGGGGATCATGAACTCGCGATTGATGACCGTTAGCAGGATGATGGCCACCGCAACCACGAGTACCGGCGCAACCACGCGGATCCGCGAGATTCCCGCCGCCATCAGGGCCGTCATCTCATGATGCCGCTGGATCCACGCCATGGTAAACATGGCCGACATCAGTACCAACAGGGAACTAATGCGGTCGAAGAAGAACAGCGACTGATAGCCGTAATACGCGGCGAGAACCTCCATCAGTGCCATTCCCTTGGCAACACTCATGAAGGTTTCAAGATTCGAGAACGCATCAAAAATCACATACACGCCCATCAGACTCATGAAACAGATCACGAAGTTTTGCAGAAACTGCCGAAGCAGGTAGCGGTCAATGATGGTCATGATAAGCCAATTCTCCAGCGCGGCAGTTTAGGTAAACAGGGGTTTGGGGTCAAGGGAGAAAAAGAGAAAAAGGCTTGTCGGCAAGGTTCAATTTCCAATTCCCCCACCCTTGTGGAGGAAGGCTGGCGGGAGTAGAATGTCTTGTTTGCGTTATTTTAGCGGAATCATCCGCGGAAAGGCTCTCGATGTCGCGCCGGTACGTCAATCAATTGGGTCAACAGGATATCATCGACCAGGTTTTCGTTGTCGCCGAAAAGCAGTTGCGCCCCAACCGTAACGGCAACCTCTACCTGCAAATGGAACTCTCGGACCGGACCGGCAGGATTGCGGGGCGGATGTGGAATGCCACGGAGGTAATCTACAAGGCATTCGACAACGGCGACTACGTCCGCGTGGAAGGCACGACGCAATTATTTCAGGGCACCGTGCAGTTGATTGTCACACGGCTCACCAAAGTTTCTCGGAATGAGGTCGATGTGGACGACTTCGCCCCCTTACGTGCCGTTGAGGTTGACAAACTCGTGCTCCGCCTGGGCGAGATCCTCCGCAGCTTGACCGACCCGGCCTTGCAGACGCTGGCCGAATGTTTTCTTCTGGACGAGGCCTTCATGGCCAAGTTCACCCAGGCCCCGGCGGGCGTGAAGAATCATCATGCCTACCTGGGCGGACTGCTGGAACACGTCGTCAACCTCATGGAGGTCGTGCTGCGAGTAAGTCCTTGTTATCCGCAAATCGATCGCAATCTGCTCCTGGTGGGTACCTTCCTCCACGACATGGGTAAGGTTGACGAGCTTCGCTACGAGCGCGAACTCTCCTATAGCGATGAGGGGCAATTGATTGGCCACCTGGTGATGGCGGTTAGCTTGTTGGAGTCGAAGGTCGCCGAGGCCGAAAAGCTATCCGGCGAGCCGATCCCCGCCGAGACCGTGCTGCGACTAAAGCACATGATCGTCAGCCATCACGGCGAGTATGGCTACGGCAGTCCCAAGCTGCCCATGACGCTCGAGGCCGTGGCTCTGTATTGCCTCGACAATCTCGACGCCAAAGTGAACGCTTTCCAGCAACTTTTGCGCGACGATCCGAATGTTGACAGTCCCTGGACCGCGTTTTATCCGAACCTGGATCGGAAGCTGTTTAAGGGGAAGAAGGATTAGGAGGCTAACCGAAAAGCCGAAAGTGCCTGTTTTTCAAAAAGTGCTTGACATCGCGGTAATTCTCAATGAGAATATGAACATTCGTGGTCTATTTGACCATCCCGCCTATTTAACTCGTTGCTTTGCTCCGCCGCATCGTGAGTGCTTGGCAACGCCTGCCTGGAAATCCGAGGAGACTGATGAAGATGCTTAGGAACTCAAAGACACCCTTCCTGCTCACTTTTGTTACGCTGTTGTCGCTTGGCAGCAACGTTCGCGCTTGGGAGCCGAACAACAAGGATCTCGGCACCGCCATTGAAACCGGTGATTTTGCCACCTATTTCACCAATATCTCGACCTGGCTGAATCAGAAGGCACCGGCAGATCCGAGCGGTGTCTCCGAGGCGACCCTGAAAGACCTCCTCAAGGATCCTGACGTGGCAAACCTGCTGGACCAAAGGACACTTATCGCCAAACTTGGCGTTGCCAAACTCGGCACTTTTGCCAAAGCCGATCCGAGCAACCAGAAGTTCTTGGCCTGGCTCCTGCAAAACACGCAGGCCATGGACCTCTACCTGGAGGGTGCGACTCCCACCGGGCTTAGTGCCCGCGAGGCGAATAATTTCACCCTCAATACGGCATCCTTGAATATCTGGAAGACCCTCTTCTTTGCCGATCCGGAGTCCAAGGAGGGGATCTATCTGCGGCTGGCGATTGCTACGGCGATTGCCCCGCCCGGCACCGGCAACCGAGGGGCGGGCATGACGAAGACGCCCGGTACTCCTTGGGATCGCTACACGCACTTCAAGACGGCCCACAAGAACAAAGAGCTGTTCCCTAGTTTTGACGATCTGAGTGTTTGGGAATATACCAAAATTGTGTCATCCTGCGCATCGGATGCCGATCTGGCCTGGGCGCGAGAAATGATCAACAGTTGGCGGCCCGACTTGCGCATCAAGGAGCAGGTGGTTAACTCGACGAGCGAGGTGTGGCGGAGGAACTCGCCGCATCCCTATATCGACTACAAAGCCGTACTCTCCGGCGGCGGAAAATGCGGCCCCAGGTCGTCGTGGTCCGTCATGATCTGCCAAGCGTTCGGCATTCCGGCGATTGGAGTGGGGCAGCCTCAACATGCTTGCGTGGCCTACAAGGTAGCCGATCCATCGGTGGAGCCGCAGCCCGGCAGTGCTTGGAAGGTTGGCTATGGCCGCGGATGGCATGTGTCGCGTCTCGAGGGGATGTCCGGTACTGAGTTTCTTGCCGGTGCGGAACAGCGGGGGCGTGCAGCACAATTCTCGCTGGTTGAACACCTGCGCAGGCTGGCATCCACGCTCGTCTCCAAAGAGCAGGCCGCCGCGGTCAAGGCAGTAGCCCACAATATCCAACATTCGGTCGCAGAGGTGAAGACGGACCTCACGGCGTCGGCGAAGGCGGCCGAGGCCGAAAAGGAACTCCAACCCGAGGTCAAGGCAGGGAAGGCAACAACTGCCGCACAAGGGCCGTTCAAGGTGTCGCCCAGCGGCACGCGCATTGAGGCAGTAGCGTTCTCCGGCATGTCCGGCGTGAGCGTTCTCGATTGTTACACGGGTGGCAAGCAGGTGAATTTCCAGAAGAGCGTCAAGGATAGTTGGGTTGAGTATGCTCTCGACGTACCCGCGGCGGGTGTGTATGCACTTGTGTTTCGAGTCGCGACGCCGAATCTCGGCCAGGTTTTCGATATCCACTCTGGGAGCGACAAGCCGACAGTCCTCGAGATTCCCAACACGACTGGTGTGTGGGCCACGACCCAGCCCGTGGAGATCAAACTGGAGCAGGGTAAGCAAACCTTGAAGATTTCTGCCCCCTTCCAGCGCGGCGTTGCGGTAAAGTGGTTGGAACTGAAAGCGAAATAACCTTTTGGGGAATGATCTTCATGCGAACTCGAACCGTTTTCGGAATGATTTTCTGCTGCGTGGCTCTCATTGTCTCGGCGGCTGATGGCCGTCAGGTACTCTCGCTGGACCAAGGCTGGCGATTTCATCTAGGGGAGGTGGCGGAGGCGGAAAAGCCGCAGACCCCCGACGCCGATTGGCGGATGCTGGATGTTCCTCACGACTTCAGCATTGAAGGCCCGCCCGGTGCCGATCCCACAACGATGGAGGGGCCGTTCGATCGCAAAAGCCCAGGCGGCACGGGCGCAGGCGCGCTCAACGGCGGCATCGGCTGGTACCGCAAGACCTTCACTCTGCCTGAAGGGGCTGCGGGCAAGCGAGTGAGCGTGCAGTTTGACGGCGTCTACATGGACAGCGACGTCTGGCTGAACGGGAAGCACTTGGGCAAGCAGCCCTACGGCTACACCAGCTTCCAGTACGATCTGACGCCGCACCTGAAGCCGGGCGACAATATATTGGCCGTGCGAGTGAATGTGCAACAACCCTGCTCGCGTTGGTATTCAGGGGCCGGCATCTACCGCCATGTTCGGCTGGTGATCACCGATACGGTGTATATTGCACCGTGGGGAACCTACGTCACAACGCCGGAAATAGCCGATACCACAGCGACGGTTCGCGTTCGGACGCAGGTGCGGAACGAGAGCGGGGCCGCGGTCGAAACAAGCCTGACCACGGCGGTTCTCGATGCCGACGGGAAGAAAGTCGCTGAACACCAGACGCTCCAGCAGATTGCCGCCGGGGGCAGTCATGAATTTGATCAGGGACTCATGATCGCGACCCCAAAACGCTGGTCAATCGAGGATCCGTATCGGTATCAGGTCGTTTCCGAAGTTCGCATCGGCGAGCGTCTGGTTGATCGCTACGAAACACCCTTCGGCATCCGCACGATCGAGTTCACGGCCGACAAAGGTTTCTTTCTTAACGGCAAGCGTGTGCAAATCAAAGGCGTCTGCAACCATCACGATCTAGGTTGCCTGGGAGCAACCGTCCACCGTCGCGGGATCGAGCGGCAAATCGAGATTCTCAAGGCCATGGGGTGCAACGCTATTCGCACCAGCCACAACCCGCCGGCACCGGAACTGCTGGAACTTTGCGACCGGATGGGTATGCTCGTCATGGACGAGATATTTGATGAATGGATCATTCCCAAGTCGGGGATGAAGTATGGTTACAAGCGGTTCTTTACGGAATGGAGCGAGCGAGATCTGGTGAGCATGATCCGCCGCGACCGCAACCACCCGTGCGTGATCTTATGGAGCATTGGTAATGAGATCAAAGAACAGGCTGCGCCTCAGGGCGGCACGATGGCCAAGCGGCTGGCGGACTTCTGCCGTCGCGAAGATCCAACGCGGTTGGTGACTTCGGGCTGCAATAAAATTGGCTCGGCGGCCAACAACGGATTCCTCAAGGCATTGGACGTGGTGGGCATCAACTATTTCACCGAAAATTACCAAGGGCAACGGGGCCGCCTGCTGGTCGCCGCCGAAACCGCCTCGGCACTCAGTTCGCGCGGCGAATATGGCCTGGCGATCAAGCCGGACGGTCAGGTTGAAATCCAGGGGCGCGCCAACAACCAGTGCGTCTCTTACGACATCGACCGCCCCTTCTGGGGTTGCTCTGGCGAGGACAGCCTGTTGACGCTGAAGAACTCGCCTTGGGTCGCGGGCGAATTTGTCTGGACCGGCTTCGACTACCTCGGCGAGCCGACGCCCTATCACTGGCCCTCGCGGAGTTCCTACTTCGGCATTATCGATCTCGCCGGCTTTCCCAAAGACCGCTACTACCTCTACCAGAGCCAATGGACCGACAAGCCGGTGGTTCACTTGCTGCCCCACTGGAACTGGAAGGGTTTTGAGGGCAAAGAGATCCCCGTGTGGTGCTTCACAAACGCCGAATCGGTCGAGCTGTTCCTTAATGGCAAATCGCTAGGCAGCAAGGATTTCAAGAATAGCAAACAATTGCATCTGGAATGGAAGGTGCGCTACGAGCCGGGCCGGTTGAAGGCCGTCGGCACCAAGGGCAGACAGACGATCGTCGAAGAAGTGCGTACGGCGGGCGAGCCTGCGCGGCTTATCGTTCGTCCGGATCGCAAGCAAATTGCGGCCGATGGCGACGATCTCTCCTTCGTCGAGGTCCGTATCGTCGACAAGGACGGCAACCTCTGCCCCAACGCCAGCAATGAGATTGTCTTCGGCCTCGATGGGCCGGGCCTGATCGCCGGCTTGGACAACGGCGACCCGACGAATCACGAGCCGTTCCAAGGCGTGAAGCACAAGGCATTTCACGGTCTCTGTCTAGTAGTGGTCAAGGCGGCTCGCACGCCGGGCGAGATCCGCCTGAATGCAAAGGCAGAAGGTCTCGGATCGGAGCCGGTGTCGATCATCGCCGGCCCCTCCGCCACGCGATAGAATAGGCGGAACGATGCGCATTGCCGGCCGAAAAAGTAGCAGGCACACTCCGTGTGCCGTCCGCCCCACAGCCACAGGTTTTTTTTCCGAAGCCAGAGGCTTCTGGCGGACGGCACACGGAGTGTGCCTGCTACTATTCTTGTTCCATCTCCTTTTCGCGGCCACAACATCGGCCGGCGATAATATCACGCTACAGCACCTGAAGGCGGGCTGGGATAAGCCGGCACGAACCTATAAGCCGCATACCCGCTGGTGGTGGCCGGGGAACGCGCTGACCAAGGCCAACATTACCTGGCAGCTCGAACAGATGGCCGGGCAGGGGATCGGCGGCGTCGAAATCATGAGCGCATGGAAGGTGTACGAGAAGGGGAACGTCGAGTACCTTACGCCCGAGTTTCTCGGTCTTGTGAAACATGCCGTCCGTGAGGCAAAGCGGTTGGACATGGAGGCTGCCATCACCTTCAGTCCCGGTTGGGGATTTGGCGGATCGTGGGTTCCCAAAGAAGATCAGAGCAAGGTGCTCTGCATGGGCAGCACCGAGTTGAATGGTGGAACCCATTTTGATGCCGCCTTACCGCTGCCTGAATGTCGCATCGGCAAACATCCAGAATTGAAGGCTTCCGATCCGCCGGGCAAAATCGTTGCCGTGGTCGCTGGCCGGATCGTCGGAAAGGATCAAATCGACCCCGATTCGCTGACGGTACTCACGGGTCGGCTGAAAACAACTTGTGGTGCATGCGTCTCGCCTGCGTGTGCAGCCGGGACGGCCGCACCACAAAAACACGAAGTTCATGTTGGTCAGGTACTTAAGGCGGCGACCGGTGTACTCGCGTGGGACGTGCCACCTGGCCGCTGGCGGCTGATGGCCTTTTGGCTGGAGTACACCGGGCAGGAATGTTCGGCACAGAGCTTCCAGCCGCGGCCGATGATCATCGACCACCTCAATCCCGGAGCGGTGCAGCGTTACTGCGAACATCTGGGCGGTGTTTTGCAGAAGACCGTCGGCGATGAGTTCGGCTCGACCGTCGATTCCTTCTTCTGCGATAGCTTTGAGGTTCATCCGCTAATCGGTTCGCTGATTTGGAGCACCGACACGCTGGCGGGCTTCAAGACATCCACCGGCTACGATCTTACCAAATACTTGCCGGCACTCTGGTGCGACATTGGCCCGTTGACGTCGCGTGTTCGCTACGACCTCGGTGCCTATCTACACCGCCTCGGATTGAAATCTGTTTTCAAGACATTCAACGATTGGTGCGATGCCCACCATGTCCAGGCGCGGATTCAGCCGCACTATCGGTTCACCCAAGAGCTGGTTCAAGGGGCTGGGGCGACGGCTCGGCCAGAGACCGAAGTCACCACCTGCCGCTTCGAGCCGGTGGCCGACCCGCGTAAGGCGACGGTTTCCGGCGCTCGATTTTATGGACGAGACTTCGTGTCGGCCGAGGCCTACACCTTTATTCACCCCGCGCGCTACCGCACCGATTTACAGGATCTCAAAATCGCCACCGACGCATTCTTGCGCGACGGCATCACGCAGATCTACAATCACGGCTATTTTGCCTCACCCGAGCTTTATGTGGCCCCCAGCCGCGATTTTCCCTGGGCGAATCGCATCAGCCACTGGAATACCTGGTGGAAATACTATCATCATGTGGCGAACTACGTGGCGCGATGCTGTTTCCTGCTGCGGCAAGGCCAACCGGTGGCCGATGTGCTCATTTACTCGCCCCAGGCAACCGCATGGAGCAAGCGAGCCATCTGGGGAAGCACACGGCGCGTGATGCCCTACGGCAATCTTGCCAAAACGCTTGTGGCCAACGGCTATGACTTCGACATTGTCAACGACGATCTTTTGCAGCATCGCGCCGCGTTCCGTAACGGGCGGATCGAAATCAACGGCCTTGCCTATCGCATGTTGATCTTGCCCGGTACGACCGTCGTGCCGATTGAAACAATGCGAGCCATCGGAGACCTTGCACGCGCCGGCGGCACGGTCGTGGCGCTCGACCAATTGCCGCAGACCGCCGCCGGACTTCAGAACCATGAAGCAAACGATCGCGAGTTACAGCAGATTGCAGGCCGTTTGTTCGGTTCGGGTGAGGCAAAGCCTCACAGCGGGATCTTCTTGCCGGAATACAAGATCGGTTCTGCCGTCTTCAATCCGGGCCGGCAACCTTGTAAGCCAACGCCGCCGCTTGACGATCCCCAGCGGCAATTGCTTGGCCTGCTCAAGCAACTTGCGCCGCCCGACTTTGCCCTGACCGGCGGCGTGCAAAGCGATGGCCTGACATTCATCCACAAGCGGATCGACGACGTGGATGTCTACTTCGTTTGCAATATCCAGCCGAATCCGGTCGTCACGGAAGTCACTTTCCGCGTTACCGGCAAGACGCCGCAACGTTGGAACGCCGTCAACGGCCTAACCTCGCCGGTAGTTGACTACCGCGCAGACGCCGGCGGTACAACCCTTGGCGTGGAGTTTGAGCCGTGGGAGTCGGCATTCTTCGTCTTCGTCCCCGGCAGCGTTCCCTTGGCACAACCGGTCGTCGCAAACAGACTCAAGCGGCCAACGCCCGAGACCTTTCCCATCACCGGCACCTGGCGGATGAAGCTCACGGGGCATGGTTTCGAGACCTTGGAAGCCACTCCCGATTCCTTGGCATCCTGGACCGACTCGCCGCGGACTCGCCATTTCTCCGGCACCGGTCGCTATGAAATCGAATTCACACTACCCGCCGAACGACCGGCCAAGGACGCGCGCGTACTGCTTGACCTGGGCCGAGTCGGCAATATCGCGGAAGTCGAACTCAACGCCGAACCGGTCGGCGTGACCTGGATGGTGCCCTATCGGCTCGACGTTACCCACGCGATCCATGCCGGAAAAAACCGACTGACAGTTCACGTTACGAATACGCTCATCAACTACGTGAGTGGCCTGAAGGAGCCGCCGGACGTTCCAGCCGACCTGCAACCCCGCCTCGGTGCCGCCAACCCGGCGATCTACCCAATGGGCAGTTGGGGCTGGCATGAAATGAATGAAACCGAGCTACCCCCTTCCGGGTTGCTGGGGCCGGTGCGGATTGTGGTGCAAGGCCGACACGAGTGACTTGTTACCACCCAAGAAACGACACAACCCCTTGATTTACAAGGGGTTGTGGAGTGGATGATACAGGGATCGAACCTGCGACCTTTTGAATGCCATTCAGAGGGCTTGCGATTGCCTTTTGATTCTTTGAAGTCGTATCCATTGACACCGTAGCATGTTATGTTATGATTACGATTGATGGGGCTACCGTTATAATTGCTTTTTGCGGTAGCCCCAGGGTAGCCCCGGCGCGCGGCGGTAGCCCCAGGGTAGCCCCGGCGCGCGGACATTTACCGCAAAAATGGCGGACATTTACCGCAAAAACCAGCGAAGCGGTAGCCCCAGGGTAGCCCCGGCAAACGAATGATATTTTGCCCAAAAAAAGGATCGCGGCGATGGCAGAGAACACTCAGGCAAAACGATTTCCGTTCACCCAAACCAAATTGGCGGCCCTGCCGGTTCCAACGTCCGGCCGATCCGTCTACCATGACACGCGAACATCCGGGTTGATCCTGCGAATCACGCCAAGCGGGGTAAAGACTTTCAGTTTCTACGGCAAGGTGAAGGGTCGTCCGCAGCGGTATACGCTGGGGAAGTTCCCGCAAGTATCGCTGGACCAAGCTCGTAACGCCTGCAACGTCAAAGCGGGTGAGGTGGCCTCTGGTGGCGATCCGGCTGCTGAACGACGCGCAGCACGTTACGAGAGAACGGTAGGCGGCCTGTGGACCTATTGGCTGGAAATCCACGCAAAGCCCCACAAGAAAAGCTGGAAAGGCGACGAATGGCTCTATTCGCACTTTCTAAAGCCGTGGGCGGAACGCCGGCTATCCAGCATCAAGAAGGGCGACGTTTTGGCCCTACACGCAAAGGTGGGGGAAGAAAATGGGCGTTACTTGGCAAACCGTGCAATCATTTTGCTAAAGTCCATCTACAGCAAGGCCATCCGTGACTGGGATTATGCCGGTGTCAATCCGGCTCTTGGTGTTACCCTGTTCAAGGAAGAAAAACGCGACCGATTCCTTTCGGCGGGAGAATTGCCGAAACTCTTCAACTCCCTGGATGCTGAGGCCAACACGGATTTTCGCGACTTCTTTAAGATCGCGCTCCTCTGTGGTGCAAGGCGAGGGAATGTCCTCTCGATGCGGTGGCAGGACGTGGACCTGGAACGCGGCTTGTGGCGAATCCCAGAAACCAAGTCGGGTGTTCCCGTCGTCGTGCCGCTTGTGGCGGCGGCCGTAGCCATCCTGTTGGCGCGCAAGTTGGCCGGAATCGTCAACCAATATGTCTTTTCAGGACGCGGAAAAACAGGCCACTTGGCGGAACCCAAAACAGCTTGGAAACGAATTCTGAAGCGGGCCGGGTTGGAGAACGTCAGGATACATGATCTGCGGCGCACTCTCGGAAGCTGGCAAGCCCTCGGGGGAACTCCCCTGCAAGTCATTGGCAAAAGCCTTGGGCATACCCAAATGCGCACCACGGAAATCTACGCGAGGTTGACGCTCGATCCAGTTCGCGCGTCGGTTGACCGCGCGACTACCGCGATCCTGGAGGCCGCCAGCAAGCCTGTTGAGCCTGCCGACGATGCCAAGCCAGCGGCAGGGGGTTTTCTATGATTGAGTCTCCGGTACTAAACGAAATCCGGCGGTACGAAATGAAATCCGGCGGCTACTGCGGCTGCTAGCAGTTCAGCATCAGCATGTATATCACAGTCTGACCACAGAATCTCCCGAACGTGCTCGGGGCCCCGTAGGCTAAACACCGTGTGTTCCTGATTGCTTCGCGAGTGATCGTGGTCTTTGGCGTGGCTAATTCTGAGACAAACTCAACTTCATCAACTGTGACCACGACTACAGGAGAACGAGTCAGAAATTGAATATGATGAAGCTCAGTGCCCCACTCCGCTGCAATCTCCAGAAGCGCAGTCTCAAAAGAATCTGCGCCACAAAACAAGACTTCAATAAATGCCATCCCTAAACTCGTCCTATATCCTTGAGCTTTCGGTTTCGATCCACGCCAGGATGTCCGGCATCCAATACCGCACCAGCTTATTGGGGGATGTCCCGTGTATTGTTAAAACTGACTCTGGCCTCCTGATGGTTTAATGATACTGAACTACTCTTCTGATGTCAATCAGGGGTCTTCGGAGGCGTCGGCGAAGACGGAGGGAGCGCAGCGACC
>Ga0194057_10000034_pt1 | contig 49138 bp, 45 predicted proteins | sample SepL4415m_MetaG_FD_155474 | JGI IMG/M metagenome (GOLD analysis project Ga0194057, IMG submission 155474) | Anoxic zone freshwater microbial communities from boreal shield lake in IISD Experimental Lakes Area, Ontario, Canada - Sep2016-L442-15m | ecosystem: Environmental > Aquatic > Freshwater... | reverse complement strand
CGTTTTCACCCGCCGCGGGTGGCGAAGCCGCCAGGGACACTGAGGGGAAAACAGTTCTTCCACGCTCCCGTGTTCACTCGCCGCTGGTGGCGAAGCCGCCAGGGAAACTGAGGGGAAAACAGCTCTTCCACGCTCCCATCTTCACCCGCCCCGGGTGGCGAAGCCGCCAGGGATACTGATTCGCGCGGCCTCGGCCGCGACTACGGCAGCAGCACGATCTTGCCCAGGTGCGGGCCGGCCAGCAGCTCGTGGGCGCGGCGCGCCTCGGCGAGGGGCAGCGATTTCCCAATGACCGGCTTCACCTTGCCATCGACCACCATCTGCGCGATCTCCGCGGCGATAGCGGCCACGCCGGCGCGCTTGGCGTTGGCCAGGTTCATGAACAGGAGCGTGGCGTCCTTGGCGAGCGCCTCGCCGATGGGCACCGTGGCCTCCGGCGACGGCCCCTGCCCGGTGCACACGATGCGCCCGCCGGTGGCGACGAGCCGCACGTCGGCGGGCAGGTTCACGCTGACCACGAGCTCGTGCACCAGGTCGACGCCCTTGCCGGCGGTGAGCTCGAGGGTGCGGGCGACGACGTCCTCCCTCTTGTAGTCGATGACCTCATCGGCGCCGAGGCTGCGCACGAGGTCCGCCTCGGCGGCGCCGGACACGGTGGCGAGCACGCGCGCGCCGAGCGCCTTGGCGAGCTGCACGGAGGCGGAGCCGACGCCGCCGGCCGCGCCCTGCACGAGGACGGTCTCGCCGGGCTGCAGGGCGCCGCGCCGCACGAGGCCGTAGTAGGCGGCGGGGAAGACCATGCCCAGAGCCGCCGCCTCGACGAACGACAGACCATCGGGAATCGGCACAGCCTGGGCCTCGGCCAGCACGACATACTCGGCGTAGCTGCCCTCGCTGCCCACGCCGAGGCCGCTGAAGAAGACCGCGTCGCCCGGCTTCACGGCGGTGATCCCGGCGCCGACCTCCTCGACCACGCCCGCCCCGTCCGAGCCTATGGTCTTGGGCGGCTGCCTGGGCGTGGGGAAGCGGTTCTCGCGGACCGCGACGTCCATGGGGTTCACGGTCGCGGCCTCGACGCGCACGAGGATCTGATCGGTCTTCGGCGCGGGCTTCGGGGCCTCTTCGTACACCAGGACCTCGGGTCCGCCGTACTCGTGGATACGCACTGCCTTCATCGCCGCCTCCTCGTGTCGCCGCGTTGCCGCCTTGCGTTCGGACTCTACCCGCGAGGCGGCAACGGCTACCAGAGACGCTGCGCTCAGGCCGGCAGCGACGGCTGCGCCGGCTGCCGGCGGCCGCGCCGCACCTTGCGCGCGATGTACCACGCGATGAGACCGATCGCGCCGAACACGACGACGAAGGGCAGCAGAGCGGTGAGCACCAGGCCCGTGACGCGGGCGCCGTGGCCGAGCACCTTGATGGAGCTCATCAGGGTTCCCGAGAACGTGTTGGTCGGAGCGGCGGCGGCGTGCGTCACGCCCTTTTCGCGGAGGAAGATCGACAGAGTGCCGTAGGTCGTGGTCTCGCGCAGCGACTTGAGCTGGGCGCTCAGCTGCTCGATGGTGAGCTGCACGTTGTCGATGCGGTCCTGGACGGCGAGCATCTGATTGACGTTGTCGGTGGCGGCGAGAAAGCGCACCAGACGCTGCTCCACGGCGTGGTAGTGGCGCAGACGCGCCTGCAGGTCGACGTACTGAGACGTGACGTCCTCGCTCGAGGTGGAGATGCTCTGCACGTCGCCGAGGGCGGCGAAGCGCTTCACGGCGGCGTCGAAGCCGCGCTCGGGCACGCGCACGGAGAGTGCGGCGTACGGGTGCGTCGCGATGGTGCTCGCGGTCTCCGCGTTCGTCGAGGGGGCGGCCCCGGAGTCGAGCGGCAGCGGATCGACGGGACCCGGCATGCCCGGCGACTCGCTGCCGATGGCGCTGGACATCACGTAGCCGCCCATCCCCAGGGTCATCGCGTTGATACGGTCGACGGTGGACAGGAGCGTACCGCGGGCGACCAGCAGGGAGAGGTCGCCGTTGCGCACCAGGTGGTGGGCGGAGAGGGCGGACGCCGGCGGCACGGCCGCGGCGATGTCGCCGCCGGTGCTCTTTGAGGTGGCGCCCGCGTCTTCCGCCTGCACAGCCTCGCCCGGCATGGGAGCGGCGGCGCCGTCGAGAGTGACGGACGCGCGGCTGTCGGCCGCCCCGCCGGAGATGCCCGGCAGGCCGGAGATCGACGGCAAGCCGTCGTGGCTGAGCACGCCGACCACGGCGAACACCACCAGGAGCCCGACGACGATAGCTGGGATAAGGATCCTGAGTCTCGGTCTGCGCCCCATGGTGTTCCTCCTCCTCGGGCCGCGACGGCCGCGGCCGGTGTACCATGCGGTGAGACGCGGCCGTAGCCGCCGGGGTTCGCCGGCGCGCCGCGACCGTGCCTCGGCTCCATGTGCGGCCAAGGAGGTCCGGCGCCGCGGGCGCGAGGTCTGACCTGTTCCTCAAACAGGTGGCGCCCGCCGGCGAACCGCCGGGGGGCCGGCGCCGCCGCCGGGTCTCCGGCCGGCCCGCGACGAGGCCATCCGGGCCGCGGGCCGCCCGCTCGGGCTGCGCCGCTCAGTCCTCGAGGAGCTCGTCGGGCGGCGCGAACCCGCGGCGCATCGTGTTCTCGGTGGTCACGCGCGGCTCGAGGAACTGCAGCAGGTAGTCGGGCCCGCCGGCCTTCGCGCCGATGCCGCTCATCTTGAAGCCGCCGAACGGCTGACGCTCGACCAGCGCCCCGGTGATGCCGCGGTTGATGTAGAGGTTGCCGACGCGGAGCTCGCGGCGGATGCGCGCGATGGTCGCCGGGCTGCGGCTGATGAGGCCGCCGGTGAGGGCGTACCTGACGCCGTTGGCGATGGCCAGCGCCTCGTCCATGTCGGCGGCCTTCAGGACGGCGACCACGGGGCCGAAGATCTCTTCCTGGGCGATGACCGCGTCCGCGCGCACGTCGATGAAAACGTGGGGGGCGACGAAATAGCCGCCGCCGGGCCAGCCGCCCTCGGGCGGCTCCGCGGCGGCGGCCGGCGTCGCCTCGCGTTTGCCCTGCTCGATGTAGCCCTCGATCCTGGCCATCGCGTCGGCGCTGATGACCGGGCCGACGCGCACGTGGGCGTCCTCGGGCGGCCCCACCGCGAGGCTGCGGGTCGCCTCCACGAGCCTGCCGACGAACTCGTCGTAGGCCGCCTCGAGCACGATCACCCGCGAGGCGGCCGAGCACTTCTGCCCCGAGTAGTGGAACGCCGAGACGATGACCTCGGCGACGGCCACGTCGAGGTCGGCGTCGGCGTCGACGATGATGGCGTTCTTGCCGCCCATCTCGGCGATGACCTTCTTGACGCCGTCGGCGGCGGGGTTCTGGGCGGCCTGGCTGATGATGCGCAGCCCGACCTCCATGGAGCCGGTGAAGGCGATGAGGTCCACTCCCGGGTGCCGCACGAGGAAGTCGCCGACCTCGCCGCCCGGGCTGGGGAGGAAGTTGACCGTGCCGGGCGGCGCGCCGGCCGCCTCGAGGAGGCGCGTCATCTGCGCGGCGATCAGCGGCGTCGGGCCGGCCGGCTTGACGATGACGGGGTTGCCGGCGACCAGGGCCGCGCTCGTCATGCCCGTGAGGATCGCGAGCGGGAAGTTCCAGGGCGCGATGACGAGCGCGACGCCGCGCGGCTGGTAGAAATAGACGTTGTGCTCGCCGGGTACGTGACCCATGCGCCTGGGCTTGCCCAGACGCAGCATCTCGCGGCCGTAGTATTCGAGGAAGTCGACGGCTTCGCCGACGTCGCCGTTGGCCTCGCGGCGCGTCTTGCCGGCCTCGAGCGTCATGAGCGCGGCGAGCGCGAACGACTCGGCGCGCATGAGCTCGGCGGCCCGGAACAGCACGGCCGCACGCTCCCTGGGCGCGGCGTCGCGCCACGCCGGCAGCGCCGCTCGGGCGGCGGCCACGGCGGCTTCGGCCTCGGCGCGGCCGCCGTAGGCGACCGTGCCGACCACCTCGTCCGGGGCCGCCGGGTTCAGCGACGCGAGGGTCTTCGCGGTCTCGATGTCACGGCCGCCGATGCGCAGCGGGTAGTGCGCTCCGAAGCGGCCGCGGACCGCCGCGAGCGCCGCGTCGTAGGCCTCGCGGTTCTCGCGGCGCGAGAAGTCGGCGTTGGGCTGGTTGGCGAACCGCGCCGGATCGTCGGGGTCGGTGGCCCCGACGACGGGCAGTCTGGCGGGCTCGGCGCCGAAGTCCGCCGACGGCCGCGGGGCCCGGATGAGCTCCTCCACGGCGGCGCCTTCGACGAACGTCTGCCGCAGAAAGGACTCGTTGGCGGTGTTCTCGAGCAGCCGTCGCACCAGATAGGCCATGCCGGGGATGAGCTCGCCGACGGGCGCGTACTCGCGCAGCCGCAGGCCCATGCCGAGAAGAGCCTGCTTGATGGGCGCGCCCATGCCGTGCAGCATCTGGATCTCGAAAGCGTTGTCGGCGAGCCCGAGGCCGCGTGCCGCCTCGATGACCGCGGCCAGAGAGCGCACGTTGTGGCCGGCGAAGGCCGGCCGCACGTGCGCCGACTCCTGGAGCATCGCCAGGGCCAGCTTCTCGTACATGACATCGGTATCGGGCTTGTGCGTGAAGACGGGCACGGGCCAGCCCTCCTGCGCGGCGATCACCGTCTCGTAGTCCCAGTAGGCGCCCTTCACCAGCCGCAGGTTGAACACGCGGTCGCGCTCCCTGGCCCAGGCGAGGAGCTCGGCGAGGTCGTGTTCGGCGTCGCGAAGGTAGGCCTGCAGCACGACCCCGGCGTCCTGGTAACCGCGGAACTCCTCTTCGTCGAGCAGCGACGTGAACACGCTGAACGTGAGGTCGCGGTAGCGGAACTGCTCGAGGTCGAGGGTCAGCGCGGCGCCCGTCTCGATGGCCTTGCGGAAGATGGGGCGCAGGCGGTCTTTCACGGCCGTCACGCTGCCTGTGAAATCCAGCGGGTCGATCTGCGAGTACAGCGAGGTGATCTTGAGACTGAGGTTGACCCGCGGCAGTGGCCCCCAGGCGCTGTCGTCGATCGCGGGCCGCGGCGTCCACGCCGCGGCTGTGGCGGCGAGACCGTCGAGCAGCGCCAGATACGTCTGCTGGTAGGCGTGAGCCTCGGCCTCGCTGAGCGAGGCCTCGCCGAGCACGTCGAGGGTGAAACCGGCGCCGTGGTCGCGCAGCGCCTTGAGGGCCGGGATGGCGCCGCGCGCGTCCCGGCCCACGATGAAGCGCTGCGCGAAGCCCTTCATCTGCCGCTTGATCACGCCGCTCGCCAGCGGGGCCACCGGCGAGTGGTCGCCCGCGAGGCTGACGCCCCAGCGCAGCGCTTTGGGCGCCGCGACGCCCTGCCGGGCGAAGTACTCGCGCAGGTGGCGGCTCATCTCGCGGCGGCTGCGCAGCGTGGGGAAGACATCGACAAAGCGCAGCATCTCGACCTTGAGGCGCTCGTCGGCCATCGCCCACTCCATCATCTCGCCCTGCCAGCGCGCCGGCGAGAGCAGCGAGGGCTTGTCCTCGTGGGTGGCCGCGAAGATCTGCCGGGCGGTGGCCTGGATGCGCTCCTCGCTCGTTCTGCCGGCTTGCATGGCGTCTCCTCCGGGCTCCGGGTACGGCTGCGCCGATTGTACCGCAGGGCGTGCGCTCCAGGCGCCGGCGTTGCGCCGGTGGAATCGGCGCCGCCGAGAGGAGCCCGATGCCTGCCGCCTGCGGGCGACGCCATGCGGATGATGAGCCGCGGCGCCCCCGTGCGCGGCGCGGGCCTCAGCCCTTCGGCTGCTGCTGCGTGATGCAGTGCACGTTGCCGCCGCCGAGCACGATCTCGCGGCCCGGCACCGTGACCACTTCGCGCTCGGGGAACAGGCGCTGCAGCGTGTCCAGCGCGACGGCGTCGTTGGGGTCGTCGAAGACCGGCATGATCAGGCCGCCGTTGACGATGAGGAAGTTGAGGTACGAAGCGGCCGTCTTGTCGCCGGGCACGCGGGCGATGCTGTCCTCGGCGGCGTCGATGCCCCAGACCTCCTCCTCGGTGTACTCCATGATCGCCGGCATCGGCATGGTGTGCACATCGAGGGTGCGTCCCCTGGCGTCGGTAGCTGCCTGCAGGCGCCGCAGGTTGTCCTGCAGGAGCTCGTAGCGCCAGTCGTCCTTGTCTTCGCTGATCGCGGCCAGCACGACGCCGGGCCGCACAAAACAGGCGACGTCATCGACGTGGCCGTTGGTCTCGTCGGGGTCGATGCCCCTGGCCAGCCAGATGACCTTGTCCACATTCAGGTACTCGCGCAGGTTCCGCTCGATCTCCTCGCGGTCGAGTTGCGGGTTACGCCCGGGGGAGAGCAGGCACTCCTCCGTCGTGAGGACGGCGCCTTCGCCATCGACATGGATCGAGCCGCCCTCCATGATCAGGTGCGCCTTGTAGCGCTCGACGCGCTCGAGCTCGGAGATCTTGAGCGGGACCATCTGGTCCTTGTCCCAGGGGAAGTAGAGGCCGTCGTAGACGCCGCCCCAGGCGTTGAAGTCCCAGTCGACGAGGCGCACATCGCCCTTGTCGTTGACGACGAAGGTGGGCCCGCAGTCGCGCATCCAGGCGTCGTTGCTGGAGATTTCGACGACGCGCACGTGCGCGGGCAGAAGGTTGCGGGCGTTCTCGTACTGGTCGTTGTTGACGCCAACGGTGACCGGCTCGAACCGCGAGACGGCGGTCGCCACTTCGACCCAGGCGCGCTGCGCCGGCTTGGCGCCCAGGCGCCAGTTGTCCGGGCGCTGCGGCCAGAGCATCCACAGCTGCGCGTGTGGCTCGAACTCGCCGGGCATGCGAAAGCCGTCGGCGCGGGGCGTGCTGTCGATGGTGGGGCTCATGCTCTGCCTCCGGAGTCGGTCGGTGCGGGTGTGGTCTGGGTCTTGCGGCTCGCCTGCCAGTAGAGCCACCAGCCGATGAGCAACGAGATGATCGTGCCGCCGCCGGTGATCGCCCAGAACGCACCCTTGGACGTGCCCTCCACCGGGAAATAGAAGAAGAGGAACAGGGTCAGGATGATACCCGTTTCGCAGAGGATGGTGGCTACCCACGCGCCCGCCGCGCCGCCGGGCACCTTGTACGGCCGCGGCTGGTCGGGGAACCTGCGGCGCAGCACGAGCAGCGCCGGGAACATCAGCAGGTACGGGATGAGGAACACGATCGACGACAGCGCGAACAGTGTCCAGAAGACGCTCGCCTGGCTTGGGTCGACGGCGTAGGCCAGCACCGTGATGCCGGTGGCGATGACGCCCATCAGCAGGAACGCGTAGTCCGGCGTGCCGAAGCGCTTGTGGACGTGCCCGAAGACGCCCGGCGCCGTCTTGTCGAGGCCGGTGGCGCTGATCGTCTGGTTGGCGCCGATCGACCAGGTCACCATGTTGCCGAAGAACGTGAACAGCAGGGCGACGACGGCGACGTCGAAGAGCCAGCCGGCGCCGCCGAGCACTTCGTCGAAGGAGAGCTTGAGGGCATCGACGATGCCGGTGACGATGCTCACGTCGGCGGTCTTCGTCGATGCCAGGATGCCGAACGTGGCGAACGTGTAGACGGCGAGGATAGCGGCGCCGGCAAGGATGATCATCTTGGGTACGTCGCGCTTGGGATCCTTGATGGCGCCGCCGGCGGAGCTCATGAGCTCGAAGCCCATGTACGAGTAGATGATGATCGGCAGGAACGAGAGGCTGTCTGTGTTCCACGCCGGCAGCCACTGGTCGAAGGAGAACGAGTTGGCCGTGCCGTTCTTGATGGCGAAGGCGACGCCGACCGCGCCGAGGCCCACGAGCACGATGACTTTGAGGGCGGCGCTCAGGTTGGGCACGAACTTGCTCCACGAGAGCGGGAGGATGCCCACGCCGACGATCGCCCACACCATGGCGATGACGATGACGGCCTCCCAGAGCGGCGGCACATCGACGCCGAAGGCCACCTCGAGGGCGCCCACGAAGAGCACGAAGACCGACGGCGCCCACAGGGCGACGTTGACCCAGTACATCCACGAGGTCACGGTGCCCAGGCCGGGGCCGAAAGCTCCCTTGACCCAGACGTAGATGCCGCCTTCGTCCGGCCAGGCGCTGCCCAGCTCGGCGGTGACGAAGCCGTAGGGGATGAAGAAGAGCAGGCCCAGGATGATCCAGAAGCCGAGCCCCTGGACACCCATCGCCGCCGAGGTGGCGACGGTGTCGGCGACGAGGATCGCCGAGACGCTGAACAGCACCATGCTGAACAGGCCGAACACCTTGGGCTTCTCGGCGAGCGCTGCCCCCGACGCTCCGGACTGCAGGTCAGTAGCCATTGTGGCGGTTCCCTTCGCTGTTGTGGCGGCGCCTAGGCGAGCAGGGCCTTGCCGATCGCCTGCAGGTCGGGATCGGCCGGCGCTTCGTCGATGCCGATGAGCGCCAGCATGAGCGCTTTCTGGAAGTGCATGCGATTCTGCGCCTGCGGGAAGATGATCGAGGCGTCGCTGTCGGCGACCTCGTCGGTGACCTCCTCGCCGCGCATCGCCGGCAGGCAGTGCATGAAACGGGTCTCCGGCTTGGCGTGACTCCACAGCTCCTTGTTGACCTGGAACGGCTTGAAGGCGTCGATGCGATCCTTGTACTCGTCTTCCTGGCCGGTCCACCACCAGCAGTCGGTGTAGATGAAATCGGCGCCGGCGATGGCCTCCAGCGGGTCGTTGGTGAGCAGGAACGAGCCGCCGCTCGCGGCGGCGAAGCCGGCGGCCAGCGCGGCCAGCTCCGGGGACATCTCGTAGCCCGCGGCGTTGCCGATGCGCACGTTGAGACCCAGCTTGGTGAGCGTGGTCGACAGCGAGTTGCAGGGGTGAGCGGCGTCACCGACGTAGGCGAATGTGACGCCGGCCAGCGTGCCGGCGTGCTCGAGGATGGTGAACGCGTCGCTCATGCTCTGGCAGGGGTGACGGTCGTGGTCCATGCCGTTGATCACCGGGACCGTCGACCACTCGGCGAGCTCGTTCACGGTCTCGTTCTTCTTGGAGCGGATCTCGATGGCGGAGTTGTACTGCGACAGGGTGCGCGCCGTGTCGGCGATGCTCTCGCGGCCGGGCAGGTGGATCTCGCCGGGACGCAGGTACAGGGCGTTGCCGCCGAGCTCGGCGAAGCCATTCTCGAAACTGACGCGCGTACGCGTGGAGGCCGCTTCGAAGATCATCGCCAGATGCTGGCCGGGCAGGAACGGCGTGAGCGGGCGCTTTCTCCACAGAGCCTTGAGGTGCACGGCGAGCTTGAGCAGGTCTTCGAGCTCCTCGCGGCTGTAGTCGAGATCGGTAAGGAAGTGGCGGCCGCGGAACTTCTTGAGGGCGGGGAGCGTGGTGTCCAACGTGGGACCTCCTGCCGGCGGTGTTTGTCTGTCCGGACGGACAAATGTATGCTAGCAACCGCGACGCGCGATGGCAAGTCCCTGCGAACGACGGGCGGGATGGGTGTGACGTGAACGCGATGAACGAGAAACGCATGAGCCTGGCCCGCGGCGAAGGGCTTCCCGAGCCACTGCTCCTCGAGGACCCGATGGAGGCGCTGGCCCCGACGGCGCGGCGCCTGCTGGCCGCCGCGCAGCGCCTGCTGGCGGGCGGCGGCTTCGAGGCGCTCAAGTTGTCGGCCATCGCTCGCGAGGCCGGCGAGTCCAAGGCCAGCATCGGCTATCACTTCGGCAACAAGGCCGGCCTCGTCACGGCGCTCGTCGACTCGTTCGCTCACGAGGCCAACCGCGGCCTCATCGAAGACACCGGCGCGCTGCCCAGGGGGCAGGAGCGCATCCACGCGCTCATCGACGGCGAGACGCGCATCGCCGCGGACGCCGAGTCGTACCAGTCGTTCTTCGAGGTGTTGCCCCACGCCTTGCGCGATGCGGACTTGCGCGAGCGCGTCGCGGCGCTCTACGACGGGTACCGCGACACCGTGCTCCGCTGCCTGGACGCGGCCGACCCGGCGGCGAAGGAGCGGCTGCGCCCCTTCGCGATGCTCATGATCGCCATCGTCGACGGCCTCGCCATCCAGCACGGCCTGGACCCCGAGGGAGCCGACGTCGCCGCCGCCACCGCTCTCTGGGAGCGGCTCGTGCGGCCGTATCTCGCCGCGGCCGGAGCTCTCGACCAGGGTTGACGCGAGCGCCGGCGTGACCGCGACGCCCCTGCGAAGGTATCCTAGGCGTCATGGACGCGGCCATCATCTGGGACGAGGCCTATGCCGAGCACGAGACCGGCGCCCACCCCGAGGGCGCCGATCGTATCGCCAGCGTGGTCGCGCACCTGCGCGCCACCGATCTGTGGCCGCGGCTTGCCGTGGTCAAGCCCGAGCCGGCCACCGAGGACGACATCCTGCTGGTGCACACACGCCTGCACCTGAACACGGTCAAGCGGGCCGCCGCCGGGGGCGGAAGCTGGCTCGACCCCGATACGCACGTCTCGCCGCGCAGCTACGAGATCGCGCTGCTGGCGGCGGGCGGCGCCATCGCGGCGACGCGGCTGTGGCGCGATGGCCTCGTGCCCTTCGCGCTCATCCGCCCGCCCGGTCATCACGCCACGCCCGACCGCGCCATGGGCTTCTGCCTCTTCGACAACATCGCCGTGGCCGCGGCGCGTCTCCTGGCCGAAGGCTGCGAGCGCGTCGCCATCGTCGACTGGGACGTGCACCACGGCAACGGCACCCAGGCCGCCTTCTACGACGAGCCGAGGGTCCTGTTCGTGAGCCTGCACCAGTGGCCGCACTACCCCGGCAGCGGCTTCTTCAGCGAGTGCGGCGAAGGCGCCGCCGAGGGCTACACCGTCAACCTGCCGCTGCCGTCCGGGTCGACGGACGCCGACTACGCGCACGCCTTCGAGGCGGTCGTCGAGCCAGTGGTCAGGCAGTTCGCGCCGCGGGCGATCCTCGTGTCGGCCGGGCAGGACATCCACCGCGACGACCCGCTGGGGAGCATGCTCGTCACCGAGGCGGGCTTCGCGGACATGGCGCTGCGCTGCGCGCGCCTGGCGCGCAAGCTCTGCGAGGGTCGCCTCGCCTTCGTGCTCGAGGGTGGCTACGACCGCGACGCGACGGCGCGTTCGGTCGAGGCCATTCTGCGCGCCGTCAGCGACGAGGCCGCGCCGGCGCTCACTGCGGAGGGCACGGAGCGCGCCGCCGCCGCCGTCGCGCGCGCCCGCGAGACCCAGGCGGCGTTCTGGGACCTGTAGGTTCCGCCTGCCGGGCCGGGCCTACCCTGATTCGGCGATGTGCGCCAGCTCGTCGAAGTGGTCCTCGATGTACTCCATGCAGCTCACGTTCCCTGTGAGGTAGAACAGGTACTCGTCAACGTCCGGGTCAGGGGACCCGTAGAGGTACGTGATGTCCCAGTTGAAGATGTAGAGGTTGGCGCAGGCGATCATCCGCGGGAGCACGGCGAGCTCGCGGGCGCTCATCGGACCGGGCTCGGCCCAGCGCGCGGCTTCGTCCTGGTAGCCGCGCGCGAAGACGGCCGCCTTGTCGAGGCGGAGCCGTCCTCTGTGCGGCTCCTCCCAGGAGGTGCAGAAATACGCGATGCCCTGGGCCACGTCAAACAGGCGGTAGTCCAGCTTCGCCCAGTCGAAGTCGAAGAGGCCGACGCCCTGCTCGTCCACCCACTTGAGGTTGCCGGGGTGATAGTCGCAGTGCACCGGGTTGACCGGCAGGCCTTCGAGCTGGGATTCCACGTCCACACCCTTCGCGACCACCTCGAGGATGCGCGAGAGCCTCTCGCGGAGAAACCGGTCGCAGGCCGTGTCGCCGCCGCCGGCCACCAGCCCCTTCCACGACTCGGCCCACGTGCGCGCGAACTCCATGATGGGCGGCTGTTCGCGGGCCAGGTCGTCGGGCTGGAACCCGTAGGCCGCGTGGTGGAAGCCGGCGAGCACGCGGGCGCCGCTGTCGAGCTCCCTGTCGGTCAGCCGGTTCTTGATCCAGCTGTACTTGTCCTCACCCTCGAGCATGGTGAACACGGCGAAGAAGAGGGTCTTGGTGTCGCCGTCGACGACCTCGTCGCGCGTCACGAACGTGGACCCGCCGCGCGTAAGGAAGACCTGCGAGGCGAGCTCGAAGCCATGGTCGGCGACGTACGTGAGCAGCGCGTGCTCGAAACGTACCTCGCGCTCCGTGATCGCAGGGTTGTATTTGCGCGCGAAGTACTTGTGCTCGCCGTCGGCCCGGCGTGTCCACACCGCGAAGCTCGCGTTGCAGTAGCCGCCGAAGATCCGTTCAGCGCGGACGACGGCACCGAGGTCGTACTCCTCGTCGACGATCCTCTCGATCTGCTGCGTCAGCGCCGCCCACGCTGCATCGTCCCCGGCGGCGGCGTCGGCGTTCGCCGCTTCGCAAGTCTGCTCGCCCAGGTCGTTCGCCTTGTCTACGCCCATGTCGCTCCCGCCTCGTGTAGTCATTTCATGCGTCCCGGCACGGGTCTGTGGGGTCGCGCTGCACCCTAGACGACGATGCAGCGCGGTCCCAGCCGCCCGATCTCCTCGCGCACATCGGCGTCGACGCCGTCATCGACGATGACGGCGTCGACCTGGTCGAGCGTGCATATCACCACGTCGCCGACGACCCCCACCTTGCTGCTGTCGGCGAGCACGATGACCTCGCCGCGCGTCTGGCGAGTCATGGCTCGCTCCACGCCGGCGACGCCCATGCTCGGGGTCGTGACTCCCTCTTCGAGGCTGAGAGCGTCAGCGCCCAGGATGAAACGGGAGGCGTGAAAGTAGCCGGCGATCTCGATGGGCAGGGCGCCCTGGAGGGTGTTGGACCGGGGCCGGTACGAGCCCCCGAGCAAGACCACGTCGAGGGAGCTCCTCTGCGCCGAGGACACCGCGCCGACGTTGTGAGTCACGATGCGCGCCTTGATCTGCGGGTCGACGTGACTGAGGACTTGGGCGGCGGTGGTCCCCGAGCTGAGGAAGACGGTCTCGCCCGGTTTGATCATGCCCGCCGCCGCCTGGGCGATACGGCGCTTCTCCTCGGAGTTCGTGCGGACGTTGGTGACGTACAGCGGCTCCTCGATCAAACGTCGTTTGAGAATGGCGCCGCCGTGCATGCGTGACAGCAGGCCTTCCTGCTCCAGTCGTTCGAGGTCGCGGCGAATGGTCATCTCGGAGACGCCGAGGTCGTCGCTGAGCAGCGACACACGGACCGCGCGCCGCTCCTGGAGGAGCTCGACGATACGCGCGCGGCGCTCGGCCGGGATCATCTCGTGGACGTCGGGTGTTCCCTGTGATGGCATCGGCCTCCCCAGCCGTCGCGGCTCACTGTTCGGCAGGACCGAACAGAGTCGCACACATCATAGGCTCGGGTCTCGCACTGTCAAGTGCGGCCGCACAGATCCGCGCATCGCGGCGCGTTGGCGCCAAGGCCGGACGCCAGAACGCCGGGCAAGCGCGCCCGGCGTTCTGGCTGTGCCTCTGCGTGTGTCAGAGATTCACTCAGGCGGCACCTCGAGGAAGGCGTAGGACACGTCGATGCCCCTGCCCTTGTTGTACTGCCGCCCGATCCAGTAGCCGACCAGGCAGATGATGAAGATGCCGGCCACGACGATGTATGGGGTCGTGCCCTTGAGGCCGTAGTTGGCGTTCGTGAGGAACGCGATGAGAGCCGCGAGGCCGAAGATGAAGCCGATGATGCCGAAGATGGAGACGAGCGGGAAGCCGCCGACGGTGTACTTGGCGCCCGGAGACGCGTCGTACAGCGCCTTGGCGCGGAACGGCATCAGCGCAGCCGCGAGGCAGCTGATCGTGAACACGTACCCGCAGGCGAACGTCACGCCCAGGGTCATCGTGTACCACTGGGTCCAGTAGTTGTAGCCGACGATCGCGACACACCCCGCCAGGAAGTAGATGATGTGCGCGTTCATCGGGGAGCGGAAGCGCGGGTTGACCTTGGAGAGCCAGGCGGGCAGCGTGCGGTCGAGCGACATGCCCACCATGACGCGCGTCATGCCGATGTAGCAGTTACAGGTGATCTGTAGCGACGCGAGGATGAAGCAGAGCGACACGAGGATCGTGATGATCGGGTTGGGCGAGATCACGATGGCGAACATGCCGGGGAACGGCAGGACGCTGCCTATCCCGTCACCGGAGGCGCTCACCACGTAGTAGTAGGAGTGAGACACCGCGTTGAAGAAAGCGGTACCCACGGCCCTCTCCTGGGCCCACGCGAGCACGGAGAGTGTGACGCCCATGGCGACCATCGAACCGACGATGATGAACATCTGGTTCTTGAAGACGCGGGCGCCCTTGATCTCGCCGCCTTGCTCGACGCTGTAGGTGGCCCACTGCAGGCTTGTCCACACGATCGGCATGGCGAGCAGCGTGGCCCCGAGCGCGAACTTGGGCAGGAGGTTGACCCCGGCCCCCTTGACGTCGTTCATGACCCAATTGTAGTAGTCCGTGCGGCCGTCGACGACACTGGAGAAGTGGTTCATCGCCGAGGCGAACTCCGCAGGCGAGGTGCGAAGGAACTGCACCAGCAGGACGATCACCAGGACGGCGGTCGCGGCGAACATGAAGTACTGCAGGCGCACGTAGTGCTTGAAGCCGGCCACGAGCAGCGCCGCCATCGCCGCCGCGCCGATGATGCTGATGATGACGTGGCCTTGCGCCGACTGCGCCCAGACGGCGGCGTCGATGAGGCTCTTGCTGTCGTAATAGACGCCGAGGCCCATGAACAGCGGCGCCACGCCGAGGGTGGCGAGAAGCCAGCCGGCGAGTGCGACCCACTGGATGATCCAGATCACGAACCCGCTCATCACGACCGGGAACCCGATGGCGCCGCCGAGCACGCGGCTCTGGAACACGTAGTCGCCGCCGCTGCGCGGCATGGCGGTCGCCATCCAGACGTAGGCCAGCGCGATCGGCAGCTCCAGAAGGATCGCGAAGAGGCATGCCTTCCACACGGAGACACCCGGGAACGCCGCCGGTGCCCAGACGAACGTCCACGGGAAGATCACGCCCATAGTCAGGAAGTTGTACATGAACGCCGACCCAGGCGACATCACCCGGGACAGCCCCGAGGCCTTACGACTGAAGACCTCAGGCTTTGCTGCTGCTGTTGCCATCTCTACCCCCCGTATCAAGTAGCCGATCGGACTCTACACACTCGTGGCCGGCGCGTGGCCGGCGTCACCCCGACGTCATCTGATAGCCGACGACCTTACCCGGCTCGAGATTCACGATGCATCCCCTCAAGATGCCCTCGCCGTACTCACTGCCGGGGTTGATCACCGTCGTCTTGCCGACCTTGACCAGGCCTCGTGACTCGTGGATGTGCCCGGTGAGCATGAGCATCGGCTGGTACTTTTCCACGATCCTGCGCACCGCGGTGCTGCCCGCCGGGGCGGACTGGGCAACGCCCCCGACCACCACGGGAGTGGGCGGGTCTGTGGACCAGTCCAGCTTGGGGCAGTCGTCCAGCGTGCAGTCGTAGGGCGGCACGTGGAAGTTGAAGATCGCGCTCGTGAAGTCGTCGATGCCCAGCACTGCTTGTTCCAGGTGTTCCTCCAGCACCTCCTCGTTGACCTCCCGCGGGGTGTCCCACGGGGTGGGGTTGCTGTATCCGCAGTTGGCCATGGGATACAGGTCGTCCACGAGGACCATCTTGCCCTCGCAGTTGACGACGTGGTCGCTCTCGACGCCCTCCAGCACGCTGAGAACATCCATGGGGTCGTCGTTGCCCCCCGTGACGTACCACTTGATGGGCGTGCCGGCCAGCCGCTCGTCGGCCAGTGCCAGCCAGCGTTCCAGGCGCTCGCGGCCCAGCTGCCGGAACAGCGTGTCGATCTGGCCAGGGTTCTCCTGCATGGAGTGCAGCTCGTCTTCTTCGAGAGTCACGTGGTAGAAGCCCAAGGTCTCGATGCGCTCTTTGACCGCCTGCAGGGCCGAGTCGCCGTCGAGGGACTCGGTGGTGCCTTGAAGCGTGACCCGGTAGTGACTGTCGTGTTCGTGGACGATCGGCACGAGGAACTTGCCGGTGATGTCGCCGCCCATGATGATGTGGTCGACCTTATAGAACTTGGCGCCGTTCAGGAACTTGCGAAAGGTCCGTTCGGACCCGTGGATGTCGGTCGCATAGAACACCCGGATCCGTTTCGATCCGGCGTCGCCCTTCTTCTTGAAGAATGCCATCGTGCGCTCACCTGTCCTGAGGTCTGTGTGCGGGGAGCCTGTAGCGCCCCCACCCTGGCTGCACCGCGTCGCCTAGTCGATGGTCTTGTACCACCTCACTTTGTCACCGACCCTGGCGCGGAGCTTCCACCTGGCGCCCTTGGGGTAGTCGTCCATGGCCGTGCGCAGCTCGGCGATGCGCCGCGTGACGATGCTCTTGTCCTCTTCCGTCAGGTCGAGGTGGGGGAGGTAGTCGCGCACCTTGTCGAGGTTCATCGTCGTGGTGCGCCAGAGGCCCCACTCCGCCGCGCACAACCTGGCCACGTGGGCGGAGTTGATGCGCTCCTCGTCGCTCGCCTCGACCTGGTGCTCGCGCAGCAGCATGATGGTGTCGATGATGTCCTTCTCGTTGATCTTGACGATCTGCATCTTCTCGAGCATGAGCTCCGCCAGCGGGATCGTGGGATCGTCGACTTCGAGGCGGCCTTTCCAGTAGATGGGATGGCAGAAGTCGAGCTTGTCCATGAACACATCGACGTGCAGGGGGATACCGGGGTTGTTGAAGATGAGGCGCCCGCCCTCGGCGTGAAAGGCGTTGATCTCCACGTCTTCGTCGTAGCCGATCGACTTGAAGAGGTCGCGGATGGGCTTTGACTGCTTGGCGTAGCCGGCGAAGTCGATGTCGGTGTACACGCGGTTCAGCTTCTCCTGGAAATAGCCGAACTCGGGGCAGTGATTGTGGAAGGCCAGGGCGCCGATGATGCGCAGCGTGACGCCCTTCTGCTTGCCCGCCTCGACGACCCGCACGGCCTCCTCCTGAAAGACCCTGGCCTGCTCCTTGTCTACCGTGCCCATGCCGATCTCTTCGTCGATGGGCTGCAGTTCTTCGTCGGTCATGTGCTGCTCCCGTGTCGTCTCATTCATATTCACAGCAGTCGAGAAGTCGCCTGCGGCGGTGGCCGGCGGGCAGTGAAGGCATCCTCAGACCGCCTCACAACGCGGTCCCGCGCGCTGGATCTCCCTGCGGACCTCCCCGTCGACGCCGGCGTCGACCAGAACCACGTCGATCTGATCGAGAGGGCAGATGACCACCGGGCAAACGAGCCCGATCTTGTGGTTGTCGGCCAGCACCACGACCTCGCCGCGCGTACGGCGGATCATGGCGAGCTCGATCGCGGCCACCGCGAGGCTCGGCGTCGTGAGGCCGGCCTTCGAGTCCAGGCCGTCGGCCCCGAGGAACGCCTTGTCGGCGTGAAAGTGCCCGATCATGTCGAGCGGCCATGCGCCTTCGACCGCGTTCAGGTGAGGGCGGTAGAGACCGCCCAGAAAGACGATCTCGAGGCGCAGGCCCTGGGTCTCCGCCGCCGCCGCCAGGCTGGGAGTGACGACGCGTGCCTCGAGCTCCGGGTCGACATGGCGCAGAATGTGCGCCACGGTCGTGCCCGAGCCGAGGAACACGGTGTCGCGCGGCTCGATCATGGCGGCGGCAGCCTTGGCGAGGCGCGCCTTCTCCGCCGCCTGCTCCACCTCGGCGCCTTCTGGGCCTGAGTCGTCGGTCGAGCGCTTTCTCAGTACGGCGCCGCCATAGGAACGGGCGAGCAGGCCCTCCCGCTCAAGGATGTCCAGGTCGCGACGAATGGTGATCTCCGAGACGCCGAGAGCCTCGCTCAGCGTGGCGACCTTCACGACGCGCTGGATCTCCAGCGCCTCGACGATGCGCGTACGCCTCTCGGCAGGAATCATCTCCGGAGCGTGAGAAACGGGCAACGGGCTCTCCTCGCAGCCTTGCGACCGTGACTGATCGATCATAGTCGGGCATAATCGGTCAGAGATGATCACATCATAGAATCTCGAAACCGCTTGTCAAGGGGCTTCGACGCGAACGACCGCAGGCGCCGCGGTGAGCGCCGTCACCCTCCAGCGACGCGTGGCGCGGCAGGCCTTTCGCGGGCGCCTCTCCGGCGGCGCGGGGCGCCGTCGCCCGGCGGCCCCCCACGTCGGTTCGCCGCCGCGGCTAGTCCCAGCTGCCCAGGCTCAGGTGGACGCCCAGCAGCCTGGCCGTGAGCCAGACCGCGGCGGCGGCCACCGCCGCGATGAGCGCGATGAAAGGCAAGAAGCTCCATCTGGAGGCGTCGAGCAGGGATATCGCCACGACCACCGCGACGGGTGCAGAAAGGACGACGGCGAACTTCTTCCACCCGGGCGCGGTGTTTCTTCTGCGTCTGGGCGCGGTGGTTCTTCTTCTCGCGGTGTTCCACGCCATCGCTGACTCCTCGGAAGCGGGTGAGGGCACATCCTAGCACCTGGCGGTCGGATGGGCGGAGAAACGCCGCGGGGCGCCGCCTGGCGGCGCCCCGCGGCGAGGCAGTGATCGGCGACGGCCTCTCGCGCCCCAGGAGAGCTCGGTCGTCTCCGGCCGGACCCTCCGTGCGGGCGAGGAGGCGCGCCGCCTACTCGGCGGCGCCGTCCAGAAGGGCCTTGGCGCGCGCGTAGACGTTGTCGATGGTGAAGCCGAACTGCTCGAACAGGGTCCCGGCCGGGGCCGAGGCGCCAAAGCGGTCGAGGCCGATGATCTGGCCACCGTCGCCGACCCAGCGCTCCCAGCCCATCGTGACGCCGGCCTCGACGGCCAGCCGACGGCTGCACGAGAGCGGCAGCACGTCTTCGCGATAGTCCGCGTTCTGCCGGCGGAACAGCTGCCACGACGCCATGTTGACCACCCGCGAGCGCACGCCCTCGGCGACGAGGCGCTCGTGCGCCTCGAGCACCAGGGCCACCTCGCTGCCGCTGGCCATGAGGATCACGTCTGGGGCGCCGCCCTCGGAGGCGTCGGCCAGCACGTAGGCGCCCTGGGCGATGTTGCTCGCCGCCGCGTACTTGCCGCGATCGATGGTGGGTAGGTTCTGGCGCGTCAGCATGAGCCCCACGGGGGCGTCGTCGGTTTGCAGAGCGATCTTCCAGGCCTCGACGGTCTCGTTGGCGTCGGCGGGGCGCAGATCGATGAAATTCGGCGTGGCGCGCAGCATGGCGAGGTGCTCGACCGGCTGGTGCGTGGGGCCGTCTTCGCCGACGCCGATGCTGTCGTGCGTGAGCACGTAGGTCACGGGGAGACCCATGAGTGCCGCGAGGCGCATGGCGGGGCGCATGTAGTCGACGAACACGAAGAACGTGGCCACGTAGGGCCGCACGCCGCCATGCACCGCGAAGCCGTTGCCCATGGCCGCCATGGCGAGCTCGCGCACGCCGAAGTGGAAGTTGCGGCCCTCGGGCGTGTCCGCCTGCTGGGCCGGTGCGTCCTTGATCCAGGTGTTGTTGGACGGCGCCAGGTCGGCGGAGCCGCCGATGAGCGTGGGCAGGTGCGGCGCCAGGGCGTTGATGGCCTTGCCCGAGGCGGAGCGCGTCGCCACGGCGCCGTCCTCCGGCTTGAACACCGGCAGGTCGGCGTCCCAGCCGGCGGGCAGCTCGCGGCTCCAGGCGGCGTCCCAGGACGCGGCGCGGGCGGCGTCGGCCGCGCTCCACGCGGAGAAGCGTCCGCTCCACGCTGCATGCGCGGCCGCGCCGCGCTTCCCGGCCTCCTCGTAGAACGACTTCACGTCGTCGGCCACGAAGAAGGCCGGCTCGAGCGGCCAGTCGCAGGCCTCCTTGGTCAGCTTGACCTCGTCGACGCCCAGCGGCGCGCCGTGCGCCCCCGAGGTGTCCTGCTTGTTCGGCGATCCGCAGCCGATGTGCGTGCGCACGGCGATCAGCGACGGCCGGCCGGTCTCGGCCCTGGCCGCGGCGATAGCCGCGTCGATGGCCTCGACATCGTTGCCGTCGGCGACCTTCTGCACGTGCCACTCGTAGGCCTCGAAGCGCGCGCAGACGTCTTCGGTGAAGGCGAGGTCGGTGGGGCCGTCGATGGTGATGTGGTTGTCGTCGTAGAGGACGACGAGCTTGCCGAGCTTCTGGTGACCGGCGAACGAGGCGGCCTCGCCGCTGATGCCCTCCATCATGTCGCCGTCGCCGGCGAGGGCGTAGGTGAAGTGGTCCATCACCGCCGGGCCGGCGCCGTTGAAGGTGGCGCCGAGGAAGCGCTCGGCGACGGCCATGCCGACGGCGTTGGCGAAGCCCTGGCCGAGGGGGCCGGTGGTGGTCTCGACGCCCGCGGTGTGCCCGTACTCGGGATGACCGGGCGTCTTGCTGCCCCACTGGCGGAAGGCCTTCAGGTCGTCGAGGGTCAGGTCGTAGCCGGTGAGATGAAGCAGCGAATAGAGCAGCATGCTCGCATGGCCCGCCGAAAGTACAAAACGGTCGCGATCGGGCCAGGCTGGATCGGCCGGGTCGAAGCGCAGGTGGCGCGTGAACAACGTGTGCGCCACGGCCGCCGCGCCCATGGGCATGCCGGGGTGACCGGACCTGGCCTTCTGCACGCCATCGACGGCGAGAAAGCGGATGGTGTCGATGCAGCGCTCTTCGAGAGTCTGTGCGCTTGCCTCTGGGCTCACGGGCGTCCTTTCGTTCGGGGCGGAAGCCCGTCAGCCTCCGCCCTCCGATGACGACGGGAGGGCGGAGGCTGACGGGCGAAGGGTGTGCGACGAGGGCTTACGCGTTGCCGAAGTAGTCCCGTACGAACTTGACGAAGCGCTCGTTCTCTTCGGGGGTGCCCGGCGTGACGCGGAAGTAGCCGTCCCTGCCGTGGATGGGCTTGATGCTCTTCAGGATGATCATCTGCATATCGAGGCCCGCCTGCAGGATCTCGGCGGTGCTCCTGCCCGTCGCGCCGGCGTCGATGAGCATGTAGTTGCCGTGGGCCGGGTAGGGCTTGAGGCCGACGGCCACGAGCTCCGTGGTGAAGACGTCCATCCAGTCGTTGTTGTACTTGACCTTGTCCTTGACTTCCTGGGGATTGTCGAGGATCGCCTCGGCGGCGGCCATGGCCATCAGGCTCACGTTCCAGGGCAGGTACATCTTGGTGAAGGCCTCGACCAGCTCGGGCACGGCGACGATGTAGCCGAAGCGGATGCCGGCCAGGCCGAAGGCCTTGGAAAAGGTGTGCGACATGAACACGTGCGGGTACTTCTTGATGAGGTCGGTCTTGGCCTCGACCGCCGGATGGTAGTCGAGGTAGGCCTCGTCGACGCACAGCGGGATGCCGAGCTCGCAGAACCTGATGAGGTCGGCGTCGTCGATAAAGATGCCCGTCGGGTTGTTGGGGTTGATGATGAGGATCAGCTTGGTCTTGTCGTTGACCGCCGCGAGCATGGCGTCGACGTCGTACTGCAGATCCTCCTCGCGCAGCGGGATCTGGACGTTCGTGGCGCCGCACAGGCCGCAGCGCGAAAGGAACATCTCGAAGGTCGGGTCGGAGAGCAGGAACTCATCGCCCGGCTGCAGGAAGATGCGCATCATCGCGTCGATGGTCTCGGACGACCCATTGGCCAGGGCGATGTTCTCGGGGCCTACGCCGTGGAGCTCGGCCAGCTTGGTGCGCAGGCGCAGCATGCTGTCTGGGTAGCGGTTGCCCTTCCGGACGATCTCGGTGACCGCGTCGAGCACCTTGTCGGATGGCGGCGGGGGTTCTCGTTGAGCATCAGGCGGCCGAGCTCGGGGTGCGCCCACGCCTTGTCGAGGATGCTGGTGTTGTACTCAGGCGCGGGCAGCAGCCACGGTACGAACTTGTCCTGGATGTTCGCCATTCTCTGGAGTCCTTTCGTCAGCGGGGCGCGCCGTCCGCGAGGCAGCTGCCCGCGAACGCGACCATTTCGTTGGTGGCCTTGGAGAAGGCCTCGGCGGTCTTCACCAGCGCCGGATGCGTGTTGTACTCGGCGCGGGTGTAGCCATCCTCGTCGTAGGCGCGCGCGAAGTACGGGATCTGCATCAGCTTGTCCATGACTTCCTGGGGCGGATCGACGGCGATGCGGTTCTCTTCGAACCTGATGTCTTCAGGATTCGGGAAGTTGATGCACTCGTCGATGAGGGACGGCGGGCAGGTGACGACGATGTCGGCGCCGGCCTTCTCCTCGAGGTGCCAGATCCGCTGCTTGCCATCGACCATCGGGCCCAGGCGCAGGGAGCAGGAGAGCATCTTGCTCTGGTAGTCGCGCTCTTTGAGGGTGCGGTAGGCCTTCTTGAAGATCGCCAGCTCGGCGAGGCGCACGTCGCCCTCGCTGATCTCGAGGCCCTTCTCGGCGCCTGCCTCGCGCAGACCGCCGAGGTCGCCGTAGCGGGCTTCCATGTGGGTGATCACCGAGCGCCACTTCGAGAGGTCCACGCCGTTGGCCCTGGCCTTGTCCAGCCCGCGCATGACCGACTTCGCGCAGTCCAGAAGCTGCGAGAGGACAAACGTGAGCGTGTTGTTGGTGGCGATGCCGCGGGAGGTGAGCTCCTCGATGACCCCGTAGCCCTCGGCGGTGCCGGGCACCTTGATCATCACGTTGGGGTTGATGGTGTGGATCTCGAGGGCCTGCGTGAGCATGGCGTCCGCGTCGAAGGCGCTGCGCGGGTCGACCTGACCAGACAGGAAGCCCTCCTTGTGCCCAGACGCCTCGAAGAGCGGCAGGAACATGTCGGAGCCCTGCCTGACGACCTCTTTGTACATCAGCCAGAAGAGACCCTCGGTGTCGAGGCCGTCGTTCTCGGCGAGGATCTGCGCCGCGACTTTCTGCCAGCGCGCCGGATCGTCCTTGATCGCCGCCAGCGAGAGGGGCGGGTTGGTGGTGACGCCGCGGAACAGCTGCCCCATCGGGTCGTCAGTGTCGTACATGCGCTTGAACTGGCGCTTGAGGTTGTCCTGATCGCCGGCGTCGGCCTTGGCGAGCATCTTCGCGCACCAGTTGCCGAAGATGACCGGCGAGGAATCCCACCAGATCTCCATTCCCGGGCTGACCGCGACAAGGTCTTCCAAGAGATTGCGTTCCTGCATGTCTCCCCCTAGCTGATGGATGGCGTGAACGTGGCGTTGCGGGCATAGAGCCGAGCCGAGCCGATGGACGAGCCTCGGCAGGCTGTCTTCCTGGAGAAAAGCTCACAGGCGAGCACTGAAACGAACAGTTTCGCTCCTTTGATACCTGCTGCGCATGTTAGTTCACGTTCGCCTACGTGTCTAGCGCTCATCTTGGGCGGCGTGTCCGTCAGCGGCCGTGCGCTTTGGCCGAGGCGCGCATACGGGCCTGCCGGCGTGCGCGAACGCCGCGCGAGATCGCAGCGCCGGGCGCGGCCGGGCAACAGAAAAGGCGCGGCGGGCAAGTGCCCGCCGCGCCTTTCGACGCTGGACTATGCGTTGCGCTCAGATGCTGAGGTCGCGCTCGATCTCGGCGAGCTCTTCCGGCGTGCCCTGGATCTTCGGGCCTTTGAACCACTTGCGCGCTGAAACCAGATACCAAAGGCCGGGGATGCCGACGACGGCGGCCACCGCTATGGGCGCGTAGTTGAAGGTCTTGACCGTGATCGGGCTGGCTTGCGGCAGCATCAGCAGGATGACGATGAAGACCACCCAGATGACCGCGATCCAGCCGATGAGCGCCCCGTACTTGCCCAGCACCCAGGGACCGGGTTTGAAGGCCTTCGGGTTGATGCGGCGCAGGAACACGGGCGTGAGGTAGGCGATGTAGAGGCCGATGACCGCGATGGATGTCACGGCGTAGTAGGCGGTGGCGTTCCAGAGGTAGGGGACGGCCAGAATGAAGGCCCCGACGGCGCCGAACCAGGCGGAACGGATGGGCACACGGACGCGCTTGCTGACGTGGTGCCAGAAGTCCGAGAAGGGCACGGCCCCGTCGCGCGAGAACGCGTAGAGCATGCGCGAGTTCGCCGTGACCGACGACATGCCGCAGAAGAACTGCGCCACGATCACGACCAGGACGAGCAGCAGGCCGACGGTATGGCCGGCGGAAAACTCGAAGACGGTCGCCCACGGCACGACGGCGGTGGCGATGCCCGCGTAGTCCGCGTACTCCACGCCCCCGATGGTCACGGGGAAGACGTGCGGGATAGCGTAGCTCACGGCGAAGAGCAGAATGAAGCCGGCGATCATGGAGATCCAGATGGAGTTGACGATGCCCTTCGCCCCATTGATGTTCGCCTGAACAGTCTCCTCGGTGACGTGCGCCGAGGCGTCGTACCCGGTGAACGTGTACTGCGCGTTCAGGAGGCCGATGAGGAACACGTAGAACGGGATCGAGAATCCCGAGAGCCCCTTGAACGCGTTCCACCCCTCGCTGCCGAAGAGGAACCCGAGGGTCTGGTGACTCCCCGATGAGGGCGCCCAGAAGAGGACGATGAAGATGATCGCCACACCGACGAGGTGCCAGTACACCGAGACGTCGTTGAGGAGGGCCACCAGGCGGATGCCGAAGGTGTTCAGCAGGCCCTGAGCGAAGAGGATGACCGCCAGGATGGCGATCGTGTGCCCAGGCGACAGCCAGTAGTCCTTGCCGGTGTACATCCAGAGGAAGGCCGAGCACGAGAAGGCGCAGCCGAACGAGATGCCGGCCGTGACCGCGACCTGCCCCAGCAGGTTGAACCAGCCGGTGAACCACGACCAGATGGGGGCGCTCTTGCCGGGCGCCAGCTTGGCCGCCCAGTAGTACAGGCCGCCGGCGGTCGGGAAGGCCGAGCAGATCTCCGCCATCGACAGGCCGGCGAAGATGACCAGCGTGCCGACGATGAGCCAGCCCCAGAGCATGACCGGCGGGCCGCCGTGCAGCAGGCCGTAGCCGTAGAGGGTCAAGCATCCGGACAGGATCGAGATGATGGTGAAGGAGATGGCGAAGTTGGAGAACTTGCTCATGCTCCGGTCGAGCTCCTGGGCGTAGCCCATCTCGTGGAGCCTCTTGGTATCCTCGTCAATCTGCTGCACTGGCGGTGAAGCGGAAACTCGTTCTGCCACGGTAACCCCCCCTGTTCGACGACGCGTCCTTCGGACGCATGACTTGAGCGTCATTTAGTACGAGCGCGGCGCCGAAGTCAAGGGTCCGGGGTTCGCAGGGCGGCGGGCGGCGCAAGTGCGCCGCCCGCACGGAGGCTTCGGGGAGGCGGGCTCGCCCGCGGCCCGCGCCCTACTTACCCAGCAGCGCGTCGATCTTCTTGACCCCGTCGCTGGCGTCCTCGGCGTAGGCGTCGGCGCCGATCTGGTCGGCCCAGCGCTGCGTGCAGGGGGCGCCGCCGACCACGGTCTTGTAGGAGAGGCCCTCGGCCTTGATCGTCTTGATGACCTTGCGCTGCTCCTCCATGGTGGTGGTGAGCAGGGCGCTCATGCCGATCACGTCGGCGTTCTCCGCCTTGGCGCGCTCGATGAAGCTCGCCGCGGGCACGTCGCGGCCGAGGTCGCTGACCTCGTAGCCGTTGGCCTTGAGGTAGGCGATCACGATCGCCTTGCCGATGTCGTGGACGTCGCCCTGCACGGTGCCGAGGACGATGCGCCCCTTGACCGCGGCGGCCTCGCCCTCGAGGGCGGCGTTGGTCACTTCGGTGGCCCCGGCCATGGCGTCGGCGCTCATCATCAGCTCGGGGAGGAAGAGCTCGCCGGATTCGAAGAGCTCGCCGACCTCCTGGATGCCTTTGACGAAACCGTTGGCCATGATGTCGCCGGGGGCGATGCCCTGCGCCAGGGCGCGGGTCGCCACCTCTTCGGCGGCGGCGCGGTCACTCGTGACGATCGCCTGGGCTGCTTCTTCGTAGATGTCGGCCATGCCTTGGACTCCTCCCAACGTCTCTTGTCAGCGACACCGCACAGCTAGGTATGGCGGGTGCAAAACGGGGAGCGGAGGCGCTCCGCAAGCCGGATGCGCCGCGCCGACCCGAAGGCCGCCCGCGGCCGCATCCCGCCGCTCCCCCATCCTGCGACGGAACGGAGTATACCAGTCACGCGCGGGTCGGCCAAAGCGCACGCGGCGCGAGGCGGGGCGCGCGGGCGGCGCGAGGCGGGGCGCGCGGGCGGCGCGAGGCGGGGCGCGCGGGCGGCGCGAGGCGGGGCGCGCGGGCGGCGCGAGGCGGGCCGCCGACGCGTCGGCGGCCCTGCGAGCGCGCCGCCCGCGCGGCCGTGCTAGCATCGCGGCGTGAGATACCACGGCGCCGTCATCCGCCCCCCGAGCGAAGCTTCCAGCCTGATCGTGCAGGTCACCTACGGCTGCTCCAACAACACCTGCGACTTCTGCGGCACGTACCTCGACAAGCCCTTCGCCGTGCGTCCTTTCGACGAGGTCGTCGACGACGTCATCGGTCTACCGTCCAGTGTGCGCGCTCGCGTGCGCCGCGTCTTTCTGGCGGACGGCGACGCGCTGGCGCTGAGCACGCGCAAGCTGCACGACATCCTCGACCTCCTGCACCGCGCCATCCCGAGCCTGGAGCGCGTGAGCAGCTACGCCAACGCGCGCAACCTCCTCGCCAAGAGCGTCGAGGAGCTCGCCGGGCTGCGCCAGAACGGCCTCGACCTTCTGTACCTCGGCCTCGAGTCCGGCGACGACCAGACGCTGGCCGCCGTCCACAAGGGCATCACAGTGGCCGAGCAGATCGAGGGCTGCCGGCGCGCTTCCGAGGCCGGCGTCCAGCTCTCGGTCACGGCCATCCTCGGCCTCGCCGGCAGCGCCCGTTCGCGCGAGCACGGCAAGGCCACCGGCGAGGCGCTGTCGGCCATCGACCCCGCGTACATCGGCATCCTCACGCTGATGCTCACCCCAGGCACGGCCATGGAGCGCAAGGTGGCGAGCGGCGAGGTCGTGCTCCCCGACTCCATCGGCATGCTGCGCGAGCTGCGGGACATCGTCGCCCACCTCGAGGTCGGCGATTGCCTCTTCCGCAGCAACCACGCCTCCAACTACCTGCCCGTGGGCGGGCGCCTGCCGCAGGACAAGCAGGCGCTGCTCGCCGCGCTCGACAAGGTCCTGCTCGCGCCCGCATCCGTGCAGCTGCGCCCGGAGAGCTGGCGGCTGCTCTGACGTGCGCCGCCCACTGCCCCACGGGCGCCTCATCCTCGCCGTCCTCAGCGCCATCGCCGCTCTCATCGCGGTCGCCTACGCCTGGACCCTGATCCCCCCGAGCGCGGGCGCCAAGGCGGCGGTCCTGAAGGCGGTCGTGGGCTTCGAGCTGGCGCCGGCGCCCGTGTGGCCCGAGGCGTACCAGGGCGCCGGCCGTCTCTCGCCGGCGGCGCGTGACGAGATCCAGGCCGCCTACGAACGGCGCCTGCGCGCCTACACCACGGGCGGCGTCCTCCAACGCTGGCAGAGCCGCGACTTCACGCACGGGCTGCTCACCACCCGCAAGTCCAGCGGGGGCCGCATCTGCATCGCGGGCGCCGGCAAGGTCGTGTACTACGACTTCCGCAGCCGGCGTCCCAACGGCGATCTCGTCGTGCGCTGCGGTGTGCAGCACCGTTTCGCGACGGGCGGATGGGATCCGCGCGCGCGGACGGTGACGGACGTGAAGACCGATGTTATGCGGGTGGTGGTCATCATGGACTACACGCTCACCAAGGTCGAGGGCGTGTGGAAGGTCGCGGCCGTGCATGGCTGGCGCTTTCTCGACATGAGCGATGGGCGCATCACCTACGACCCGCCGGGCGGCGCCTCGCCGGCGCCCGCGTCTCCGGCGCCGTGACGGCCGGCGCGACGCGGCGGGCGCCGGTCGACCCGCCCGCGGCGGGGCGCTTCGTGCCCGCCGGCCGCTCATCGGGGCTGCGCCGGTCAGCCGCGCAGATGCGAGCCGTAGCCGCGCTTGAAGTGCGTCGCCGCGTACTTCTGCAGCTTCCACTCCGGGATGCGGCACTGCGGGCAGGCTTCCGCGTACCACTTGTTGCGCAGCCAGCGCCCCGCGCGGCTCGTCTTGGAGTCGTGCACCACCATATGCTTGTTGCAGTGGGTGATCACGACGGCGTAGGAGCCGCGCTCGTCGAAGGACTTGATGCCGTGGAGGATGCCGCGTCGCGAGGGCCACAGCTTGAGCTTGTCGACGAGGAGGAAGAGCGGGACCTGTTTGCGGTAGTACCGCGCCTTGTGGGGATCGGTGGGCATCGGCGCGGACAGTGTACCACTCCCGGCAGGAGCCGGCGCCTGCGGCGGCGAAAGTGAAAGCCCTGCGCTTGGCGACCCGAGGCGGACCATGAACCGACGCACTCCTGCCAGCACCACCCGCGCGCGGTCGGCGTGGGCGATCCTCTGCCTTCTGGCGGCGGTCTCGGGGGCCGCCTTTGTGGCCGCCTGCGGCGGCTCCGGCGGCGGCTCATCGCCCACGGCGGCCGCGACGGTCGCGGCGACCGCGACGCCGGCGGCTTCGCCCTCGTCGCCGTCCCCATCGGCGTCGCCCGCGGCGGCCACGACCACGCTGTCGCTGTACTTTCTGAGAGGGGAGGAGCTCGGCGTCGCCGAACGCCAGGCGCGCCAGACCACGATGCCCGCCACGGCGGCGCTCGAGGCCTTGCTCGCCGGCCCCACGGCGGCCGAGAGCGCCGCCGGCCTGGCGAGCGCCGTGCCGGGCGGGACTCGCCTCCTCGGCCTTTCCATCGACGGGACGACGGCGCTGGTCGACCTTTCCGCGCGGTTCGCCGCCGGCGGCGGCAGCCTCTCGATGCAGGCGCGCGTCGCGCAGATCGTCTACACGCTGACCCGGTTCAAGACGGTGGAGACGGTCACGTTCATGCTGGAGGGAAGCGCCATCGACACCCTCGGCGGCGAGGGCCTGCTGCTCGGCGAGGGTCAGCGCCGCTCCGCCTGGCGCAGCTTCGAGCCGGCCATCTTCGTGGAAAGCCCCGGCGTCGGCGCCGTGCTCGGCAGCCCGTTCGTCCTCGAAGGCACGGCCAGCGTCTTTGAAGGCTCCTTCAGGGCGCAACTCGAGGACGCCGGCGGCGAGATCGCGAGCGCCACGATCCAGGCCTCGCGCGGCGCTCCCGAGCGGGGGCGCTTTCGCACGACGATCTCGTTCAGCGCGACGGCGCCGAGCGGCGCACTCGTCGTCTACAGCCCGTCCATGGAGGATGGCTCGCGGCAGGGCGAAGTGCGCATCCCGGTCGGATTCTCGTCGGACTGACAGGGCACGCCCGGCCGTCGGCCTGGATCGGTGGAGTCTACTGCTCCTTGTCCAACACGCGTTGCCAGAGCGGCACGACGTACCATACGACCACGATCCAGCACGTCATGACGCCCGCCCCCACGGCCGCCCACGTCTCGTTGAAGACCACGGCCGCGACCACGTACACCACGAGCGCGATCGAGGCCGCGACAAACGCGGACCCGGCCAGGGCCAGACGGTTGAACCAGAAGAGCATGCCCTCCTTGTCGTGCTCGCGAAAGCGCAGGCGATGATTAGCCGAGGGCGCCATGAGAAGGACGTTGCCCACGGCCGCGCAGAGGAACGCGGCGAAGTAGGCGCCGCGGTGCGTTTGGGTGAGCTCCTCGAAGCGGAACGTGAACGGCAGGATGAGCAGAAACGCGAACAGCACCTGGGCGCCGGGCAGCAGGATGCGCAGCTCGTTGAGCAGCTCGATGAGCTCGCGGTCGACGCGCGCTTTGCGATCCTCCACCATGTCTCCTCCCGGCCGGCGCCCCGTGCGCATCTCCGACCGCTCGATGTGCCACGCCTACGCGCGCCGGAGAAGGAGATGGCGGGGAGTGCGGGAGTCACACCCGCCTGCGTGGGTTTAGAGCCCACGCTGATCCTTCCGATCGACCCCCCGCGCCCGCTGATTCTACTACGGCGCGCCGGCAAACGTGCGGCAGGGAGACGCGGAACCTCTCACACGAGCGCCCGCGCCGCCATGACCGCGACGCCGATGGCCAGCGGCTCGTGGATGTGGCGCACGCCGAGCAGGGCCTGCGCAGCCGCGGTGAAGCCGGAGGGCAGGCCCGGCACGGCCGCAACGCTGATGGAGGATGCGTCGCCGGCGTCGATAAAGCCGCCTGAGGGGGTGGCGTCGAAGACGAGATCGCAACGCGCGAGACCCTCGGCGAGCGTCACCGGCTGCAGCTTGAGCCCGACGTCGAGCGCGGCTTGCAGCCGCGCCTGGTCGGGCTCCACGACCTCGACGGCGGCGCCGCGGCTCACGAGGCGCCGCGCGGCCGCGCGGCCCACGGGACCGAGCCCGAGAAGGAGGACGCGCCGACTGAGGAGGCTCCCGGCCGCCGCCTCGAGCGCGGTCACGTAGCCATCGGCCGTCGCGGGGTCGTCATCGACGCAGCGCCCGTTGCGGGGGTTCAGCGCGATGAACCGGAAGTCGTCGGCGAGGAACACCACCTCTGCCGCCCCGTCGTACGCTTCCTGGATGCCGCGCACGTCCGGTTGCGCCGTCACCCAGGCGTCGCAGCCGAGATGCCGTAGGATCGCGACCACGCAGTCGCTGAAGCCGCCGATGACGCCCTCCCCGCTGGTGACCGGCGCCGCCGCCACACGTGCCCCGTAGAGGGGCACGCAGACCGGCGGGTGCGCGACCGTGTTCATGGCGAGCTCGCGCAGGCCGAGGCCGGTGAGATCCCTGAGCCCGGCCTCGAACTCGTTCAGGCGCTCGGTGAGCGCCTCTACGTCCTCTGTCGTAAGCCTCGTCACGATCCTGTCGCCTCCGTTTGCGCCAGTCTTCCGGCCTCCGCCGCCAGATCCAGTCGTTCGCGGCGCGCCAGCTCCCTCACGGCCTCGTCGGCGCGCGCCCGCGCCTCCTCGACGTCCGCGCCCGTGGCGATCAACGTAGCCGCCCAGGCGCGCGCTCCGCGACGGTGGTCGGTCAGCGCCTCGTCGATGCCGAAGAAGCCTTTCACAAGCCGCAGCGGAGCAGCGCTCCCCATCACATGCTCGCCGGCGACCGTGAGCAAACCATCGTGAGCGTGGACGTGCTGGTACACGCAGGCGCGGCGCGGCGCGCGATCGACCCGCGGGGGCGCTCCGCGGATCGCCGTATCGTGCAGCAGCTCGACGATATTGAGCCCGCTGGACCAGTACACCGCAGTCGGCGTCTGGCTGGGGAGGCGGGCGTCGATCTCGAGCACTTTGGCCTCCGCCCCGCACACCATCACTTCGACGTCCATCAGTCCGTTGAGACCGAGGCCCGCGGCGAGACGTACGGCCGCGGCGTCGAAGGCCGCCGGCGTGCCCGGCGCCACGGCGTGGTCCCAGGCGCACGAACCGTCGGGGCCGGCGGCCGCGGGCGCTCCGGCCGCGGCCTCGCCCACCGGCGCCACGACGCGCTTGCAGTCGTAGACGGCGTCGAACTCAAGGCCGGTGATCTGCAGCGGGACGGCGTGGCCGCCCCACGCGAGCACCTCGAGCGACAGAGACGGTCCGGCGACGTACTCCTCGACCACCGGCCGGTGGCCGCCGGCCGCGAGGCGCGCGAGCGCGGCCGCCAGCGCGGCTTCGTCGGCGACCACCGAGACGCCCTCGCTGCCGCTCGCCGAGTCGGGCTTCACGACGGCCGGAAAGCCGCACGCCGGCCAGGGCAGGGGGTGCGGCGCGTCGAGCTCCGCGAACAGCCGCCGCGAAGCGAGCTTGGACACGCTGACGCGGTACGCGTCCAGGTCGAAGAGCAGGGGGACGCCCCAGGCGGGCACGCGTGCGGCCAGCCACTCCAGGGTCGTCAGATCTTCGCAGGCCGGCAGCACGGCGTCGCAGGCGGCGACGAGCGTCCGCGCCCGAGCCTCGTCGGCGACGATGTCCGCGACCACATGGCGGTCGGCGAGGCCCGCGGCCAGCGGAGCCTCGCGGCGGTCGACGAGGACGGTCTCCCAGCCGGCCTTCGCGGCCAGGTAGACGGCCTCGGTACCTTGCAGCTTGCCGCCGACGACGAGCAGCCTCACGCGGGGACCTCGAGGCGCGCATGCGCCGCGGCCAGCCAGGCGCGATACTCGGCGACCGTGCCCGGGCGGAGCCCCAGCCGCGCGAGGTGCGGCAGCACGCCGGCCACCGTGCGGTTGCCCTCGTCGATATCGAGCTCGGCCTGCGACACGCCGGCCAGACCGACGGTCGGCGGCACGATCGAGGTCACCACATTGGCGCCGGCGTTCAGGCGCCGTTCAAGGCCGCGGATGCCGTCCACATCGAGAGATCCCGGGATCAAGGCGTGGGGCATGGCCAGGCGCATCGTGGCGATGGTGAGCAGCTCCGCCGCGTCGCCGCTCGTCTGCACATCGGCCAGCGGCGTGCCCGCCTGCGGCACGAACGTCATGACCCGGACCTGCTCCCACGCAGCCTCCCGCATCGCCGCGAGCGAACAGGCGCGATCGGCCGCGGTGTCGCCGATGCCCGTGAGGAGGCCGTCCTCGACGAGCAGACCGGCGCGCCGGGCCGCGCGGCGCGCGGCGACGCGCGCCGCGAACGGCTGGCCGATCCGCAGGCGCTCGTACAGCTCCGGGCTGTGCGTCTCCTGGTACAGCGCGTACCAGTCCGCGCCGCTGGCGCGAAGGCCGGCCAGCACCTCGTCGGGCACGACGCCGGGCGAGATCATGACCGGCAGCCCGCTGCCCTCGTGGACCGCCTCCACGAGCTCGAGAAGCCCGATGTAGCCGGGCTCCTCGTGGATGACCGGGTCTTCGCCCATCGTGAGGTCGAGCAGGACGACCCCGGAGCCCGCAAGGCCGCGACAGATGGCCACGACCTCGTCCAGGGACTTGCGATAGCGAGGGCTCTCGTCGTTGTCGGCGCGGTAGAAGCAAAAGGCGCACGCGTTGCGGCAGTAGGTCGAGAAGTACACAAAACCGTAGAGAAAGACGGCGTCGCCGAAGCTTCGGGCGCGCGCCTCACGGGCGGCCGCGAACACGATTTCGGCGGCCTCGCCGCGGGCCGCGAGAAGCTCGGCGAGGTGCGGCTCTTCGAGCCGGTCGCCGGCGAGCGCGCGGCGGCAGAGGCCGCGGACTGCGCCGGCGGTGCGCCCCAGGGAGTCGCTCCTCTTCAGCGGAACTCGAGTACCTCGCCGGCGGGTCGCCGCGACGTGGGCGTGACGGCGCCCGCGGGCCGGCCGATGGGCACGACGGCGACCAGCCTGGCCGAAGGCTCCACGCCGAGCAGCGCCTCGATGGCGGGCGCCGCCAGCACCGGGGCCGTCATCCAGCACGAGCCGTAGCCCAGGGCGTGGGCCGCCGTGCAGAAGAGCTGGACGGCGGCGCCGATGCTCTGCAGGTCCGGGCGCGCGCGCCGCCTGTCGCGCTCCTCCACGCCGAGGCCGCGGGCGCGCAGCATCTCGTCGGCGTGCGAAGAATAGGGCAGGCCGAACACGGCCATCACCAGCGGCGCTTCGACGAAGAACGTCGCGTAGACGCGCAGCGCCTTGAGCTCCTTGCTCTTGCCGGCGAGCTCCGGCCAGGCGGCCATCTCGTCGATGGCGTCGTCGACCGCCTGCCGCATGGCCACCCGCGTGGCGGCGTCGTCGACGGCGACAAACCGCCACATCTGGGCGTTGCCGGCGTTGGCGGCGCGCACCGCCAGCTCGACCATCGCCGTCACGTCCTCCCGCGCAACGGGGTCGGGGAGGAAGCGGCGCACGCTGGCGCGGCCGCCGATGGCGCTCTGGAGCCGCGCTGCGGCAAGCTCTCGTGTGGCGTCGGCGTCCATGCGCGCTTCAGCCGCCCGAGATGGGCGGCACCACGGTGAGCTTGTCGTCGTCCTTCAGCGGCGTGTCCAGACCCTCGAGCGCATTGACATTGCGCGCGTTCAGAAACACGCCGGCCCACATCCTGCCGTCTTCGCGAAAGACGCGCGGCTTGAGCCGCGGCTCGGCGGCGATAGCGAGATCGAGCGCCTCGGCGACTGTCGTGGCCGCGCACTCGATCTCCCGCTCGCCGCCGGCCGTGGTCATGCCGACCGGCAGCTTGACGTAAGCTCTGGCCACGATCAGGCCCGCAGCTCCTTGTCTTTCTTGTCGACCTTGAGGTCGACGGCGTACACGTACTTGTTCTGGCAGAAGGCGATGCACTGCGGCTCGCCGCCACAGAGGTCGCACTTGAACGCGACCTCGCGGTCGGGGTGCTCGTGGATGACGTCCGTGGGGCACACCTCGTAGCACTCGCCGCAGTTGGTGCACTTGTCCTCGTCGACGATGAGCACGAAGCCCTCCACGGAGTCGCCGACCTTCTCTTTGCTCGCGAAGAAGCCCTTCGGGGTGACGGTGATGCGCGTCGTCACGATGGCGTCGTTGGGGCACGCTTCCTGGCATTTGGCGCAGCCGGTCTGCAGGCAGGTATGGCCCTTGATCTCGGCGGTGGTGGGGTTGCACTCGGCGAACAGCCGGGCGACGGACGGACGGTAGCCGGCCTCGTGGAACGCCGAGCACGCCAGCTCGCACATGTGGCAACCCGTGCACTTCTTCCTGCTTATCATCACGTGGGGCATCGGATTCCCTTTCTAGAGGCGGACGTCGACGCCGAGCTCGGCGAGTTTTGCCTCGGTGGGCACGCCGTGCTCGTCCCAGCCGCGGAGGCGGTAGTACTCCAGGGTCTTGTCGAGGAAGACCTGCTTGCCGATGATCCTGCCGGCGGACGGGCCGCTCTTGTGCGGCTTGGTGAGCAGGAGCTCGGGCAGATAGTCGTCGGCGGCGGTCATGCCCTCGCGGATATTGAACAGGCGGCCGAGGTTCCAGACGCGCTCACCGGCGAGGGCGAGCTCCTCCTCGGTCACGTCGCGCTTCCAGACGTGCTTGAGCAGCTGGCTCATCTGGTCGAGGTCGATGGCCCAGAAGTCGCACCAGATACCGAGGTACTTCATCGACGAGAAGTTCTGGCCGTTGATGTTGTAGGCCGCTTTGCCCTCCATCGTGTCGGCAGGTTCGTCGCCGGTGATGATCTCGTCGCCCACCGGATACGAGCGCATGTGGCAGCCGCCGCGGTCCGAGGTCGAGTACGAGAGGCTCATGCCGAAGGTGCCGCGCGGGTCGTAGCCGGGGAGCTCGAGGTTCTTGACCTCCATGGCGAGCTCCGGCGCGCCGTACTTCTCGGCGAGGCGCTTGGCGCCCAGCGCCAGCTCCTCGCCGATACCCGTGCGCGTGGCCATGAGCTCGGGCGCTTTGAGATAGCTCTCGACGTCGCCGAAGCGCACGCCGAAGTCCTTGACGCCCTTCTCGGTGAGGTCCATGGCCAGGCCGAGCACCGACCCGCTCGAGATGGTGTCCATGCCCCACTCGTCGCAGAGCTCGTTGAACTTGACGAGCGCCGCGATGTCGCCGATGCCGCAGTTGGCGCCGCAGAGCGCGATGGTCTCGTACTCGGGGCCCTCACCCTGCACCATCACGCCGTCCTGTTCCACGCCGTGGAAGTTGCGGCAGGCGATGGCGCACTGGTAGCAGGCGCGCTTCTTGAGGCGGATCTTCTGGAACGACTCCGAGTTGATGTTGCCGGCGCCCTCGAACTCGCCCTCCGACCAGTTGCGCGTGGGGAAGGCGCCGGCGCCGTTCACGAGGTCGACCAGGATAGGCGTACCCTCCTCGTGGACCCAGTAGTTGTCGTCGGTGAGCACGTGCTCGTCGTGGATGCGCCAGATGTCGGCGAGGAAGGCCTTGGGGTCGCCGACGGTCACCGTGCCGGTACCGCGAAGGGCGATGGCCTTGAGGTTCTTGTCGCCGAGGAGAGCGCCGTGACCGCCGCGACCGGCCTTGTGGTACTGGTCGGTGGAGACGCACGCCCAGGGGAGCTTCTTTTCGCCGGCGGGGCCGATGGACAGCACCTTGGCGTTGGCGTCGAAGTCGTCGCGCAACGCCTGCTCGATGGCCGAGGTCTTCATGCCCCAGTACCTGGGCTCGGCCGGGCGGAACTCGACGACGTCGTCCTTGATGCAGACCACAGTCGGCTTGGCGGCGCGGCCCGTGATGATGATCATGTCGTAGCCGGCGAACTTCATCTCGGGGGCGAACGAGCCGCCCACGTAGCTGTCGTTGAGGACGCCGGTGACCGGGCTCTTGCAGCCTACGATGAGCCGCGACGACGTGCTCACGTTGGTGCCGGCGAACGGACCGGTGACGAGGAACACGGGGTTCTCGGGCGACCAGGGGTCGAGACCGGGCGGTATCTCCTCCCACATGTAGCGCAGCAGCAGCCCCTTACCGCCGATGTAGAGCGCCGCCCAGTCCATGTTGAGCGGCTCTACCGCGGAGGTCAGAGCGCCCATGTCGATCCTGAGCACTTTGCCTTGGTAGAAGTCCAATGCGTCCTCCTGAAGACGTCCGACGGTGTCCGCCGTTCCGGCAGATGCCAGGGAGCTTCGAGCGCGCCGGCGGGAACGGAGGGATTACAGGCGCGCCCATTCTAGCCAAGTGGCTGTGGCGGGGCAATTTAGCGCCCGCTTGCAGGATAGAACGGACCCGAAGCCGATGCCGACCTGGCCATTTCGGCAGAGCGCGCCGCGGCGACCCGGCCCGTGGCTAAGGGCCTATCCCGATAGGGATGTGCGTGCGGGGCGTTCGTGGACCGAGCGGGGCGGTCACGAGACGGTCCCCTCGTAGCCCAGCTACGTGGGGATCCGGGGAGGGGCCGCATCCGCGACGTGTCCACGGGCGCATCCGTGCGTGCAGACCTATTGGGATAGGCCCTAAATCTCACGCACCCTCGGGCCGCTCACGGGCGCCGCGCCGCTCAACGGCGGGTGCGCCTGACGGCGCGGCCGCCGTCAGCGCGCGCCGCGCCGCCGGCGCCCTGCGCGTCAAGCCCGGCCGGGAGCTTCGGGCAGGTCGCGGATGTTCTCGGCGGCCTGCCACTTGCTGTAGTTGTCGACCATGGCGTCGAGCAGCTCCTTGAGGAAGCGCGCCGAGAGGTTGACACGGCTCACGACGACGCCCTGCATCTCCTCGCCCTCGGCGCTCTCGTGGTCGAGACGCACGAAGGTGATCGAGAACTCGTAGTCCGAGTGGCTGATGTTGGCGAAGTTGGCGTAGACGCCGGCCATCATCTCGGGGGTGGCGTGCAGGTTGATGTGCTTCTCTTGCTCCTCCATGGTGCCTCCTGTTCAGCTGTTGATGCGGCGGGCGATGGCGGCGGCCATGCCGCTGGTGCCGGCCGTGCCGCCGAGGTCGTAGGTCACGTCCTTACCCTCGGCCACGATGGCCGCGATGGCGCCCTCCATGCGGCGCGCCGCGGCGTCCTCGCCGAGGTGCTCGAGCAGCAGGACGCCCGAGCGCAGCAGCGCCATGGGGTTGACCTTGTCCTGCCCGGCGTACCTGGGGGCGCTGCCGTGCACGGGTTCGAACACGGCGATGTCGTCGCCGAAGTTGGCCCCCGGGGCCACCCCGAGGCCGCCGATGAGGCCGGCGCACAGGTCGCTGACGATGTCGCCGTACAGGTTGGGCAGCACGAGGACGTCGTAGAGCTCCGGCTTCTGCACGAGCTGCATGCACATGTTGTCGACGATGCGGTCTTCGAACTCGATGTCCGGGTACCGCGCGGCCACCTCGCCGGCGACGCGCAGAAAGAGCCCGTCGGTGCACTTCATGATATTGGCCTTGTGCACGGCGGTGACCTTGCGGCGGCCGTGCGTGCGCGCGTACTCGAAGGCGAAGCGCGCGATGCGCTCGCTGCCCTTGCGGGTGATGATCTTGATGCTCTCCGCGGCGTCCTCGCCGACCATGTGCTCGATGCCCGCGTAGAGATCCTCGGTGTTCTCGCGGACGACGACGAGGTCGATATCCTCGAAGCGGCTGCGCACGCCCTTCATCGTCTTGGCGGGACGCAGACACGCGTACAGGTCGAGCTCCTTGCGCAGCGCCACGTTGACGCTGCGGAAGCCGCCGCCGACCGGGGTGGTGATCGGCCCCTTGATCGCCACCCTGGTGCGACGGATGGAATCGAGGACATGCTCCGGCAGCGGCGTGCCGTACTCCTCCATCACGCCCAGGCCGGCGTCGTGCACCTCCCACAGGATCGGCACACCGGTCGCGGCGAGCACGGTCTCGAGGGCGGCGGCCAGCTCGGGGCCGGTGCCGTCGCCGGGGATCAGGGTGACTGTGTAGGTCATGTGACTCCTGCGGTCGCGGGTGTCGATGGGCTGATGGCGCCCCTGCGGGGCCGGTCAGCCCTCAGGCAGCGCGAAGCCGCCGTGCCGCTTGATGTGCGCGACCAGGCCGCCGTCGTTCAGAATGGTCACCATCACCGGCGGCAGGGGCGTGAACGGGATGACGGCGCCGCTCGTGAGGTCGCGCACCTCGCCGGCGATGAGGTCGACCTCGAGGTCGTCCTGCTCGCCGACGCCGCTCGTGTCGCACTGCAGCACAGGCAAGCCGACGTTGATGGCATTGCGAAAGAAGATGCGCGCAAAGCTCTGCGCGAGGACCGCGCTCGCCCCGGCGAGCTTGATGATGCGCGGCGCGTGCTCGCGGCTGGAGCCGAGGCCGAAGTTACGCCCGCCGACGACGAAGTCGCCGGGCGCCATGGCCGCCGCAAACTCAGGCCGCGCGTCCTCGAGCACGTGCTTGGCCAGCTCGGGGAGGTCGGTGCGCAGGTGGAAGAGGCGGCCCGGGGCGATGTGGTCGGTGGAGATGTCGTCGCCGAAGAGCCAGGCCTTGCCGCGCAACAGCTCCTCGCTCACGTGATCCATTCCTCCTCGCTGACCGTGACGCTGTTCATCGCCACGCCCGGCTCGCGGGCGCGCTGGGGATCCCGCTCGGGGATCGCGTCGAGGACATCCATGCCCTCGATGACACGCCCGAACACGGTGTGCTTGCCGTTCAGATGAGGCGTCTCGCCATACGTGATGAAGAACTGCGAACCGTTGGTGCCGGGGCCCGCATTGGCCATTGAAAGGATGCCGGGCTGGTCGTGCTTGAGCGCGGGGTGGATCTCATCGGCGAAGCGGTAGCCGGGGCCGCCGCTGCCGCTGCCCGTGGGGTCGCCGCCCTGGGCCATGAAGCCCTTGATGACGCGGTGGAACGTGACCCCGTCGTAGTAGCCGTCACGGGCGAGGAAGACGAAGTTATTGACCGTGGCGGGCGCCTTGTCGGCGAAGAGCTCGATGACGATGTCGCCCAGATCGGTGCCGATGGTGACCACATAGCGCTAGGTGAGGTCGATGACCAGCGACGGCGGTGCGTCGTACTGCTTAGCCATGACGTCCTCCTTCCTGGAGTAGTTCGCGGGGATCGGTGATCTCGCCGGTGACGGCCGTGGCGGCCGCGGTGGCCGGCGAGCCCAGGTAGATGGACGCCTCGGGGTTGCCCATGCGCCCGTGGAAGTTGCGGTTGGCGGTGCTGAGGCAGATCTCGCCGTCGGCGAGGACGCCCTCGTGGATGCCGACGCAGGCGCCGCAGCCGGGGTTGGTGATCACGGCGCCGGCGTGCCAGAACACGTCGTACAGGCCTTCGCCCGCCGCCGCGCGCGCCACGGCCTGCGAGGCCGGCGTGACGATGAGGCGCGTGTGCGGGGCGCGGCGGCGCCCGCGCAGAATGCGCGCCGCCGCGCGCAGGTCGGCGAGCCGGCCGTTGGTGCAGGTGCCGATGAGCACCTGGTCGACGCGCGTGCCGGCGAGCGCGGCCGCAGGCGCGGTGTTGTCCACGGTGTGAGGCTTGGCCACCATCGGGACGATGGCCCCGGCGTCGAGCGCGACGAGGCGCTCGCAGGCGGCGCCGGGGTCGGCGGCGAGCGGCCGCCAGGCCTCCTCGCGACCCTCGCCGGCGAGAAACTCGCGGGTCGCCGCATCGCTCGGCATGAGGCCCGCCTTGGCGCCGGCCTCCACGGCCATGTTGCAGAGCGTGAAGCGGCCGGGCATGGGCAGAGCGTCGATACCCGGCCCGCCGAACTCGAGCGCCTTGTACGTGGCGCCGTCGGCGCCCAGTGAGCCGATCAGGGCGAGCATGAGGTCCTTGGCCTCGACGCCGTCGCGCAGCGCGCCTGAGACCTCGATGCGAAACGTCTCCGGCACGCGCAGCCAGGTCTGGCCGCTGGCCATGCCGACGGCCACGTCGGTGCTGCCCATGCCGGTCGCAAAGGCGCCGAGGGCGCCCGCCGTGCAGGTGTGCGAGTCGGCGCCGATGACGAGGTCGCCGGGCCTGGCGTAGCTCTCGGCGACCCTCTGGTGGCAGACGCCCATCTCGACGTCGCTGAGCGTGGCGCCCGAGGACGCGCAGAAGGCCCTGATCGTCTGCTGCGCGTTGGCCAGCTCGCGGCGCGGCGCCGGGGCGGCGTGGTCGATGAAGAACACGCAGAGCGGCGCCTTGACGGACGCTGCGCCGAGCTCCTCGAGCTGCTGGATGGCCAGCGGCCCGGTGCCGTCCTGAGCGATGGCCACATCGACGTCGCAGACGACGATCTGCCCGGGCGCGACCGCGTCGAGGCCGGCGTGCGCGGCGAGGATCTTCTCGGCGAGCGTGAGCGCCGTCACGCAGGCGCTCCGGCGGCCTCGACGGCGGCCGCGCCGTCGCCGTTCGCCTTCTTGCCCATCGGCACCGCGTCGCCGAGGCGCGCCAGATAGTCCATGTAGATGTACATGAGCTCCTTGTCGAAGAGCGCGCGCTTGAGCTCGATGGCGGTCTTGCGCACCAGGGCGAGCACGCCGTCGCAGTCGGCCTGCGTGAGCTCCAGGCCGAACTCCTGGAACTTGCGGTAGATGGTGCGCGATCCGGAGTGCTTGCCCACGACGATCTGGCGTTCGAGGCCCACGTCTTCGGGGGCGAACGCCTCGTAGTTGAGCGGGTTCTTGATGACGCCGTCGGCGTGGATGCCGCTCTCATGCGCGAAGACGTTGGTGCCGACGATGCTCTTCCACGCCGGGATGGTGCGCGCCGAGGCGGCGGCCACGTACTCGCTGAGCTCGCGAAAACGGCTCGTGTGCAGGCCCACATCGACCTTGCCGAGATACTTGAGCGCCATGACGACCTCTTCGAGGGCGGCGTTGCCGGCGCGCTCGCCGAGGCCGTTGACGGTGGTGTTCACGTAGGTGGCGCCGGCCTTGATGCCGGCGAGGGCGTTGGCCGTGGCCATGCCGAAGTCGTCGTGGGTGTGCATCTCGATGTCGAGGCCGCCCTCCTTCTTGAGAAACGTGATGACGTTGAAGGTGTCGAACGGGTCGAGGATGCCGAGCGTGTCGCAGAAACGCAGGCGGTCGGCGCCCTCCTCTTTAGCGGCCTGGCTGAAGCGCAGCAGAAACTCGAGGTCGGCGCGCGAGGCGTCCTCGGCGTTGACCGACACGTAGAGGTTCTTGTCTTTGGCGAAGGCCACGCACTCGCGGATCTGGTCGAGCACCCACTGCCGCGACTTGGCCAGCTTGTGCTCGATGTGGATGTCGCTGGCCGACATGGAGATGGCCACGGCGTCGACCCCGCAGTCGAGCGAGTGCGTGACGTCGGCGATGACGGCCCGGTTCCAGGCGAGGATGGAGGCGTCGAGCCCGAGCTCGACGATCTCCCTGATCGTCGCCTTCTCGTCGCCGCCCATGGCCGGGATGCCCACCTCGATCTGGTGCACGCCGACCTCGTCGAGGAGCCTGGCGATGCGGATCTTCTCGTGGTTGCTGAAGACGACGCCGGCCGTCTGCTCGCCGTCGCGCAGCGTGGTGTCGTCGATGCGCACCGCCGGTTCGGCCGGCCTGGCGCCGGCGATGACGAAACTGGAGAGGTCGCTGGTCATTGGTACCTACCTGTCGATGCGGATGCAGCCGCAGGCCCCAGACCCGGGGGCGCCGCTACCGTGGGACGTGCCTGCGGTGTGAGAGAGGGACGACTCGCGCGATGCTGGACGGCAGCACGCGGCTGCAAGACGACTGCATTGTTCCACACCCGGTCCCGGGCAGGCAAGAAAGCAGCCGGCGACGTGCCCATCCACGAGCTGCTGATGGCGCCCGCCGCCGCCGCCGCCAGCTCGGTCGCTTGCCGGGTCAGCGCGTGGCGTTGCCGCCACAGCTCCACGAAGACCGACACCTTGGCGCGCGGCACGACGGGGTTGGCCGGGCTCAGCAGGTAGTCCACCGCTCCCGCGGACCTCCACCACGAGGAGCCGACGGGTGGCACGCGTCGAGAACGCCCGAAGGGCGCTGAACGCGTCCACGAGCTCGGCCCTCGTCACCGGCTTGGTCGTGAAGCCGAAGGCGCGCCCATGGAGGACACGGCTGGCGTCGTCGTCGACGGTGACGATGTGCACCGGGATGTGCCGCATCTCGGGGTCGTTCTTCAGGGCGTCCAACACCCGCCACCCGCTCAGATTGGGAAGGCTGATGTCGAGCGTGAAGGCCGACGGCCGGTGGCGGCGCGCCAACGCCAGCGCCGGCGCGCCGCGGTCGGTCACTACGACCTTGACGCCCATGTCGTGAGCCAGCTCCTGCAGCACGCCGGCGAAGGCCGGGTCGTCCTCGACGACGAGCAGGACGGGGTCGGAGGGCTCGATCCGGTCACGGTCGTCGGAGACCTCCGTCGATGCCTCATTCACCTCCTCAGCGTCCTCAGCCGCGGCGGCGGCGGCCTTCCGTTCCCGCGCGCGCTTCGCGGGCGCGGTCGCCGATCCAGCCGCCGATCCGGGCGCGAGCTTGGGCGCCGGTCCCGCCGGCTTGGGCGCCGGTCCCGCCGGCAGCGGCGCTCCGGCCGGCGGTACGGGCGCGCCGGGGGCGCTCGCGGGCCAGGCGCTGGGACCGCTTTGTTCAAGCGGCAGATACAGGGTGAAGGTGCTCCCCACACCCTCTTCGCTCGCCAGCGTGATCTCTCCGCCCAGCAACTGCGCGATCTCCCGGCTGATGGAGAGCCCGAGCCCGGTGCCGCCGTACTTGCGGCTCGTGCTGCCGTCGGCTTGCTGGAAAGCCTCGAAGATGATGCGCTTGCGATCGTCCGGGATCCCCATCCCGGTGTCCGTCACGGTGAACGCGACGACCGCGGCGGCGTTCGAGAGCGTCACGTTCTCCGGATCCCAGCCAGACTCGACGGCCGAGAGCGCCAGGGAGACCCGGCCCTTATCGGTGAACTTGAACGCGTTGCTGAGCAGGTTCTTCAGCACCTGCTGGAGCCGCTGCGCGTCGGTGAGGATGCTCTCCGGCAGCCCCTCGGCCACGTTGACCGAGAAGTCGATCTTCTTGTCCTTCGCCATGTGCCCGAACGTCTGCTCGAGGGCGTCGACCACGTCGGCCAGGGCGACCTCGCTGATGCTGGCCTCGACTGTGCCGGACTCGATGTTCGAGAGGTCGAGGATGTCGTTGATGAGGGTCAGAAGGTCGTCTCCCGGCGACATGATGGTCTGGGCGTATTTGAGCTGCTTCGACAGGATCAACAGGCTGTTGAGCGGCGTGCGCAGCTCGTGCGACATGTTGGCGAGGAACTCCGACTTGTATTTCGAGGTGAGCGCCGGCTGCTCGGCCTTCTCCTGCAGAGTCGCGCGCGAACTGGCTCAACCTGCAGGCGGCTCACGACCTTGCGCAGCCGGCCGGCGCAGCCGGCCGGCGCAGCCGGCCGGGCCCTGGAGGCCGCGAGCTGAGATCGGGGATGGTTGCGATGATGTCGGCGTGCTCCATGCCGTCAGCAACACGGAGAAGGCCGCGGCCGCGGCCTTGGCAGACGAGCACGGAGTCCTGACGAACGCCCCCATGAGGTGTGGCGCACGGCCGTCGCCGAGCGCAAGGCGAAGTCGGCACGGCTGAACGCACCAGACGCGCTGCATGTGCCCTGTTCCGTCCTCGCGCGTCAGGGCGCCGGCGCGAGCAGCCGCTGCGCCTCCGCGGCCGTGCGCACCTCGCAGGCGCCGGACATGGCGACCGCCAGGGCGCGGTCTCCGGTGATCAGCACGCAGGCGGGAAGCGCGAGTGCGAGTCGCGCGACGTGCTCGTCGCCGGGCTCCACCCCGTCGGGCACGGCGACGGGCGCAGGATCCGCAGTGCTCGTCCCCGGCGCCCACCCGATGTCCACCTCGACGGCCTCCAGCGCGAGCCGCTGCAGGATCTCGTCCACCTCGGCTTCGCCAAGACGATGCAGTGCCACGATGCCGGGTCTCAGCAGCACACCGCGGTACTCGGCGAGCAGTTCGACGGAGAGCGCGAAGCCGAGCTCGGCGGCCAGCATCGCGTTCAGGATCCGTTGGGGCGGGGCGCCCTCGGCGCGACTCACGAGGCCGCTGACCACGACGTTCGTGTCGACGACGCAGAGAGGCCTCACCCGGCGCGTATGCAAGTGTCGGCGCCGGCCTTCGCCTGCCGCTCGGCGCGGTAGGCCCGCACCTCCGCGACCGCCAGGCGTTCTGCCTCCTCAGGGCTCAGGGAGCTCCGAGAACGCGCCCGTGCGACCAGCTCCTCGGCGCGAGCCTGGCTCTTTACGCCGCACGCCTCCAGACTCTCATCGATGATAGTGGTGATGGTGGCGCCGCGCCGCGCCGCCGCCTCCTTGACGGCTCTGTGACGCTCTTCGCTGAGCGTGATACTGAGACGAGGCATCGCCACCTCCAGACCGAGTTCGGGGATCTTGGTGTCTTTACACCACTACATCATAGCATCAGTCCACCAACTGGTCAACGTCGCTCTGCCGGCGCGCCGCCGAACATGCAGCTCAGCGGCATCAACCTGATGCAGCCCGCCAGCGGCCGAGGAGTGTGGATCGGGAGTGGAGGATGGGCGCGAGATGCCGCGGGACGAGCCCACGCCCGCGCCCACGCCGGCGGGGCGGCCGTCGCGAGGCGCGCCGGGCGAGGCTCAGCCGCCGAGCGCCTTGCGCAGCAGCTCGTTGACCAGCTTGGGGTTGGCGCGCCCGCCGCTGGCCTTCATGACCTGGCCGACGAAGAAGCCGATGACCTGCTGCTTGCCGGCCCGGTACTGCTCCACCTGTGCGTGGTTGCCGGCGACGACCTCGGCGACGATCGCCGCGAGCTCCGCGGTGTCGCTGATCTGGCCGAGGCCGTGCTTCTCGACGATCGCCTCGGGCTCGGCGCGCCCGGCGATCATCCTCGCGAAGACGTCCTTGCCGGCGCTCGTCGACACGGTACCGTCTTCGACGAGCTTGACCAGCTTGGCGAGGCGCTCGGCGGTGACGTGGCCGCGGCCGGCCTCGAGACCGGCGGCGTTGAGATGGGCGAGGTACTCGCCCATCGTCCAGTTGGCCGCCGGCTTGGCGCCGGCGCCCTGCGCCACGACCTCCTCGTAGAAGGCGGCCAGCGCGTGTGAGCTGCCCAGCACGAGGGCGTCGGCACGGGACAGACCGTACTGCGACGCGAAGCGTTCCACGCGCGCCGCCGGGAGCTCCGGCTGCGCCCGCCGCAGCTCTTGCACCCAGGCCGGGTCGATGACCAACGGCACCAGGTCGGGCTCGGGGAAGTAGCGGTAGTCGTGCGCCTCCTCCTTCGAGCGGAGGGGCGTCGTCGTGCCCGTGTCCGGGTCGAAGTGCAGGGTCTCGAGGTCGATGCGGCCGCCGGCCTCGATGATCTCCACCTGCCGCGGGATCTCGGCGTCGAGCGCCTGCTGCAGGTAGCGGAAGCTGTTCATGTTCTTGAGCTCGGTGCGCGTCCCCAGCTCGCTGCTGCCCTGAGGCCGCACGCTGAGGTTGGCGTCCCAGCGCACCTGACCTTCTTCCATGTTGCAGGCGCTGACGCCCAGCTCGATGACGAGGCTGCGGAGCTGCTGGAGGAATTCCCGCGCCGCCTCCGGCGACGGGATGTCGGGCTCGGTGACGATCTCGATGAGCGGCGTGCCGCCGCGGTTGAAGTCGACCATGGAGTAGTCGGAGCCGGCGATGCGCCCGGCGTCGCCGCCGGCGTGGATGAGCTTGGCGGCGTCCTCTTCCATGTGTACGCGATTGATGCGACAGCGCAGCTTCTCGTCGCCGACCCAGTACTCGAACCAGCCCTCCACGGCGAGCGGCTCGTCGTACTGGCTGATCTGGTACGCCTTGGGCAGATCGGGATAGAAGTAGTTCTTGCGGTGGAAGATGTTGCGCGGCCGCACCGTGCAGTTGAGCGCCAGGGCGATGCGCGCGGCATACTCGACGGCGCGCTGGTTGACCACGGGCAGCGCGCCGGGGTGCGCCAGGCACCTGGGGCAGGTGTGCGTGTTGGGCGCGTCGCCCCTGGTGACCGCGCAGGCGCAGAACATCTTGGTGCGCGTGTCGAGCTCCACGTGCATCTCGAGGCCGATCACCGGCTCCCAGGCGGTCATGCCGGCGCCTCTGTCCGCGCCCCGGCCGGCGCCGCGGCGCCCGAATCCTGGAAGGTGGGCGCCGGTGCGAAGCCGATGGCGCCCTCGAGCGCGTGCGCAGCCTGCAGGATGCGGTTCTCGCTGAACGCCGGGCCGATGAGCTGGAAGCCCACCGGCAGCCCGTCGCTGAGCCCGCAGGGGATGCTGATGGCGGGCAGGCCGGCGAGATTGACGGGGATGGTGCAGATATCGCACATGTACATCGAGAGCGGGTCGGCGGTCCGCGAACCGGCCTCGAACGCCACGGTCGGCGTCGTCGGGGAAGCGATGAGGTCGACGTCGGCGAAGGCCCGCGCGAAGTCGCGGCGCACCAGCGTACGCACCCTCTGGGCGCGACCGTAGTAAGCGTCGTAGTAGCCGGCCGAGAGCGCGTAGGCGCCGATCATGATGCGCCGCTTGACCTCGGGTCCGAAGCCCTCGGCGCGCGTGCGTTCGTACATGTCGAGGAGGTCGACCGGGTCGGCGCAGCGGTGGCCGTAGCGCACGCCGTCGAAGCGCGCGAGGTTGGCGCTCGCCTCGGCCGGCGCGATGATGTAGTACGCCGGCAGCGCGTACTCGGTGTGCGGCAGACTGATCTCGACGCACGTGCCGCCGAGCTCCTCGAGGCGCGAGACGGTCTCGTCGAAGCGGGCGCGCACGCCGGGCTCGATACCGGCGGCAAGGTACTCCACCGGGATGCCGACGTTCAGCCCGTCGAGCCGTTGCGCGTCGGGGAGCGCGATGGGTTCGGGCAGCGCGACGCTGGTGGCGTCGTTGGGGTCGTGGCCGACGATGTGCTGCAGCAGCAGGGCGCAGTCGTACACGGAACGCGTGAGCGGCCCGATCTGGTCGAGCGAGCTGGCGAAGGCGATGAGGCCGTAGCGGCTCACGGCGCCGTAGGTGGGCTTCATGCCGACGACGCCGCAGAGCGCCGCCGGCTGACGGATGGAGCCGCCGGTGTCGCTGCCCAGCGCCCAGAGCGCCTCACCGGCGGCGACGGCGGCGGCGGAGCCGCCGCTGGAGCCGCCCGGCACCGTGGCCAGGTCCCAAGGATTGCGGGTGGTCTGAAAGGCCGAGTTCTCGGTGGAGGAGCCCATGGCGAACTCGTCGAGGTTGGTCTTGCCGAGCATCACCACGTGATCGTCCCACACCTGGCGCACGGCGGTGGCCGTGTACACGGGCATGTAGTCGCGCAGGATCCGCGAGGCGCACGTGGTCGTGACGCCCTCCGTGACCATGTTGTCCTTGATGGCGATGGGCAGGCCGGCCAGCGGGCCGCGCAGCGCCTGCATCTCGCGGTCGACCTTGGTGGAGTACTTGGCGGCGTTGTCGTGGGTCACGCGGATGTAGGCGCGCACCCGCGGCTCGACGGCGGCGATCTGGTCGAGGTAGACCTTGGCCAGCTCCGCCGACGAGATCTCGCCATCGACCAGCAGGCGCTTGGCCACGCGGGCGGTGAGCCGCAGCGGGTCCAGCGCGGTCACCGTCAGCTCATCCTCGGCACGCGGAAACAGTCGTCCGTCACGGCCGGGGCGTTGCGCAGGGCGTCCGCCCGCGAAAGGCTCGTGCCCGGCTTGTCGGGGCGCGTGACGTTCACCACGTCGAGGACGTGGGCGGTGGGGGGCACGTCGGCGATGTCGAGCTCGCTCATCTTGTCGATGTGCGCGAGGATCCTGGCCAGCTCGCCGGTCATGCGCGCGACTTCGTCCTGCTCAAGACGCAGACGGGCGAGCTTCGCGACGTGGCGAACGTCGTCTTCACCGATCATCGTGTGGTCCTCCTGCGAGGGGCCGCAAAAGCGGGGCGGCTATAGTACTCCAGCCGCACAGGAGGGACAAGAAAGCGTCATTGGCCCGCCGCGCCGGGGAGCGCGCGACGCAGGATCTCCTCCCACAGGCCGAACAGGGACTCGAGATCCACGCCGTCGGGGTCGAGGAGCTTCTGCACGGCGAGCCCGTCGGTCATGGCGACCATCAGGGAGGCGAGGCCGCGCAGGCGCGCGTCGTCCTCGGCGCCCGCGCCTCCCATGCCGCCGGCGTAGAGGTCGCGGTACCAGTCGTAGAGCGCCGCGACCCGCGCGCGCAGCTCCTCGTCGAGGAGCACGTGCGGGAAGATCGCGAAGAAGTCGCGAAAGGAGTCGCGGTCGTCCACGAGCTTGCGGTCGCCGGCGACCAGGGCGCGCACGCGCTCCTGCCCCGCCGGCTGCGCCAGCGTGTCCGTGACCGCGGCCAGGCTCTGATCGTGGGCCAGTGAGTCGACCACGGCGGCGATGAACGCCGCCTTGCTGCCGAAGTAGTAGCGCACGGAGTCGCGGTAGGCGCCCGCCTCCGCGGCCACGCCCTCGACGGTGAGCGCCTCGAAGCCGCCGCGCGCGAGGAGCGTGCGCGCGGCCGTCACGAGGCGCCGCGCCGTCGGCGACAGCTGCGCCGTGGGGTCGTCGTTCATCCTGTCCTGTTCCGCCGTCATCTCGTCATCCCGTCATCTCCCGGCCCACGCTACCGACGCCGCTCCCGCCGGCTCTGGCGGCGAGCGCCTCGCGCAGGCATTGCGCCCCCGAGGATTTCGCGGTAGAGTAGTCCACTGGTTCGGTCGGCTGTACGAACTATACCGCAAAACATCAGCAACGCACGACATTCATGACACAGGACTGGGGAGGACGAATGCAGGACAAGCTGAAGGATGAGGCCCTGCGGGAATCGCGCAAGGCACTCGATCTCATGGCGAAATCCGTACTCACGGCGACCGAGCAGCAAGCCGTGGTCGACGACTGCGTGACGAACTTCGAGCGCTACGTCAACCCCGGCATTCTCGAGTACCGCAAGTCGGTGTCGAGCGACTACACGTCGGTGGAATGGCGTGACGAGGGCTCCGTTTTCTTCGACATCCACGGCAAAGAGTTCATCGATTGCCTCGGGGGCTTCGGCATCTACATGCTGGGGCACCGGCACCCCACCGTGGTCAAGGCGGTGCGCGACCAGCTCGAACACCAGGCG